>OAUK01000246.1_pt1 | contig 27190 bp, 24 predicted proteins | sample 1495131 | NCBI WGS metagenome assembly OAUK01 (sample SAMEA2580009, study PRJEB22360) | human gut metagenome | biome: human gut; feature: human-associated habitat; material: faeces | place: Denmark | collected 2008/2010 | reverse complement strand
TCCGGGCCTGCGGTTTCGGCGGCGTGGCACTCTTGGGAGAGGTGTGGAGACAAGCTGCCGGCGCACACTTTGACGACTATCTCCGGCGGCTTGCAGCTCTCTGAAAACGTCGGCGGGATGGCCGGGCACGTGTGCTGCAAGCCGCCGGGGCCTTTTCCCGGTTTCTTGGGCGATGTGAAACGAAGATAGTTTGATATTTGTAATCAAACTGCTTGTTGTTTGTTAAATACTTGAAAAACACTTCAAATAGTTAACATAATTGTGTTAACCATTTAAGAAAAAACGTATCTTTGTCACCGTATGAAGAAGAAAACCATTTGGACTATTGCCATCATCATGGGGCTCTCGTTCCTCGGACTGCTCTTCCTGCAACTGAACTACATCAGGGAAATGGCAGAGATGAAGAAGGAACAGTTTGACGAGTCGGTCAACAGAGCCCTCTATCAGGCATCCCGCAATCTCGAACTCAACGAGACGCTCCGCTATCTGGAGAAGGATGTCAACGAGACCGAGCGTCGCGCCTATCGCGTAGACTCTGTCGGCACTCGTTCAGGTATGCCCGATGGCACCGTGCAGCACTCCCACCAATATTCGGTGACGGGCAAGGACGGGACGGTCTATTCTTCGTTTGAACTGAAGACTATCAGCAGCAAGCCTTCGCAGATGCCCAAGGCGATGATCGTGAAGAACGACCGCAACTCCATCTCGGAGGCGCAGAAGTCGCTTCAGGAGATAGTGAAAAACCGCTACGTCTATCAGAAGGCATTGCTCGACGAGGTGGTCTACTCCATTCTCTACTCGGCATCGGAGAAGCCGCTCAAGGAGCGCATCAACTTCAAGTTGCTGGATCAAGACCTCAAGGCCGAGTTGATGAACAACGGTATCAACATCCCCTATCATTTCACGGTGTCTACACAAGACGGGCGCGAGGTGTACCGTTGTCCCGACTACACCGAAGACGGTGAGGAATACGCCTACTCGCAGGTGCTCTTCCGCAACGACCCGCAGTCGAAAATAGGCATCATTCGGGTGCATTTCCCCGACATGAACAGCTATGTGTTCTCGTCCGTGCGCTTCATGATTCCGTCCATCATCTTTACGTTGGTGCTGCTCGTGACGTTCATCTTCACCATCGTGGTCATCTTCCGGCAGAAACGGTACACCGAAATCAAGAACGATTTCATCAACAACATGACCCACGAGCTCAAGACTCCCATCGCGAGCATCTCGCTGGCGGCCCAGATGCTGAACGACAACAGTGTGACGAAGAGTCCTACGATGATGGCACACCTCGGCGGGGTGATCAACGATGAGTCGAAGCGGTTGCGCTTCCTCGTGGAGAAGGTGCTGCAAATGTCGATGTTCGACCGCAAGAAGGCGGTCTTCAAGAAGAAGGAACTCGACCTCAACGAACTGATAGAGAATATCGCCAACTCCTTTACGCTGCGCGTGGAGCACACGGGTGGCAAGGTGTACACGCAGATAGAGGCCATCGACTCCACCATCTATGTGGACGAGGTACACTTTCAGAACATGATATTCAACCTGTTGGACAACGCTGTGAAGTATCGCCGGCCCGACCAGCCGATTGACATCTACATCAAGACTTGGAACGACGACTCCAATCTCTACTTCTCCGTGCGCGACACAGGAATGGGCATCAAGAAGGAGAATCTGAAGAAGGTGTTCGAAAAGTTCTATCGGGTGCATACCGGCAATGTACACGACGTGAAAGGGTTCGGCCTCGGACTGGCCTACGTGAAGAAAGTGGTGGACCTGCACGACGGTGAAATCAAGGTGGACAGCGAACTGGGCAAGGGAACGAAGTTCACCGTCAAGCTGCCGGTGATCAAAGCCCCCTAAGTTAGGGGGTTGGGGGTCTGAACAAGCAACAGATGCCCTTTAGAAATAAGAGATCCATTCCTCCCATCAGTGGATGGTAAAGCCCCCTTTAGGGGGTTGGGGGGCTCTTTTACTGATTATTCATTTAAACCAATACGATTATGGAAGAAAAATTGAAAATCCTGCTTTGCGAAGACGACGAGAATCTCGGCATGTTGCTTCGCGAATATCTGCAAGCCAAAAACTATACGGCTGTACTCTGTCCCGACGGTGAAGTGGGCTACAGAGAGTTTCTCAAAACCAAGTTTGACATCTGCGTGCTCGACGTGATGATGCCCAAGAAAGACGGCTTCACCCTGGCACAGGAGATTCGTCAGGCCAATGCCGAAATACCCATCATCTTCCTCACGGCCAAGACCTTGAAGGACGATATACTCGAAGGGTTCAAGATTGGTGCCGACGACTACATCACCAAGCCTTTCTCGATGGAGGAGCTTGTGTTCCGCATTGAGGCCATCCTGCGTCGTGTGCGCGGCAAGAAGAGCAAGGAGTCTACCCTCTATCGTCTCGGCCGCTTCATGTTCGACACCCAGAAGCAACTGCTCACCATCGGTGACAAGCAGACCAAACTCACTACCAAGGAGAACGAACTGCTGGCCCTGCTCTGCGCCCACCGCAACGAGATACTCCAGCGCGATTTTGCTCTGAAGACCATCTGGATAGACGACAACTATTTCAATGCTCGTTCGATGGATGTGTATATCACCAAACTGCGCAAGCATCTGCGTGACGATGACCAGATAGAAATCATCAACATCCACGGCAAAGGCTACAAACTCATCACGCCCGACGAGGATTGATGGAGCCCCCCGGCCGAAAGCCCCACCCCGGCCCTCCCTACAGGGATGGCCGGGGTGGGGCTGTGTGTTTCCGGTAGCTCGCACGACTGTCTATCAAATGGTGCCGTGCGTCAGTTGGCCGTAGAGGGTGTCGAAGGTGCGGCGCAGTTTGTCCTTGTCGTCGATGATGTTGTGTATCTCCTTGAGATATTGCTCGTTGGGACTGTTGGGTATCCACAGTTTGATGTAGCCCTCACGGGAATACTTTTCGAGGATATGGGCATGAAAGCGCGCCCACTGTTCCTCTTTTCCCATCTCCGGATTGTGCTCCAAGCCAAATTCCACGGCACGCCGGAACACCTCCTCGGGTTCAAGGTCGCGGTCGGCTTCGGCCACGAGCTTGCCGTAGATGCTGCGGGGCTGCCGGCTGCTCGATGCGCGGTGGTCTTCCACGGCCTCCTTCATCACGTGGAGCTGTTCGGCGGTAAACCACTTGCGCAGACGAGCGTCGGCCATGAGTATCTTCCCGCTCGTGATGTGGTGTATGGCTCGCGGACCACTCATGCCCAAGTCGTGGTAGGCCGCGATGACATAGGCCATGTTGATGTCGGCCCCGACGGTCTGTGCCAACACGAGCGAGTTTTTGATGACACGGGTCACATGGCGCAGTCCGTGGCTATGTCCGAACTCCGTGTAGCGGGGCAGGATTTGCTTTTCGACAAATTCCATGATGTCGAGGCTGACCTGTTGTCTCATATTCCGATGATGATGCTAAGGGTGGTGAAAAGTCCGTAGATAAACATGTTGCGGGCCGTGCGGCCAAGGATGATGTTCAGGGGGCGGCCGTGATGGATGCGTCTCATGTCGCGCCATGCGAGCAGGTGGAAGGGCAGGTAGACCAGTGCGAGATAGCCGTGGCCGGTCAGGACGATATATGCCAAGGGCGCAAAGCCCAACAGAAGGTAGAGCCATTCGGTGGCTGTGGGGCCGATGCGCACCACGAGCGTGCGCTTGCCGTCGCGCCGGTCGTTGTCGCGGTCGCGGTAGTTGTTGACAAGTAGCAGCGTGTCGATGACGAGGCCACAGACAAGCGAGTGCAGAACCACATCGCGGGTGACGGTCTGGTGGTTCCACGGCAAACAGACATAATAGGTGCAACACACGGGCACAAGACCGAAGAACACGAGCACCAGCACATCGCCCAGTCCGAGATAGGAAAGTCGGGTGGTGTAGAGGAAGCAGAAGAACACGCACGCGAGTCCGACGGCCACCATCTGCGCCCCTCCGTAATAGGCCAGAGGCAGTCCCACAAGGCAAGCCAGAAATGTGGCGGCGAGGATGGCCTGTTTCATGGCGCGTTTCGTGATCCATCCCTCCGAACAGGCTCTCCGCGGACCCAACCGCGTGGCAGAGTCGTCGTTGCCTTTGAGTCCGTCGAAGTAGTCGTTGACGAGATTGGCGTCTATCTGCATGATAAAGGCAAAGAGGAAACAGAGCAAGGCAGGCGTCTGCTGGAACTCGTCGGCAGGTGTATCCTTCCATGCCAAGGCCACACCTATCATCACCGGCACGATGGCTCCGGTGAGAGTTTTCGGCCGGGTGGCAAGTAGCCAGGCTTTCAGTGAATTGGTTTCTATAATTTTTTCGTCGATCATTACGGACCCCCACCCCCCTAAAGGGGGCTTTGCCAACTGGGGAATGGCTTGTTATGTGTTGCTTGTTCAGATCCCCAACCCCACTAAAGGGGGCTTTAGCTGCTGGGGAGTAGCTTAGGGAGAAATGCTTGGATAGCTTGTTCAGACCCCCACCCCCCTAACTTAGGGGGCTTAGTCAACTATGGGCTTGGCAGGCTTTCCTCCGCGAGGCCCTCCCCTCCTTCGGAGGGGTCGGGGGAGGCCTCCCTAATTAAAGAAATTCCAGCTCACCCCGAAGCGGAAGATACCCTCGTTGAGGGGATAGTGCGGCACGAAGAAATACTCCTTGTTGCCGCTGCCGCTGTTCACATGGCTGTACATCACGAAGAAGCGCGTATGCTTCAAGTGGAAGTTGGCATAGACATTGATGAGCGGGTAGTTGCCTATCTGCACACGTGTGTCGGTGTTGCCCTGCACGGTGTAGACCCCTAATTGCGGTGAATAGTCGGGTGCGTAGTAGCGCGTGAAATAGCGCATGTCGGCTCCTAAATCAGTGGCCAGTACCCGGGCAATCTTGAAACGCAGGAAGATATTGGTGTAGGCATTGAGTGCCGGCACGGGTATCACATCCTGCTTGCTCGACTTCTGGTAGGTCAGGACACTCTCCCAGTGTACCGGACCGAACTTCACGTTCTGGCTCAACGACACGGTGATGAGGTTGATAGGTTCGCCGGTCTGCACGGGAGTCACTGTGGTTCCGCTGCGGGCGTAGGTCGAAGACACATTGTAACTCCGCGAGAAGTAGCTGTAATTCTTCAGTTCGTCAACGGCCACGCGCAACTGTGTCTGTGTCTTCTTCAGCGTGAAGATGCCTTGCAGCCGCGTGTGTATCACCTTGTCGAGACTGTTGTCCCACCACAGGTGGCGCGCATGGTAGTGGCGGTAGTAGAACGTGGGGTTCAGCCGGTGGAAGAATCCCGTAGCCGCCAGTTGCACGGTGTCGCCCAGCAGCGGGAAGTTGAGGTCGGCATTGCCGTCCACGCGCAGCGTGCCCGCATCCTCTCCGGCCACACCCACCTCTGCCGTCACGTTGTAGTGGAAAGTTTGTCCCTGCGCCTTGGTGAGTTGTCCGCCCACCGACACGCTGTGCTCGTTGTATTTGGAGACACCCCCTGTGCTGTCGGGCAGTTCGAAGTGGCGCAGGTCATGGGTGGCAAACAGCTTGATGCCTGATTTGGCCCACTTGTTGAAACCTTCGAGCAGGGCTATGGCAAGGGTGTTCCGGAGTTCGTAGTGGCGCGTCTTGTCGAAGATGGAGTCGCCCCGGGCTATGCCTGTGTTGGCATAATAGTCGTTGAGATAGTAGTTGGTCGGGGTGGCGTAGGCCTGATAGATGCGCCGGTAGTTGTCGAGCTGCACCGTGTGGATGAAGCTCGTCACGGGCACATATTCGTTTTTCAGCCATGAGGTGTCCTCCTTTTCCTTGGCGGCCCTGGCTATCAGACTGTCGGCTGCGGCCTTTCCGCCCACGGCTATGCGTCCGTTCGCCCCGCTTGTGGAGTCAGCCGGTTCGTCTCCCGCAATTTTCGCTCCGTCTGGCCGGCCCCCGAACGTCTGCCGTCGGGCACTTCCTTTTTCGTCAAAGTTGCGCCCTTCGCGCTTGCTTCTGTTCTGCTCTTTCTCCTTCCGTTTGCGTTCCTCCTCCTCTTTTTTAGCCTCCATAGCAAATTTCTTCGCTTTGATTTCCTCCTGTGTCATAGGCACTTTGCGGTTGAAGCCCACGCTGTATCGGTGGGAGAGAAACACATGCTGGTTGTCGTTCCGGTTCCAGTTTTGCGAGAGCACGGTGGGTATTTCGTCGGTCGAAAACGACTCGTTGAACGATTCCGGGTGCGTGATGTAGTAGTCATTGGTGATGCCGCCGTTCTCCGTCACCTTCTGGTGGTTGGTGGAAAGCAACAGATGGGCCTGATATCGGTCGCCGAGATAAGAGCCCCACATGGTGTAGCCGAAGTGCGAGGTGGCTTGGTTGGTATAGTAGCCGCGCCCGTATTTATAGTCGAAGCGGAAGCCCACGCCCAGCCGCCTGCCGGCATTGACGGCAAAGATGGCCTTGAAGTCGTCTTCGCCGTTGGTGCGGTCGCCCGCAGAGTTGAAGGTGATATTGGTGATGGGGGAGTAGGTGTTGGTGAAATGGTGGGTGGATACCGGTCTCACAAAATAGTCGAAAGGCGAGAGAAACATGAACTGCCGTTCCTCGGGCCGGTCGGCAAAGACGCGGTTGATGCGCGGTGCGCCCAGATTGCCCGTCGAGTTGTATTCCCCCCGCAGACCGGTGGTGAAGACACTGTTCATATACATGTGGGGCATGGTGTCCACTTCGGCCTTCGTGCGGTCGCCGAAGCGTTCGTCTATCGTCCACACATGCACCCCCTTGGGTATCTCTTTGTCTGAGTGGAGCGAGTCTTGCCGCCCATTGCGCCGGTCGGCGGTGGTGAGCGTGCCGTTTTCGTCTATTGAGTTGTAGCCGTTGTTATAATCGATTTGTGCCACAACCGGGGAGGTTGCGGCACAAAGAAGGCACAGAGCTATGAGAATCTTCTTCATTGATGGTTGGGTCAAAAGGGGCATCACCTGCGAATCATGCGCAGGGTGGCCTCCACAAATTTGATGACTACGCCGACTATCATCGTGATGACGGCTGCGCTTCTGTATGTCGTGAGCAGATAGAGCGCGATGCCCACCAAGGCCGTCACGATAAAAATAATGTTCAGAATGTTGCGCAATTTGTAGAACTGGTCGGGCTCACTATACCGTTGCTGGCGGTGATGCGGGCGCACGGCTGTCGACTCCTGCGACTTTTCGGCAGTTTGTCCGTTATGCTTCTCTTTTTCTGTCATGATCGGCTTCGTTTAGGGATGAATTATTGATGGATCAGTCGCGCGATATCGTTGAAGATCTCATTTCTCCGGTCGATGGTGGCGCGACGGAACTTGCCGTAGATGCGTGTCAGCTCCGTTTTCTTCTTGTTCAGCGCATAGCGGTCAGTGATGACCTCTTCGGCGGGAGCCTTGAAGCCCGTGGGGCGGTTTTCTTCGTAGGTGTAGACCATGCGCTCCATCGTCAGTTGCAGGTGATTGTCGGTGCATTTGGCGACGAGTATGTAGTCGAACTTGGAGCGGTCGAGGGAGAGGAAGGAGTTTTGGAACACCAGCCACTCTTTCACCGTGGCGGCGATGATGCCCTCCGCCTTGTTCACCAGTGCCACCCGACTGCCCTCAAGTTGTCCGTCGGCGGTGGTGAGGCGGTTGAGGTAGTCGTACACGATGTCGTAGATCTGCCCGGCCGACTTGCCGGCTGCCTCCGTGTCGAGGGTAAACATCACCTTGCCGTCGGCTGTGGTGGATACCGCTCCGTCCAGATAGCGTACGTTGGGATTGACCTCCTGTGCCCCTTTGTTACGGTTGGCTGCCGGGGAGGAAGTCGTCTTGGAAGCCGATTCCGGTATGCTCCATCCTGCCGACGATTGCGTGGGGGCCATTTCGCGTTGCAGTTTTTCGGCCTCAGCATTGAGCCGGGCAGCCTCCGCCTTGGCCGCAGCAATCTTTTTCTGTATCTCCTCTGCCTTGGCTTTGGCTTGCGCTTCGGCCTTTTGTTTGGCGGCGGCATCTGCTTTCGCCTTGGCTTGTGCCGCTTCCGCCGCCTTTGCTTTGGCCTGTTCCACAGCCTTTTGGGCCTCCTTGAGCTGCTTCTGTGCCTGCTCAAGCTGCTCCTCGGGTGTCAGCACGGTCTGCGCCAACGCCATCATCGGCAGGCAGAGCATCAAGGCTATTACAAGTTTCTTCATAAATCGCAATATTTTTAGAGTCGATAAGTTCTGTCTTGCAAAGATAGGAATAATCTTTGAATAACCGGATTTGTTAAGCACAATTTAACGTTCGCGGCCCATCAGTCGACATCCTGCCGCTCTCCGGCTTTCCTCCTGCCGTTTTTTATTTCTCCTCCAACTGTTTTTGCAGCCGGATGATTTCGTCGCGATACTGTGCTGCCTGAATGAAGTCGAGGTCTTTGGCGGCCTGCTTCATGAGCGCGGTGGTATTGGCGATGCTCTTTTCGAGTTGCTCGCGGGTCATCTGCATCACTATCGGGTCGGCGGCAAAGGCAGCACTGTCGGGTTCGAGATAGGCCTGTAGGTTGGGGTAGTGTCCGCTGCGGGCTGCTGCCGTGCCCTCTTCGTCGCCCTTGGTGGGCAGTGCCGACCCGATGGCCTTCACAATCTGTTGCGGTGTGATGCCGTGTTCCTCGTTGTATTTCAACTGTATCGAGCGGCGGCGGGCCGTCTCGTCGATGGTGCGCTGCATACTCTCGGTGATGGTGTCGGCATACATAATCACCTTGCCGTTGACATTGCGTGCGGCGCGGCCTGCCGTCTGCGTCAGACTGCGGTGCGACCGCAGGAAACCTTCCTTGTCGGCATCGAGGATGGCCACGAGCGAAACCTCGGGCAAGTCGAGCCCCTCGCGCAACAGGTTGACCCCCACGAGCACGTCGTAGACGCCGGCCCGCAGGTCGTTCATGATTTTCACGCGGTCGAGTGTGGCCACATCGCTGTGTATGTAGTTGGCTCTCACATTGTTGTTGAGCAAATATTCGGTCAGTTCTTCAGCCATCCGCTTGGTCAGCGTGGTCACCAGTACACGCTCGTTGCGGTGGCTTCGGGTGAGTATCTCGTCGAGCAGATCGTCTATCTGGTTTTCGCTTGGGCGCACATCTATCTGCGGATCGAGCAGTCCGGTGGGACGGATGATCTGTTCCACCACCACACCCTCGGCTTCGCGCAGTTCAAAGTCGGCCGGCGTGGCACTCACATAAATGGTCTGATGGAGCAGACTGAGAAACTCGTCAAACTTCAACGGACGGTTATCGAAAGCTGCCGGCAGGCGGAATCCGTATTCCACGAGGTTTTGTTTGCGGGCCCGGTCGCCTCCGTACATGGCACTGATTTGCGGCACGCTCACGTGGCTCTCGTCCACCACAAGCAGGAAGTCTTTCGGGAAGAAGTCGAGCAGGCAGTAGGGGCGTTCGCCGGCCTGCCGCCCATCGAAGTAGCGCGAATAGTTTTCGATGCCCGAGCAGTGCCCCAGTTCCTTGATCATCTCCATGTCATACTCCACACGTTCCTTAATGCGCTGTGCCTTAATGGTGTCGCCTATCTCGTTGAAGTAGTCCACCTGCTTCACAAGGTCGTCCTGGATCATGCGTATGGCCTGCTCCGTCTGTTCTTTGGAAGTGACGAAGAGGTTGGCCGGATAGAGTTCATAGCTCTCAAATGACTCCACGCGGTGGAAGGTCTCTGCATCCACTTCCTCAATGGCATCGATTTCATCGTCCCACCACGTGACGCGCAGCACGTTGTCGCTGTAGGCCATGAATACATCCACCGTGTCGCCCTTCACGCGGAAGCAGCCCCGTTGCAGGTCGATGTCGTTGCGCACGTAGAGCGCATCCACCAGCCGGCGCAGAAACTCGTTGCGGTCGAGCGTCTCTCCCTTCTTGAGTTTGATCACGCTCTGCTGCATGGCCACGGGTCCTCCCATGCCGTAGATACATGAAACAGACGATACAACAATCACATCCTTCCGGCCTGACAACAAGGCAGATACGGCTGAGAGCCGCAGTTTGTCGATGTCGTCGTTGATGGCCAGGTCTTTCTCTATGTAGGTGTCGGTGGTGGGGAGGTAGGCTTCGGGCTGATAATAGTCGTAATAGGACACGTAGTATTCCACTGCGTTGCGGGGGAAGAAGCCCTTCATCTCCTGATAGAGCTGTGCCGCAAGCGTTTTGTTGTGGCTGAGGATGAGCGTGGGTTTCTCCACATTCTGTATGACATTGGCCACGGTGAAGGTTTTTCCCGAGCCTGTCACGCCGAGCAACACCTGTGCCGGCATCCCGTCTTTGATGCCGTCGGTGAGCTGCCTGATGGCTTCAGGCTGGTCGCCGGTGGGCTTGTATTTTGATGTAAGTTCAAATTGCATAGTTACCGCAAAAGTACATAAAAAATCCGTAACCGACGAAGAAACAGCCGGAAATGATTTCCCCGTCTCGCCGGCGGTTCCTCGCGCGGCGTGGGTGCCCGCTTGCCCCTACGACATTTTGTGTTAAATATTTATATAAGCAAGTAACTAACGAAGCGAAAATGAGGCTGTTTCGTGGAAAATCGTTATCTTTGCAACGGAGAAATTGCGAAACGGCAAAATAAACAACAAGCAAACAGAAACAAAATATATCAGTATGGGAAATCTTTTTGAAAGTCTTAAAGATTATTTCGAGAACACACCAAAGGAAGTGCTCGACAATGATTGGAAAGAAATAGAATATCTCAATGAGATTGGCCCCGATGTAATTGAGTATGCCAAGTATGTTAAGGAATCATTCGGTATTTCAGTGTCTTATACAAGTTCAGAAAGGAAGTTGGAGGCACACAAATATGACGTGTCTGTAAGTTCCAACGGCAAGGGAATAGCGGCGGATGCACAATACTGTTTGGCAGCATAAAGACAATTATGGAAAAGGCAGCTTTTAAATTAGACGAATATCATTTCACAAAGGCATCTTTGGATTTTAACATACCCGATGGGGCGGAGCTAAATATATCATTCAACCCAAGGGGCGTGCTTTATGTAAAGGAGTCACGCTATGAGTTGAATTTTGATGTTAAGGTGGAATGCAAGAATACGGGTACGGAGGTTATCAACGTTTCGTGCGTGGCTCTGTTTTCCTTTGGCAGTCCTGTAACTGTTGCGGAGATACCAGAGTTTTTCTATCCTAACAGTCTCGCAATCGTGTTCCCTTACATCAGGGCTTTTGTAAGCACCATTTCTTTGCAGGCGAATGTTACGCCAGTTGTGTTGCCTACGGTAAACCTTATGGGGCTTACGGAAGATTTGAAGAAGCAAACCACTGTCATCGAATAGGCCGAGGATGAAGGTCACGGACATATATCAGACACTCGAAGACCGACAGAATTATGGGGAAGTGGAGAAACACGGCCCCTATTTTTGTTCGGCAAGGTATGCCAATGGAATACCGAAAAAAGGTGTGAAGGAGCCATGGTTGGGTGAGGGCTATTATTTCTGGGATACAAGGATAGACGATGCCCATTGGTGGGGCAACACTGTCTACAGGCAAAAAGGGTATATTATCTGTCACACCACATACGATCAACATTCGCCATTGTTGTATGATTTGGTGGGCGATGTGAGCCAGTTTGACGAGTTTGTCAGATGCGCAGAACTGATCAAGGCGCAAAGACATGCGGACACTGTAAGATTTCCTGTTGTGCTTGCCTATATGAAAACCAAAGTGCCAGGGTTTAACTACAAGGCCATAAGGGTTTGGCCTCATCCGGACACCTTTGAGAAAACAACAGTCAGATTTCCAAACAACAGACTGTTTTTGGGCAAGGCCGACAAAATACAGATTTGCTTTTTCGACAAAACATTGCTCACTAATCCCTATTGTTTCGTTTACAATAAGACTTTTGCGGCAAACCAAACGATATAGCATGGCAAATCCCCATCGGGCAAACACCTGGTGGGGATTTGTCGTTTCTTTTTGCACTGAAGGCCGACTTATCACAAAAAACAATAAAAAGGAGGCTGGGCATCCGCCCTGTCCCGCTTTTGGCATGGTGTTTGCTTTATCTTTCAGCGTGGTTTCCGGTTTTGGAATAGCCACCTTTTTGCGTTAAACGAACAAAAGAAAAGATAAAATGACGGTTCAAGAAATCCCCGTATTGCTGCTCACGGGCTACTTAGGCAGCGGCAAAACAACCCTTGTAAACAGAATCCTGACGAACGAGCGCGGCATCAAGTTTGCCGTGATTGTCAACGATATAGGGGAGGTCAATATCGACGCCGACCTCATAGAGAAAGGCGGCGTAGTGGGGCAGAAAGACGACTCGCTGGTGGCTTTGCAGAACGGTTGCATCTGCTGCACACTGAAAATGGATCTCGTGGAGCAACTCGCCGAAATCACAGCCATGCGCAAGTTTGACTATATCGTGATCGAGGCCAGCGGCATTTGTGAGCCTGCCCCCATCGCGCAGACCATCTGCTCCATTCCCGCGATGGGGCCGAAGTACATCAAAAACGGGCTCGTGCGCCTTGACTGCATCGCCACGGTGGTGGACGCACTGCGACTGAAAGACGAATTTGGCAACGGAGAGGAACTGGTGAAGGAGAACATCGGGGAGGAAGACCTCGAGAATCTTGTCATCCAGCAGATCGAGTTTTGTAACATCGTGCTGCTCAACAAGGCTGCCGAGGTGGAGCCTCGCGAACTGGGCCGCATCAAGGAGATTATCCGCGCCATCCAGCCCAAGGCCGAAATCATCGAGTGCAACTACGGCGATGTGGATCTCGGCAAGCTCATCGACACCCACATGTTCGACTTCGATGCCGTGGCCACCTCAGCAGCATGGATAGACGAGATAGAGAACCATCACGGCGAGGAGGACGAACACGGGGAAGGGGAGCATCACGACCACGATGAGGATGAGGAAGAACATCACGGTCACGACCACCATCATCACGACCATGACGACAATCACGGCCACGACGGGGAGCACCATGCCGGGCATGCCCATCACCACCATCACCACCACGAAGGCGGCGAAGTGGAGGAATATGGCATCGGCACGTTTGTCTACTATCGCCGCCGGCCGTTCGATTTGGCCCTGTTCGACGAGTTTGTGGCCCGCAAGTGGCCCCGGAGTGTGATTCGCGCCAAGGGCATCTGCTACTTCCGCGACGAACCGGACACCTGCTACGTGTTTGAGCAGGCCGGCAAACAGATGGGGCTGCGCAATGCCGGCCGCTGGTATGCCACCATGCCCAAAGACGAACTGGATGCCCTGAAAGCCCGTGAGGAAGGCTTGCGCCGCGACTGGGACGAGACCTACGGCGACCGCATGCAGAAGCTCGTGTTCATCGGGCAGCATCTCGACAAGGAGGCCATCATCCGCGAACTTGACAAGTGTCTGGTCGACTGACGGCCCGTCGTTAGCGCATTCGGCCCACATGGCGGCCGCAGAAATGATATTTCGACATGAGTAAGGGGAGCACACGGCGTGCTTCCCTTTTTCGTGTTTCTACTATATACGTGCGGATGCGGTTCCGTTCCAATAATCCAGGCTTGCTATTTTCACTCATTAGTCCCCTACAGGGAGGGTCGGGGTTTCCGCTAAACAAAAAGTCCTTCAAGGCAAATGCTCTTGAAGGACTTGTGCGGTGCGTACGAGACTCGAACTCGTGACCTCCTGCGTGACAGGCAGGCATTCTAACCAACTGAACTAACGCACCTTTGTGCTCTCTTGGAACGGGCCGATGGTGCGGTGCGTACGAGACTCGAACTCGTGACCTCCTGCGTGACAGGCAGGCATTCTAACCAACTGAACTAACGCACCTTGAAAAGGCCATTCCTTAATTGCGGTTGCAAAGGTAATAAGATTATTTGATACCACCAAACAATTTTTGTGTTTTTTTATAGTGAAAAAACACCCGGCAGCGGATTGGGAGAAAACGGTTTTGAAGAACCGTTTGGTGGCCTTTCACACAGAGAAAGTCCCGGCAGCCATGCTCCGTCGAGAGGCGGAGACAGCTGCCGGGACTTTCGTCATGTCCGGCTCCTGTACAGGAGTGCGGGCGGTGGATGTTGCCGGTGGAGTAGGGAGACCTACACGATGCCTTGGGCCATCATGGCCTTGGCCACCTTGAGGAAACCTGCCACATTGGCACCTTTCACGTAGTTGATATAGCCGTCGGGCTGTGTGCCATACTTCACGCAGTTGGCATGGATGTCGTCCATGATGTCGTGGAGTTTTTGGTCCACTTCCTCGCGGCTCCAGCGCAAGCGTTCCGAGTTCTGGCTCATCTCCAGTCCCGACACGGCCACGCCGCCGGCATTGGAGGCCTTGCCCGGGCAATAGAGTATCTTGGCATCTTGGAACACCTTGATGGCTTCGGGCACGGTGGGCATGTTGGCCCCCTCGGAGACGGCGATCACGCCGTTGGCCACGAGTGCCTTGGCAGCCTCCTCGTTGATTTCGTTCTGGGTGGCGCAGGGCGTGGCGATGTCGGCCTTCTCAAACCAAGGCTTGGCCCCCTCCACATATTTCACGCCGTATTTCTCGGCATACTCTCTGATGCGTCCGCGCTCCACGTTTTTCAGCTCCATCACGTAGGCCAGTTTCTCGGCATCGATGCCGTCGGGGTCGTAGATGTAGCCATCGGAGTCGGACAGCGTGACGGCTTTGGCACCCAGTTGGATGAGTTTCTCCACCGTGTATTGGGCCACGTTGCCCGAGCCGGAGACGAGCACCGTCTTGCCGGCGAGGTCTTTGCCTGCTGTCTTGAGCATGTTCTGGAGGAAGTACACGTTGCCATAGCCCGTGGCTTCGGGGCGGATGCGCGAACCGCCGAACTCCTGCCCCTTACCCGTGAGGATGCCCTCGAAGCGGTGGGTGAGCTTCTTGTACATACCGAACATGTAGCCCACTTCGCGGCCACCCACGCCGATGTCGCCTGCGGGTACGTCTTCATCGGGTCCGATGTGTCGGTAGAGTTCGGTCATGAAAGCCTGACAGAAGCGCATCACCTCGGCATTGCTCTTGCCACGGGGCGAGAAGTCGGAACCGCCCTTGGCACCGCCCATGGGGAGCGTCGTGAGTGAGTTCTTGAATGTCTGCTCGAAGGCGAGAAACTTCAGGATGGAAAGGTTCACCGATGCGTGGTAGCGCAGACCGCCCTTGTAGGGGCCGATGGCGTTGTTGTGCTGCACGCGGTAGCCCATGTTGGTCTGCACGTTGCCACGGTCGTCGATCCAAGTGACGCGAAACTGCACCAGACGGTCGGGAATGCAGAGGCGCTCGATGAGGTTGGCCTTTTCAAACTCGGGATGCTTGTTATACTCCTCCTCGATGGTGCCCAGCACCTGACTCACAGCCTGGATATACTCCGGCTCGTTCGGGAATCTTTGTTTCAGACTCTCCACCACTTCTGTAGCTTTCATCATCTTTTTACTTTTTATAGGTTGGTTTACTTCTTCTTTCGTGTAATTGTTGTCAGCAGACGGCTCGAGACCTTCGTCTCGCTTTTTTGCCGTGGTTGCGATTGCAAAGGTATAGGTTTTCTTTTGAAAAACAATCAAAAAGACAGAGAAAGTGCTTGAAAAGTAGAAAAAAGTAACTTTTGGTTGCTGCAATGGTCCGATTTTTTGTTGTCTGGGTTCTTTACACCTTATTATATATATAGAAGGGCTGCCTGCTGATGAGGTGAAATAAGTTTAAGACATGTTAAACGGCGAGGCCTTCAGACAAGATTTTCCCGCCCCGTGAGTTTAAGTCGGTGGAAAGAACAAACAAAGTAATTGTAAATTAAAGGACAAAGACAATGAAAAAGAGAATGATGTGGTGTGTGGCTGCTGCGGCAGCGGTGATGATAGTCGTGTCGGCGTGCGCTTCGGGTCTCCGGCAGACAAAGGGCGCGGGGAAAGGCATAGCCTACACCGTGGCGCAGCGATATTTCCTCAATGGCGATGTGAGAATGCCCGCTTCAGCCAAGGTGGACAATGAGGCCGACTTCAACCGCCTTTTCGGTATGGCAACGGTGATGGGCCCCGACGGTCAGCCCACGCCCATCGACTTCGCACGCAGCTTCGCCATCTTCGTGGCACTGCCCGAGACCGACCGTTCCACCGACATCACGCCCGGCAAGCTGACAGTCGCTGCCGACGGCACATTAAGGTTCACCTATCGCGTGAAGCGTGGCGACAAACGGTCGTACACCATTCGTCCGCTGCTGCTTATCTTCGTGGACAAGGCCTATGCGGGGCGTAAGGTGGTGACGGAGGAAATCTGAAGCAGGCCGGGTGGCGAGGCCAGCCATGACGGGTGGCGGAACCTGTGGGGGAGCATTGGTTTCCGACAGTCGCTTCTTGGGATGTCCGCATTTTTCGCTCATGATTTGCATTTCGCCCATTTATGTTGTATCTTTGCAATGGCAAAGGGAGCGCGCAGGCGTTCCCTTTTTTTGATTACCAATCCACCAACGGACAATTAGGGCCGAATGGCCGTTGTGGAAGGGGCTGTTTGAACTTCTCGTTCGGCCCGAGTGAGCTCTTGAGTGTGGCCGTTTTGCGATGTCGGTCGGGCTTGATGAGAAAATTGATGGGGAGGATAAGGCGAATAAGACGGATGATTTTGTGTAAATAAACGGATGTAGAGAAAAACCGTGTCAGGCTTTTTCTAAAGATTTAATAGTTCGCGCTATAGGTGGCCTTGCCCCGCCTCCTCTCCAAGGGGAGAGGGAGAGTGATTGGTCCAACGAAAGTGGAAGCGTATGCCCCAAACGGAAAAGGCCCTGTCCCGGGAAGGTCGCCAATCCTTGAAAGGGAGCGGTCTCTTCCGGCGTGCGTTTTCCCGACAGTGCTAATATAGCTTAAAAAATGAAAGTGAAAAGAGTAGTCATGGTGTTTTTTCGCTACATTTGCAGAATAAATGCCGGATAAGAAAAACTCATGGGCGAGCCTTTGTTAGTGACCATACAGCAAAGGGGCCGACATCGCAAGGTATATAGAAAGCAAATTTACAAATTAAAGCATCAAAAGCGGGATGGAAGTCAGTTTTTTCGATCTTTTCTACAGTCTGTGGACATTAGGCCTTTTACTGTTTATAGCCGTGCAGTTGGTCAAACGGGCAGGTGTCATTTCCAAAGCTGTCAAGGCCAAAGATGTAGGCTGCATCAAGATCAACTCTTTGTTGCTTGGCGTGTGCCTGCTGGGCTTTTGTTTGTGGATGTCCATAGACCGTGTTACAGACAGTGTAGGGAGGGTCTGGTGTTACCTTGTCAATTAAGGCATATTCTAAAAACTCCCCGTAAAGGAGCGTCGGCCATAAAAGCATTCCACTCTTTGTGTCTTTTTGCTTTTATTCGGCATCTATATTAAGGTGGGAAGATGAAGAGATGAAAATGAAAACGGCAGCCGTGTGGCTGCCGTCAGATAAGAGGGTGCATTAGAGTTTTGATGTATCCCGCGTTTTGCATCCGCTCGTAGAGGATTGGATGGGGCGGAGGGTGGTTGTTCAGACCCCCAACCCCCTAACTTAGGGGGCTTTCCTCACCTCACTCTCTTCACCCCATCGACAATCACGATGCCGCGGTAGCTGTCCGTCACCCGGCGGCCCTGCAAATCGTAGGCTATGCCCGTGCCGCGTGCCGTGGTCTTCACGTTGCTGATACCCGTCTCGGTGCTTTTCGACTTGAAAAGCATATAGACCGGATTCCCGTTGAATGTCGCCGTGAGTCTGCTTGTCAGTTGGCGGGAGGGCAGGGCTATCTTGCAATCGGTGAGGGCAAACTGCATATTGGCCACCAACCCGCTGCCCTTGAAGGGCACGTCAAGACTCTCAGGCGCAGTCTGTCTGAGCCGATAGCCGTCGGCATCGCGCTCCACACGCAGGTTTTTGAGCGTGACATCAGTAAGTTCATAAATACCTATTTTGAGTCCGCCGATGGTGAGTGAGGCCGTCTCCGCCCCCTCATCCACGGCAACCGTCAGTGTGGACGGATATTTCACGCCCGTCTCCTTCACCGGCAGTGTGAAGCCCTGATAGCGGTTGCAGTTGTATTTCCCGTTGATGGGCGAGGTGGGCGACTGTGCCGAAGCGGCAACTATGAATGCTGACAAGAGCATACCGAATACAAATCTTTTCATTTTGATGTGTTTGTTTGAATGTGATGTGGAAGCCCGTCGGCCCCCGTTTCTCTTTTCCGGATATTGGTCCCGGTTGTCGGTCCGGTGCCATTTTTCCGTTGCAAAGGTATGAATATTCTGTTATAATCTACTTTTCGCTATCCGTTATTTCGCTAAAATTGGTCTGAAAGCGATATGTTTTAACTGTTTTTTAGACTTCTCCGCATCGGAATGCCACGCGCGGATTACTTTTTTAACTCTATCAAGCCCCACTTTTTATGTACGGATCGTGTTGTGGAATGGGCAGGTAGGGGGATGCCGCTTCCATTGCCGGCTTTGCAGAGAAGCCTTAGCCCACGCCCAATAGTCCTTGCATAAAAAGGAGAATAATCAAGGAGGATGTTTTAAGAGCGTGCCGCTTTGCATAAAGGCTGCTAAAAAACAGAACCACAAATTAGCATAATTACTTTTTTTTCATTATATTTGCAAAATCTTTTCGTTTCAAACAGTGAGATAATCGGTAAGTTATGAATAACCACATTGTGATAATGGCAGGAGGCGTAGGCAGTCGTTTCTGGCCCATGAGTACGGTTGAGAGACCTAAGCAATTTATTGATGTCCTTGGTGTGGGGCGCTCCTTGCTCCAGCTCACCTACGACCGCTTTGCAGGCATTTGCCCTCCCGAGCGTGTGTGGGTGGTCACCAATCGCAAGTATTTCGCCCTCGTCCATGAGCAGTTGCCCGATGTGCCGGAAGGCAATATCCTGCTGGACCCCTGCCGCCGCAACACTGCGCCGTGCATCGCCTACGTGAGTTGGCGCATCAAGGCCATCGACCCCAAGGCCAATGTGGTGGTGACGCCCTCGGATGCCTTCGTGGCCAACGTGGAGGAGTTCCGCCGCGTGGTGGGGCAGTGCCTCAAGTTTACGGGCGAGACCGATGCCATTGTCACGCTCGGCATGGAGGCCACGCGCCCGGAGACGGGCTACGGCTACATACAGGCCGACCTCGGGGCACCCTCGGCCCGCAACAAGGAGATATTCCGCGTGGACTCGTTCCGGGAAAAGCCCGACTTGCAGACGGCCACGCAATATATCCGGCAGAACAACTTCTTCTGGAATGCGGGCATCTTCATCTGGAGCGTGGGCACCATTGTCAACGCCTTCCGCGTTTATCAGCCGTCCATCTCGCGCGTGTTCGAAAGTATGCTCGACATCTACGGCACGGAGGAGGAGCAGCGGCAGATAGACTTGCGCTACCCCGAGTGTGAGAGCATTTCGGTGGATTATGCCATCATGGAGAAGGCCGAGGAGATTTTCGTGTGCCCGGCCTCGTTCGGATGGACCGACCTCGGCACGTGGGGCAGTCTGCTCATGCAGACCAAGCACGACCTCTACGGCAACTCGCTCATCGGACAAAACATCCAGATGTTTGACTCGAAAAACAACATCGTGCATACCACACAAGAGAAAAAAGTGGTCATTCAAGGCCTCGAAGGATATATCGTGGCCGAGAAAGACGACACCTTACTTATATGCAAACTCTCGGAAGAGCAGCGCATCAAACAATTCAGCGGAGAATAAACAGACACAGCGATGGATAAAAAAACGGCCCTCATCACGGGCGTCACAGGACAGGACGGCTCTTATCTGGCCGAATTTTTGTTGGAAAAAGGATATAGCGTGCATGGCACCATACGTCGCTCGTCGGTGGATTTCCGCGAGCGCATTGCCCATCTTGAAGGTCGGCCACATTTCCATCTGCATTATGCTGACCTCAGCGACTCCATGAGTATTCTCGGGGTGATAGGCAAGGTGCGCCCTACGGAGATTTACAACCTCGCCGCGCAGAGCCACGTGCAGGTGAGCTTCGATGCCCCCGAATTCACGGCCGATGTCGATGCGACGGGCGTGCTCCGCGTGCTGGAGGCCGTCAGGCAGCTTGGCTTGGGCGACAGCTGCCGCATCTATCAGGCCAGCACGTCGGAACTTTACGGCAAGGTGGAGGAGGTGCCGCAGAACGAGAATACGCCTTTCCACCCCTACAGTCCCTACGCCGTGGCCAAACTCTACGGTTTCTGGATCGTGAAGGAATACCGTGAGGCCTACAACATGTTCTGCTGTTCGGGCATCCTGTTCAACCACGAGAGCGAGCGGCGCGGGGAAACCTTCGTGACGCGCAAGATCACGCTTGCCGCGGCCCGCATCAAGCAGGGCAAGCAGGACAAGCTCTATTTGGGCAACCTAAGCAGTCTGCGTGACTGGGGCTACGCCAAGGACTATGTGGAGTGCATGTGGCTCATCCTGCAAAACAAAACCCCCGAAGATTTTGTCATCGCCACGGGCGTGCAGCACAGCGTGCGCGAGTTCTGCTACCATGCCTTCAAGCGTGTGGGCATCGAACTGGAGTTCACCGGCGAGGGCATGGACGAGAAGGGCATCGACAAGGCTACGGGCCGTGTGCTCGTGGAGGTTTCGCCCGACTTCTACCGTCCCACCGATGTGGTCAACCTCTGGGGTGACCCCACCAAGGCCAAGGCTAAGTTGGGCTGGAACCCGAGTAAGACCTCCTTTGAGGAGCTCGTCAACCTCATGGTGGACAGCGATATGGCCAAGGTGGCCTCGGAAGGAGCTGCCGAAAAGGTGCGCACCAACCTCGCCGAGTATCTCGAGAAAGGAATTGTGAAGTAAAGGACCCACCCCGGCCCTCCCTGCAGGGAGGGAGAAGGGGATGGCACATGGAAATGTGAGGGTGAACGATGCTGTGGGGTGTCTGTTTTTTATATTAAAGCCATCTGTCCTTTGTATTAAGGCTATCCGTACTTTATATTAAAATAGGTCATTTATATTAAGAAGGCGAAATGTTCAAGACCGCTGATCCGATACTTTATTCGCTGTTGAGGCAATACGCTCGGGATAATCGCAAGAACATGACATTGGGCGAAAGTCTCCTATGGGAGGCCATCAGGCAGAATGGCTTGGGCGTGAAGTTTTTGCGGTAGCATGTCATAGGCGAGTTTATTGTTGATTTTGCCTGTTTGGAGCATCAGCTCGTCATCGAAGTAGACGGTGGCTATCATTCCGAACCTCGCCAACAGGAGTCCGATGTTATTCGTCAAGCATGGTTGGAGTATCACGGTTTCACCGTCCTGCGATTCACGAATGAGCAGGTGGAGTTCGACCTCCCTACCGTCTTGGCCACCATCGTTCGCACACTTTCCAAATGATGAAATAAAAAGAATATCCTTTTCTCCCCTTCTTATAAAAAGAAGCGGGGGAGAGTCTTTTAATTAAACTTATGAAACAAAATAACACCATCAATTCTTCCTTCCCCTCCGCAAACGAAAAAGAGGGTTCCCCCTCAAGCAGTCTTTGTCCTTCTCTCCCTCCCTGCAGGGAGGGCCGGGGTGGGTCTCCTAAGATATATGTGGCCGGCCACCGCGGCCTTGTAGGTTCCGCCATCTGGAACAATCTCAAGGCGCGTGGCTATGACAATCTTGTGGGGCGCACGCACACCGAACTCGACCTCACCGACCAGCAGGCCGTAGACCGGTTCTTTGACGAGGAGCGGCCCGATGCCGTGGTGCTGGCCGCCGCTTTTGTGGGCGGCATCATGGCCAACTCGCTCTATCGGGCCGATTTCATCATGCAGAACATGAAGATGCAGTGCAACGTTATCAGCAGTGCCTATAGCCACGGGGTGAAAAAGCTGCTCTTCCTCGGTTCCACGTGCATCTATCCCAAGGACGCCCCGCAGCCCATGCGTGAGGATGCCCTGCTCACCTCGCCGCTGGAATACACCAATGAGGAGTATGCCATCGCCAAGATAGCCGGACTGAAGATGTGCGAGAGCTATAACCTGCAGTACGGCACGGATTACATTGCCGTGATGCCTACCAATCTCTACGGGCCCAACGACAACTTCCATCTTGAGAACTCCCACGTGATGCCGGCCATGATGCGCAAGGTGTATCTGTCCAAACTCATCCACGAAGGCGACTGGGAAGCCATCCGCAGGGATATGGACAAGCGTCCCGTCAATCCTACCGACAAGCTGCGCGCCTTGATTGGTGAGGGCAATGTGGACGGGAAAAACAGCGAGGAGCGCATTCGCCGTGCCTTGGCCTTCTACGGCATCGAAGACAACCGGGTGACGCTTTGGGGCACGGGCAGTCCGCTGCGCGAGTTTCTGTGGAGTGAAGACATGGCCGATGCCAGCGTGCATGTGTTGCTGAATGTGAGCTTCAGTGATATTATTGGTGTGGAGAAATATTCCAGTGTGTTCTATGGTGCCAAGACCGACGGTGCGGTGGACCGCAACAACTCGGAGGGGCGTGGTGGAGCCATCCCCTCATTGGGCGAGATACGCAACTGTCACATCAATGTGGGCACGGGCAAGGAGCTCACCATTCGCGAACTGGCCGACCTCATCGTGCGTGTGGTGGGCTTTGACGGTGAGGTGGTGTGGGATTCTTCCAAGCCCGACGGTACACCCCGCAAACTCATCGACGTGTCCAAACTGCACTCGCTGGGCTGGACACACAAGGTGGAAATAGAAGAAGGAGTGGAAAAACTCTACGCGTGGTACCGGCAAAGTCTTGCCGACTGATCGCTTTAACGCAACAACGCCCTCCGGCATCCGGAGGGCGTTGTTGCGTTAAAAGAGGGTAATAAGGATGCCTCGCGGACTTATGCGCGTTGCCTGTTTTTCTTCAACAGCCATTTGGCTGTGAAATAAATGGCGGCAAGTATCGTCAGCCCAAGGATGGCGTATTTGATGTATTCGCCATACTCATTGATTTTATCCACCAACTGGTCTTCGGGCACAAAGGTGTGCAACCACCAGCCCAATATGGCCAAGATGCTGTGCCATGCCCCCGCACCGATCGTGGTGTAGAGCAGAAACTTCCAATAGTGCATCTTCGACAGACCGGCCGGAATGGAGATGAGATGGCGGATGCCCGGAATGAGACGGCCCGTCAGCGTAGCCACCACACCGTGGTCGTAGAAATATTTCTCGCTCTTCTCCACCTTCTCTTGGTTGAGCAGGCAGAGATGTCCCCACCGGCTGTTGGCAAACTTATAGATGATGGGGCGGCCGAGCCAGTAGCCGGCAGCGTAGTTGATGGACGCGCCAACGTCGGCTCCGAGCGTGGCGAAGAGCACCACGAGCCAGATGTCAAGATTGCCACCGGCCGCATGATAGGCTGCGGGAGACACCACGAGTTCCGAAGGTACGGGTATCACCGTGCTCTCAAGGAGCATGAGGAGGAATATGGTGCCGTAGTTGAGGTTGCCCAATAGGGAGGTAATCCAGTTCATTGTTTGTTTTCTATGAAATAATGGTAATAATCTTCCGGATTAAGACTTTCCGGAAAGAGGTCGCCAAGCACTTGCCGCGTGGTCTGCGGACTACGTTCCACGGATGCCTTGAGATAGTGCAGAAAGGTTTCCATGTCGTTTTTAGCCTCGGCACACCGTGCCAGATAGGCACAAGCTATGTCGCCTGCTTCGTTGCCGTCGGCCTCCAATATCTTCTCAAACATGCCCTTCGCCGTGTCGGGATAGCCATTGTCATAGACCGACATGGCCACGTGTAGGAACACCGAAAGGTCGTTTTCCGCCATCTGCATGGCTTTGGCAAAACAGACCAGTGCCTTACGCAGCTGTTTGTTTTCGAGCAGTACATGGCCTTTCAACACCAGTAGTTCGCTTGTCTCCATCCCCATCAGTTCCTCCATCCGGCCGATGTAGCCAAGAGCCTCTTTTTGTTTGCCGAAGTGACTCAGCACGAAAGCCAACTGTTTGTATATCTCCGTGAGATTGGGAGAGTCTTCTTTTGCCCGGCTCTCGGCCATGCGCAACTGCTCAAGTGCCTCTTTCTCGCGTCCCTGTGTGAGCAAGGTGATACCCTTGAGCATATAGCCCAGTTCGTCGTCAGGCTCCAGACGGGCATAGCGGTCGAAGTATTCAAGTGCCTCTTCCCAGTTGCCCAGTGCAAAGAGCGCATTGGCCTTGTTGAGGAGTGCATCCGGATCAGTAGGGTCGATGGCTATCGAGAACTCGCTGCTTTCGATGGCATGAGCATAGTCGTTTTCCAGAAACTGCGACGTGGCCAGCTGGTTCCAGTAGTGCGTGGAGTAGGGATTCTCGTCGAGCAGTTCGTTGTAGATGCGCTTGCTGTACTCGGTGTTGCCCTTGCTGAGGGCGATGCGTGCCGAGAGATCCTTATAGTCGGAGTCGGCTTTGTCGGCCCCCGATCGCTTGAGCCACTTGTCAGCGAGCGCGAAGAGTTCGTAGTCGGCAAAGAGCGTGGCCACATCAAGACAGAAGTCGACCTGTTCTTCCTCGTCGTCGAGCATGGTATATTGTTCCGTGAGAAACCTGTCGGCCTCTTTTTCCCGCTTTTGGAAGACCATTATCTCAGCCGCCATGTAAATGTAGTCCGGGTCGTCCGTTTCATCCACCCGGTCGATGAGTCGGCGTGCCTTTTCTGCGTCCTGCTCTTTGATCAGTGCGATGCGGGCACGAAACACCAGCGGCAGCGTGGCCCCCGGAAAGAGTTCGAGAGCATAGTCTATCGCACCAAGGGCCTCGTCGAGCCTCCCTTTGGCATGATAGTATTCCGCGATGTCAGTCAGGTCGTCCGCTTCGAGGTAGATACTTTCTCCTGCCGCCCTGCTTTGTTCGTAGCGCCGGAGCATCTCCTTGAACTCACCGGTGTCGAAATATTCGTCTGTCCGCATGTGTTTTTATCCCTCCGGATGCTTCCGGAGGGTTGAGTTTTACTTATTTTGTTTGGCCCACGTGTCTTTCAGACCTACGGTCTTGTTGAACACGAGGTGGTCGGTCGTGGAGTCTGGGTCGGCCATGAAGTAGCCGATGCGCTGGAATTGCAAGTATTCTCCCGGCTTCTTCCCGGCAGCATATTCCTCCACGTAGCAGTTGTCATACACGTGCAACGACTCGGGATTGAGCAGTTCGCGGAAGTCACGCTCGTCGGCCGAAGGATTTTCCACATTGAACAGCCGGTCGTAGACCCTCACTTCCGCCTTGCGGCAGTGGCCGGCACTCACCCAGTGGAGCGTGCCCTTCACCTTGCGGTTGGCCCCTTCGAGTCCGCTCTTGCTCTGTGGGTCATACTCGGCCTGAATCTCGGTGATGTTCCCCTCGGCATCTTTCGTGCATCCGATGCACTTCACGATGTAGGCATTCTTCAGTCTCACCTCCTTGCCCGGTGTCATGCGGAAGAACTTCTTGGGAGCATCCTCCATGAAGTCTTCGCGCTCTATCCACAGTTCTCGAGAGAAAGTGATGCTGTGCGTGCCGTCGGCCTCGTTTTCGGGATTGTTCACCGCCTCCATTTCCTCGGTCTGTCCTTCGGGATAGTTGGTGATGACAAGCTTCACGGGATTCATCACCGCGCTCACCCGGCAGGCCTTCTTGTTGAGGTCTTCGCGCACACTGGCTTCGAGTAGTGCCATGTCGTTGAGCGCGTCAAACTTAGTGTAGCCTATCGAGTCGATAAACATGCGCACGCTTTCGGGCGAATAGCCGCGGCGACGCATACCGCACAGTGTGGGCATACGCGGGTCGTCCCATCCGCTCACGAGGTGTTCGTCGACCAGCGTGTGGAGCTTGCGCTTCGACATCACTGTGTAGGTCAGGTTCAGGCGGTTAAATTCTATCTGTCTTGGGCGGTTGTCCTTGAGGTTGTCCGCCGTGCCGTCCATCTCCTTCAGGAAGTCGATGAAGAGGTCGTAGAGCGGGCGGTGGGGCACAAACTCCAGCGTGCAGATGGAGTGGGTCACGCCCTCAAAGTAGTCGCTCTGCCCGTGGGCGAAGTCATACATGGGATAGGTGTGCCACTTCGTGCCCGTGCGGTGGTGGGGTGTTTGTATGATGCGGTAGATGATGGGGTCGCGGAAGTGCATGTTGGCGTTGGCCATGTCGAGTTTGGCACGCAGCACCATTGAGCCTTCCACGGCTTCGGGCGTGTTCATCTGCTCGAAGAGCGCGAGACTCTCCTCCACGGGGCGGTCGCGATAGGGCGATGCCGTGCCCGGCGTGGTGGGCGTACCTTTCTGTTGGGCTATCTGTTCCGAGGTCTGCTCGTCCACGTAGGCCTTGCCCTGCTTGATCATCCATACGGCAAACTCCCACAGTCGCTCGAAGTAGTCGCTGGCATAGTAGATGTTGCCCCACTTGAAGCCCAGCCACGAGATGTCGTGCAGGATGTTCTCCACGTATTCGTTGTTTTCCTTGCTCGGGTTGGTATCGTCAAACCGCAGATTGCACACCCCGTTGTATTTTTCAGCCACACCGAAGTCCATGCAGATGGCCTTGGCGTGTCCGATGTGCAAGTATCCGTTGGGTTCCGGGGGAAAACGGGTCTGGATTCGTCCGCCGTTCTTCCCTGCGGCAAGGTCTTCTTCGACGAACTGTTCCACGAAACTCAGACTCTTTTTCTCTTCGTTCAGTTTTTCTTCTGTCACTGCCATAAATGTACCTTATATATATTATGTCTGCAAAGTTACAGCAATTTGCGTGAAGAACAAAATAAAACTTCTTTTATTTTTACTTCCTCGTGTGCCATCCGTTGTGCCCGGCGGCCCGTGGAGGCCATCGGTGGCAGTCACGGCCGATGGAGGGGAGGCAAAGTGGGGTCGGTTGTTAAATTCAGTTATAAAACCGATTGTTTTCTATTGGAAACTTGTTGGTGTCGAAAAGAATATGTACTTTTGCAAAAGTTTCCATTAGAATATAAACTTAAAGCATTATATATGAAGCATTTAATCATAGGCGGAGTGGCCGGAGGAGCCACCGCTGCCGCCCGTATCAGGCGTGCCGACGAGTTGGCGGAAATCGTGATGATAGAGAAAGGGGAGTACATCTCCTACGCCAACTGCGGTCTACCTTATTATATAGGTGGCACCATCGCCGAGCGCGAGAAGTTGTTTGTGCAGACTCCCGAGTCGTTCGGGCGGCGTTTCAACATTGATGTGCGCGTGGAAAATGAGGCCACGGCCATCGACACCGCCGCCAAGACTGTGACCGTGCGCCGCCGCGACGGGTCGGAATACACCGAGACCTACGACCGCCTGCTGCTCTCGCCGGGGGCCGT
>OAUK01000235.1_pt1 | contig 27835 bp, 23 predicted proteins | sample 1495131 | NCBI WGS metagenome assembly OAUK01 (sample SAMEA2580009, study PRJEB22360) | human gut metagenome | biome: human gut; feature: human-associated habitat; material: faeces | place: Denmark | collected 2008/2010 | reverse complement strand
TATCATTTTGGTGCAAGCGTGATTCATGGGCAGCGTAGCAATATTTTGCGCTTACAATGGTTATGAAATTTAAAAGGTAAAAGGTGTGAACAATATCCAATACACCTTTTACCTCAATTTTATTGATTATGATCCGTAACGGTATTCTCTGTCTAATTCATAAAGGTTCACTTTTTATGAGAATATTTTAATTGTGCTGTCAAATAATCATCAAATTTTCCATAATCCGTATCTCCATAAAATCTCATCTCGCCATCCATCTCTACTTTAGCCGTAAATGATTCCAATCCAAAATCGTTATATTTAGTACATATCGTGTTAATATAACTTTTATCAGATTGACATTCCTCTTTACAATTTTCCAAATATAGTATCGGTTTTGATATTTCAAACCCCTTACATTTTTCGCTATACAAATTACTATCAGAAATATCTGTAGCAGGAATAGCTAAGTTAACTCCCTGTGGAAATTCAAACTCATCGCTTCCCTTCATTGAAAAATATGCAATACCATCAATTCCTTTTTTGCTGGCAACCCTCATCAATGCCTGTGGTATTAAATACTGATACTTTACACTTTCTTTAGTTGATATTGAAAATGATGTAGCTATTACAAGTGGAAATATTTTCAGCATTGATACTTGCAATGCTTCTCTTCTGTCATCATCATCACGCCCTCTATCAAAAATCCCATTTATTAGTGCTTGCGAAATAGTTAAATTCAAAATTTTTAATGTTTTTCCTTTTTCGTTTGGAATAAATACTGAAGCATACAGATTTTCATCATCCTTATTCCAATTACATTCTTGGCTACATGTATATGTTGTTGTACTTAAATATAATCCTGGTAACTCTTTAGCACTAAATCTCATACTACTTGCCTTCTGTTTTAAATTATATGGTACATGAAGCATATCTTCTATATCGCAAATTTTTGTTTCTTCGTCATTTTTGTTTTTAGTTCTAGCTCTAAAAAACGTAAGCTCAGTATCCATCATTTTTTTATATTTTTCATCATATCCCTCACTATGTAGGTCTTCAAATGGCGCTATTGCACGAAAAGAGTATAATTTATCAAGATTATTAATTATAAACGGATCGCCGCTAAACAAATCAAGCATTTCCGATAGTGTGGCATCAGCAGCATCTTTATTATCATTTATTAAATAATCTAATGCTGTTATTATTTCATTCGTTTCTTTTTCAATACAATCCAGAAGACCTTCTTTATAAACAAACGCTGGACGGTTCAGGTATGCTATATACTGTTTAAATATCTTTTCCAATTTTTCTCTATATTCTTGATTATTTTCTACTTTTATGGGTACAGTAAAACCATTTAAATTATTATCTATATATGCATTCCACCAAATTATATATGATTTTAGCGATTCGTCAAACATACACTTATCATCTTTTGAGCCTATCAAATGGTATTTCTCTATTTCTTCTTCAATGCATAACACTTTCATGTCATCTGAAAGTTCATTATTTTTCCTCATCTCTCCTATTTCTTCTTCAGTAAATCCTCTTGGATTCATATTAAGCCTAGGTGAATATATTTTGTCATTATTGATAATTAAATACGTTTTCATAAAACTCCTTATTTTAATTTATAAAAATTTATTAATAGTAGTCATTTCAAAAGTTCATTTCTTTTTGTGAAAAGTTATTCTAAATATGTTTGTCTGCTACCATAGCACACGAAAAGTACTCGCATCATATTTAATAATTAGAAGAATTTGCTAAGATTTACTCTATTTCGCCACAATCTGCAGATATACAGTTGCCGCTGAGATTATTAAAACAATCACAGAATAAAAAAACATAGTAAGAATGGAAGTGTGTTACTACTGTAATTATTCTGCCATAGGTTATAGAATTTGGTGAGTGGATACTCTTTCAATATAGCATGAACATTTTGTACAGCGTGTTTTAGTAATGTAAATCTCCTCGGATCTTTCTTTTAAATGTATTCTTAATCTCTTCGCATACTATATCAATATTATCAGCAAACAATGTTTCTCTACTTATTCCGAATAACTTCAATTCTTTCAAAATATGTACCTTTGCTTCCTTTGATATAGTAATCCGCCCACAAATGCTATCATGATTCTTTGGAATAGGATCGATAACCGTTTCAAAGCAGTACTTATCAGAAGCACCATAAGGCGAAATCCGATTTGGAAACAATATGTAACGCCCACACTGCATTTTTTGGCGCAAATTTCTTGTCGGTGCATAAACAAAAAACAACTTTTTACAACATTCAGCAATCCATCTTCCGCCACTTTCTAATGTGTTATTACAAATTTCATGCATCTGCTTTTGTTCAAGAAAATATGGTTGTGAAACAACAGCACCATAAAAAAGATCAAGCGAACAGAATGTGCCACGAGAAAAACGATAACTGTCCGCTATGGCATTTGTAACTGGATAATTAGTTACATCCAACTCATTATTTTTAAATGCAAAAACTTCACCATCTTTATCATTATCAGAACAGCAAGCAAAATATAAAGCGACCAACGCATTCTCTGTAATATCTAAAAGCCTTGTTGGAATTCCATGATGCTGTAATAAAGCCAGTAATTCTAATGGTTGCAAACTATCAGGAAAAATCTCTGGTAGTTTAAATTTCACCATTTCAATTAAGTTACGTTCTTCATTAAAAATTGAAATATCACAAGTAAATTTACGATTTCTACCAATCGAAGGCATTAATTCAAACGCGACATTCGATTGCCCTCTAAATAGCAATATCTCATTTCTATCTGCACCATTACGAATAAGATTTCCATCTAATTTACATATTTCTTTAACAAATTCCGAAAGAGTATTAACACGCTTTTCAGACATCTCTTGTATCCTCCTGATTGCATAAAAATATTTCCACAATTCGTCCTTATCATCAACTATCTCAATTATATCATATTCTTCACAATTTCCTATCTTACTTTCTATAAATCTTTTCACAGAAAAACGCCCCGCCAAAGCAGAACGCATTTTTCTTTTCATATTATATTACCCAGAACATTTTCTGTGAAACTCTCACCTCGCTATTCATCTCAGCGTCCGTTTACACAGTGAACTTAAAAGCAACATCATTGTTTCCTGGTCTATTTCTTCATATACGTTCATGGTCAGACTCCTTTTCTTTGGGTTGTACGCAAAAAACTCTATAAAAAGTTATCTTAGTTTCCATCACAACATAATATTGGGTCAAATCATATATGAATATACCCCTTACAGTTGTTAATATTATAGGAAATATATCAAAAAATTTCTTCTAATCTATTTAGTACAAAATTCCTTCCCGATTTACCGGAACCTTTTCCTACATATTTATAACTATCTTTTCAAATTCTACCTCTAAATCAATAAAATGCTATAACTTATACTCTGCAAAAGCAGCGTATACCACCTAAAACAGAACTCAATAGCAGCTGATCCAAACCCTTTCTTAGCATCAATTCTTCTTTCCACAACATTTTTTATATTTCTTTCCTGAGCCACATGGACACGGATCATTTGGATATATTTTCTTTTCTACTCGTATTGGTTCCCCGTTCAGCCCGCTCGGAAACATTGTTGTTTGAATAACATCTGTATTTCCATTTAAGTCAACCGGCACCCCCATAGCCTCCAACTGCGGTGCAGCATCCTTTAAAATTGCAGCTGCATTAGAACTTGCCGGAACAATTGTTGGCATTTTATCGACAGACTTTTTTCTTACCATTTCACTTGGTTTGTACCCTCTGTTCTCTTTCATTCGGGTATTGTTATGTGCCGCCACAAGTAACTCTAGCAATTCATTTATCATCTTCTCTTCAAATTCAATATTGGCTTCCGTCATTTTATTGATAATTTTTGATGGTGATTCTCCTTCATAACTATTTGCCCACACCTGCAGACACCACGTCACTGCCTGCTCATAAGAAAACTTCAATTTCTTAATAAAAAAAGATTCCAGTTTTTTATATGCAGACGAACTTGCCTCATATCCAATTCTACATATCTCATCTATCTGCTGTACTGAGGGGATATAAAAATCTTTATCCATCTGCTGTCGAAGCAAATAATCAAATTCTTCATTTTCAAACAACTGTAAGTGAACAAATATTCCTTTTTCTGAGTATAACGGGTTCTCTTTTGGCCATCCTTCCATCCCAAGTTTATCCATTGTAAAAAGACACGATTCCACAATATCAACCGGCATTTCCCACAGTATTTCTATCATTTCATCTATAGAGTCCTTCACTTTCTGCCTATACATTTCATAGATAACTTCGATTGGTGCTATTCCATAATATTGTATAAAGAAATGTATGCACTTTACCAGCCAGCCTTTTCTGCATTGCTTCAATTGAAATGCTTTATCATCTATTTTAGAAAAGGCAACAGCAACATCTTCAAATACGCAAAATCTATCAGTTGGATCTTCAAAATATCCAATCCAATATCTGTAAAGCTGCATCGCATCTACCACTTCATTTACAGAAACAGCGGTAGGGGAAATACAAGCTTTCCGAAATAAGTCCATCTGTTCTTTTGTAAGGCATGCCAATCTGCTTCTAAGCATTTCCTCGGCACAAAAAGTATCAACAATTCTATCTATTAAATCAGCTTTTCGAAGTCCCGAGCACTTTTTGATTTCAAAACTTCTTGCCTGATCTAACAGTTCTTCTTTTGTATATTTTGTCAAATATTCTCTTAAAAACATTTCTGCTCCCTATCTATAATAACTTATCTTCTATAACGAAATCCATATTCTTCTTTTAATCTCTCATATATTTCAAATGCAATCGGACAGACTTCTACTGTTTCCAATACACTGTACAAACTATGTAACCTCTCTGGCTGATCCGTATATGGATATTTCCTGCAATTCTCAGGTTTATATTCTCCCAGCTTACAGTTTCCGTCTTCTTCCAGAAAATCACACGGATGATGCTTGGTTACATACGTATTTTCACTTTCTTTTTTTATCAAATAAGAATTTATAAGTTCTTCTTTAGTAAGTCCTAAATATTCTGCATCTTTCTCCAAATCTTCTTCTGGAATACTTCCGCAGTACATCTTACAACAGTTCCTACATCTGCTGCAGTCATATTTTGCAAACAACTCTTCGTGAAGTTTTTTGAACTGCTCATCCAATTCTTTTTCATCTGCATTACATTTTAAAAATGTACGGAATTCAATATTTTCATTTCCCTTTTTCTTCGCTTCAAATTTTACTTTTCTTGGTGTAATCATATTATCACCTCATTTTTCTCATCTTTTGCTGACACTGAGCCTTTTCTCACCCAACTCTGTCCCGTCAAATTTATCCTTTACATATTGACAGGTTGCAAAATAATAATCCTGATTTCCTTTCCATCAAAACTCCTGTTAAAATTTGTTTCAAAAGCATGCCTGTCTTTTATAATTTTTTCTTTGTCGTAGATATAAAAGAATATATAATCCGCCTTATAATGTACAATATCAGCTTCTATTTCTTCTGTTAGCTTTTTTAAGTTTGTTGATGTTCTTGTACACTTTGCTTCTATGATTGTATTTAAAGAAAGAATTTTTATATCGCTTCTAACTGTTCCAACTCCCGAATCATCATTTACCTCTCTTCTGGCGTCTGGACATAGTGGTTTTATAACTGCATAAAGCAAATGCTGTAAATCATATTCATTTTCAATCTGTATTTTTTGCAAATTTTCTGTGGTAAGTGATGCTCTCTTATCCGGTTTTGCTTCCCTAAACGCTTCTAAAAAGAAATAAAAATTCCTCAGAAATCTCTCAAGCTCCCTTTGAATAAATTGTGATGATTTCTCATACTCTTCACACAAAATACTATCCAAATAGATTAACAGATTTTCTTTTGCTTTTAACATATTTTCACGGGTAGATTCTTTCGAAAATTTGTTTACCATATATTTCTGCTTATTCCTGATATTTTGAACAATATCATTCTTATATGTTTCTTGTTTCATCATCTGGTGCAGCTTCGATATAAATGCCTCATATTCCTCTACAGTATCTACTGATTTCAACTTTTCGATATACTCTTTCAGCATATTATCCATTCATTCTCCCCCATCTCAGATAAAACAAAAATAATGGATCCAAAACATACACTTTTCCGTCTTTCCATTCTATTGCTTTATAAATTTCTTCTTTTTCTTTTAGGATTGTTTGTAAATTATTTAAATGACTTTTTACAGAATTTCTATCCGGTTTTCCTTCTGTTTTAGGAATAAGGTTTATGATTCTGTCATAAACTGTGTCAAAATCTAATTCCATAATCGGAGGATTTTTGGCTAACGATTCCACGATCAGTCCATACAAATCCAATTCTTTTCCATCTAATGTTTTGTATAAATTTCTTTTCTTTCCACGCGGATTTGGACCTTTAGACATTACATTTACCACATCGTAATAGTTAAAGTTAACCGTTGTAAATTTATATGCCATTTCCAACATATCAAAATTTACAATATGCTCATTTTTGTCTTCCAACAATGTGCAAATGCTCAGACAAATATACTGCATTAACTGTGGTGATGTAAGACATTCAACTGCCAACTGTTCTGCAACTTCATCTGTTATCTTAATGTCAAGTTGTTTAAATCCTTTTAAAGCAATCTCTTTTAAATCCTTTTTTTCCCACGCTTCAATATTAATTAAACTCAATCTTCCCGATAAATCTGCATTCTGTCGAATTGCATCGTCTGCCCTATGCGGAAGAGAAACTACGACTACCTTTAATTCTCTTCTAATTGCATCTTTGAGCTGTTGTGCCATTTTTGTCTGCATCTCTTTTGAAGCATAATGAAAATCATCAATTACTAATACTTTATCGTGCTCTTTATAATATTGAATAACGGTATCTTTCGCTAGAACATACTTTTCACTTTTACTATCTGTTTCCTTACTATTTCCTTCATTAACCTCTCTTTCTGTTGTCAATTCTCCTTTATAAGGCAACCCCACTTTTGCAGCAACAATTGCCCAAAAATCTGTGTTGCTGTTAAAATCCGCACCAGAAATTTCAACAATGTTGTCAAATCCAATTACCTTCTCGCATAAGATTGTCTTTCCCATTTTTGATGGTCCAATTAATGATGTAAGGCAACCCGCTGTTCTCAATGCCTGCTTTAAACGCAATTCATATGATATACCTGTATTTTCATAATTCCTAGAGACATATGTATATTCCGGATACGCTCCAGGTTTAAATACATTTTCTGCTTTTAGTCTCATATTAGCACCTCCAAATATTAATTACTCTAATTATAACACATTTTATTACTTTTTAAACATTTTATTACTTTTTATTGGTCTAAAGTAAGCGCTTTATAATCAACCGGATAGTCAAACTCTAACTTTTGTGAGATACTTCAGATACTTGGAGTAATTCACTTCATATCTGATTCTCGGATTTGCAAAAGCTACGCTTCAATCTCACATCTTTGGTCGCTTTTGTTGTACCTGGTTACTCCAAAATCTCACATTGGAGGAGATGAATTAAATGAGTACAACTTCAAATGATGAACATTGGTTAAAACTGATCACTCAGTGCAGATCCAGTGGTCTTACCGACCGCCAATGGTGCATAGAAAACGGGATTCCTGTCAGCACATTTTACTATCACGTCCGGGCTTTGCGAAAAAAAGCCTGCGAGGTTCCGGAAGCAGTGGATGCTACCGCGCAGAAACAGGAAGTTGTCCAGATCCCACTCCGGGAAATGGAACAGCATACTTCAGATACCGTTACTTTGCATGTGCCATCCATCTATCTGGAAATGCAGGGCATACGTATTGAGATCCACGAACAGGCCGGGGCGGATGTGATCCGGAATACTCTGCTTGCCCTGCGGCAGCTTTGTTAGGCGACCTGTCCGGTGTGGCAAAATTTTACCTGGTCACAGGTCACACCGACATGAGAAAGAGCATCGATGGGTTGACGGCAATTATCCGGGACACTTATGAAATGGATCCCTACAGCAATTCCCTGTTCCTTTTCTGTGGGAGACGCTGTGACCGGATCAAAGCACTGCACTTTGAAAAAGATGGATTCTGCCTTTTGTATAAACGGTTAGATAACGGGCGCTTCCAATGGCCCAGGAATTCTTCTGAAGTAAGGAACCTTACCCGGCAGGAATATCGCTGGCTTTTAGAAGGGCTTTCCATCGATCAGCCTAAAGCAATCCGGCCTGCGGGGAAAAAGGACTTCTGACCTTTGTGCAAAAGGGAGAAAATTTTTCTTCCCCTCATGGGGCAGGAAAAACGCTGCTGATGAGTTACCCACATAACAATAGACCCGCCAGGAGATCGAGAGGATAACGGTTCCCATTTTTCCCGGATTACCGTTTACGTGTGGAAAACCCAACATTTTTCATAGGTAATATCCCGCAAAAACTGTGTGTTTTCCACATTTTCCTTTCGTCAAAATGACGGTGGCAGTATGGCGGAGGATTCGCTTTTCTGCTGGATTTCCGGTATAATAGGAACCAGCGAAAAGAAAGGTGGTCCACTTAATGCCGCAGTCAGAAATGGAAGCGCTCATGCAGCTTCAGAAAGAGACAATTGAATCCCTTCGTCAGCTGGTGAACAGCCAGCGTCTTACAATCGAGCAGATGACAAAAAGCCATGAGGAGCAGACCGCACAGCTGAACCAGACGATTGCAAATCTCAATGAAACGGTTGAGTATCTGAAGAAAAAGCTGTTCGCATCTTCCAGTGAAAAAGCAAAAAAAGATGGATTCCCCGGACAGATACATCTGTTCCATGAGGCAGAAGCCGCTGCGGATTCTTCTGTCCCGGAACCAACTCTGGAGGAGACTGTTGGTGGTTATAAACGTAAGGCAAAGAAACAGAAAGCCACCAGGGAAGAGATCCTTGCAGGGCTTCCTGTGATTGAAGTACCCTGCACCGTGCCGGATGAGGACAGGAACTGCCCCTACTGCAATGCCCCGATGGAGGTTATCGGGAAAAAGGTCGTGCGGGAAGAACTGCGGATTATCCCCGCAAAAGTGGAACGGATCCAGTATGTCCAGGAAGTGCTGGGCTGTCCGGAATGTAAGAAAGACGGCGCTTCCGTTATCGTTGGGGCTGAAACACCAAGCCCCCTGCTGAAGCACAGCCTCGCATCTCCGTCCACGGTTGCTTACGTGATGTACCAGAAATATGTGAACAGCATCCCGCTTTACCGCCAAGAGGCGGAATGGAAACAGCTGGGAGTGAAGCTCCCCAGAGCGACATTGGCTAACTGGGTCATCAAATGCGGCATAGATTATATGGAGCCGGTGTATAAACAGCTACACCAGCATCTGCTGGAGAGGGATATTATCCATGCAGATGAAACACCCTGCCAGGTACTGAAGGAGGAAGGGAAAACGGCACAGTCCAAGTCCTATATGTGGCTGTATGGCTCCGGAAATGATGGGCTGCCGCCGATCCGTCTGTATGATTACCAGCCCAGTCGGGGCGGATATCATGCGGGAGAATTCCTGAAAGGGTTTTCAGGATACCTTACCTGCGATGGTTTTAGCGGTTATAATAAGCTGAAGGATGTCATCCGCTGCGGCTGTCTTGCCCACATGAGACGGTACTGGCATGAGGCACTTCCTGGGAAATCGAAGAAATCCCCGGATAAGACTCCAGCAGAGATTGGTTTTGATTACTGCAACCAGTTATTCGAACTGGAAAAGGAGTATGCGGATCTGGATGCCGACACCCGGAAAGCCAAGCGTGTTGAGACTGAGCCTGCCATATGGGAGGCCTACTGGTCATGGCTTGAAACAGTGAACCCAGGTGGCGGAAGCCGCCTGGCCAAAGCAGTGACCTATGCGAAAAACCAGAAGCCATATATGGAGAACTACCTGTTGGATGGGCGGTGCTCCATATCGAACAATATCGCAGAAAATATCGCCCGATCCTATGCAGTAGGACGGAAAAATTTCCTGTTCCACGATACCGTAAAAGGCGCCCGGGCCAGTTCCGTCATTTACAGTTTAGTAGAAACTGCAAAACTCAACAATCTGAACATCTACGCATATCTGGAGACGGTACTGCTTTATATGCCGGACTACAAAAATGAGCCCGAAGGTATAGAAGAGCTGATGCCATGGTCTGAAATGATACAGCAGAGATGCCGGATCAAATCGAAAAGTTGAAGTTGGAGTATTTTACTTCAACTATAGCTGAATACCTTGTGAAAAGATAGCCATTATTTTATTGAGCGCTTACGGTCTAAATATCATTTGACCATAATATAACTTCATTGTTATACTCCAGCACAAATGATTTTGTTCTCTAGCATACTTAATAGAAAACAAAAAGGCTGAAGCCCATGATGCGACTCCAACCCTTTAATTTCTCTCGACAAAAGAAAACATATAACCCTTGCATTTATATTTAATTATTCTGAATGATATTCACTCCAAATTACCATTTTTGCGTAACAAATTCAATTTCGTAACAATATCATTCTTTCATTTTCAGTTTCGTTTAGTTTCATCCAATCCATACATCTCGTACTTCAAATCACAGAACAACACTATATATTGTTCTTTAGCACTGCTACATTATAGCACTTCAGAAACATCCAGAAACAAAATACTCTATCTAAAATTGTATTATACTGTTTTACTTCCATGTTACACTTTTATCTACTAGACTACTTTCCAATCAATCATTTCAAGCACTCTCTAGGATTTCAAATGATATATTTTTGATGTAAATTCTCACTTTCAATTTTAAATCCCCTTATAAATTAAGGTTTTTTCAAATATGTTTGTCTGCTGCCGTGGCAGATGAATAATACTTTTATCATTATTTTATTTCTCCTTGTTTTGCCCAGAAATGCCCTGTTTTGCAAGGGTTTCTGGGATTCCTGTAGTTTGCTCTGAAATTACAGATTGTGGCAAATCTGAGCAAGATTGAGCATGTTGTTACTACCTGTTAGTAGTAAAATTAGTAGTAGAAGGGGAAGGGTTACTACTAAGGATTTTTTAGTTTTTTATCTTGCTTTGTTTTTCGATAAGATAATTTATAAAAGCTGAACACGAAACTAACATATACTTTGCGTCCTCAGCAGGTGCATTTGTAAAATCTATTCCACCGTGTCGAATTCCATCTGAATCTGAAGTATATCCATATAATTTTTCAAACGCAGTTTTCATAGCTCCATGAATCACTACTCCACCGTCTTTTTCCAATTTTTTCAATGTGCTCCCTAAAGTTGCTTGCGAACCTGTGGCTCCTGTAATAATGCAACATAGTGACTCTACAGCACTAATTGATTCTTTAATTGAATTTTCATAATCTGGTTTCTTTCTATCTGAATAAAGAGCGAGAGCTTTATTAATGTGAATTTTAACTGCTTGATATGGGGAGTCTATTATTTTATTTATTTCCTGTAATTCCTCATCACTAATTATGTTAACAAATTTATCATTTAATAATCTATATCCAGATTTTTCTTGTTCTAACATAATATTAATATCAGTTGTTACATTTCTAAACCACTCTGTGTAACCACAATACTCACAGCTATCATCGCTTCTATATTCACACTCTTTACAATGAAGCCTTTTTGCTTCAAAAAATAACTCAATTACTTCATATGGCATGTACCAAGGAATAGATGAGTCTTCGCCCTCTAAAACTGTATTAATAATATACCAATTCCTGTTTGTAGTTGATTCCACTTGATATCCAAGCCTATCAACAACATATTCTAATTCTTCGTGTATCATTGGAGAACTCTCTGAAAATCTATGTACTATATTATACAAGCGATTTCTCAAGCTTCTATCTATTTCATCTACCTGAACAGTCTTCTCTTTCACAAAACCATTTCTTTCTGCAAAACCCATAATGTCCACCTCCTATCCCATAGCAGCATTCTTTACTATCGGCAATAATTCTTCGCAAGAAGAATACCTATTTTCAATGCTACTTGATAAACATTTCATTATTATGTCAATATCTGTTGGTGTAATTTGTGAGTTTGACTTTTCCAAATACTCCCTCATATCACTCCCACTTGGAGCTCGCCCGCATAACAAAAAATACCAAATTGCACCAACTGAATATATATCACTTCTCACATCTCGAATTTTAGGTTTTTGTTGTAATATTGGATCGATAAAACTTCCACCTGCGATGTGTTCACCTGTTTTTGTCAATTGTGTATGATTTTCTGTATCTAAAAATGCACTTACACCAAAATCAATAATCTTAAACATTCTTTCATTTTCTGAAAAAATCACATTTCTTGGTCTCAAGTCCCTATGAATCACACCATGTTCATGTGCATGCTTTAATCCAGCTAAAATATGTAAAATTACAATTGCACTTCTAGAAAAAGACATATTCCCTTCTCGGTTTCTAAGCTCCTCTACTGTATATCCTTTAATATATTCCATTCTAATATATGGTTTACCATCCATACGACCTGCATCATAAATTCTAGCAATATGAGTATTATTTAGTGAAAATAACATTTTAGCTTCTCTGAAAAATCTCTTTTCTCCTTCAAGTTGCTCTTCTGCGGAAACAAACACCGGATCATATATCTTAACGGCAAAATCCATATCTAAACAATTATTATGATATTTGTATACAGTTCCAAAACCACCACTTCCCAATTCTTCTTGCTTTGTGTATTCTTTCATCTGCATGAACTGATCGCTATCTTCATTTAGATAAGAAGCCAAACTATCCATTTCGGTATGTATCAGTGAACGTCTATCTGCATAATGTTGGTTATATGCTTGCATATAACGACGAAAATCGTTTGCCGAATGATTACTTTTAATAAATGCAGGTATATGTGATTTTAGTTCTGGAACTTGCATCAAAATATCCCTACATCGCTTATAATCTTTCTCTGACATATCCCCATTTGTTGCTTTTGCTATTAATCCGCTTTTAAATTCATCAATCAAATCTCTTATTGCATTTTTATCCATCTTATCTGCCACATCCACTCCATAAAATCTATAATCATACACTTCTCTGCCTGATATGTATTCCTTTATATATAATTCATACCCGTCTTCTTTTATCAAATTGTTTACTTTTTCTAAAAATAATCCCCACTGCTTTTTTTCATCTCTAACCAAAGGATGGAATATCTCACAAATGAACCTCAAAAACATTTCATCCGATCCATTTGCTAATCCAAATCTATCATCTTCAAAAACCCAACAATACGGATAATCATCATTATTTATTGTATGGCGAATAATATCCCCCTTTGCGTTTTCATGCCTTGAATCAATGCTTTTCATATTATCTAAATCATATAGTCTCTCAAGAAAATCAATTTCTTCTAATCTTCCATAATAAGGATATTGAACATTCTCTGTATGAAACAAATCTTCTACAGTGCATCCATCACGAAATAATTCATATATGTCTCTCTTAGTTATTTCAGTTAATCTATTCAAGAATATCGCCCCTTTTTGCAATATTAATCCAAAATATATTATATCAGTAGCTTCGCGGTTTTTCCACAGAAAAAACGCCCCAGTCTAAGCCAGAGCGTCATCCTTCTTTCATATTAAACTACCTTGAACATTTTCTGTGACATTGGTTTTTCCTTCTTCTGCTCAACCTCCGCCTGTGCCTTCCTGAATTCTTCCATCCTCTTCAATTCTTCCTCTGCATCATCGAATCCGATATGCGTGTACACATTCATTGTGACCGATATATCCGAATGCCCCATGAGGTACTGCAGTGTCTTGGGATTCATTCCCGATTTTGCCATATTCGAACAATAGGTGTGTCTGCATACATGCGGTGTAATGTTTGGCATCTGCACCCGGTAAATATCATTGTACCTGCCGACCATATGGTTGAATCGGTGTTGCCAATGCATTGCAACAAGGGGCATTCCATTATCATCATAAAATAGGAATCCACTATATCCGTCTATGGATTTCTCCACTTTCGGTGCATTTCTGTCCTCGATGATTGCCTGAAACATCTGTGCCACATCCTCTGTAATCGGCAATACTCTTGTTCCGGCATCCGTCTTTGTAGTTTCTATGATGTATCGCATATCCGATGTTCTCTGCAATTGGTGGTCGATATTTACAGTTCTGTTCTCAAGATCAATGTCCTTTAGTGTCAGTCCACAAAATTCCGATATTCGCATTCCCGTATGAAAAAGTATGTACACCACTTCATAGTATTTGCAGTACACTACATCGTCATGCACAAACTTTAGGAACTTTCTCATCTGGTCTTTGGAAATTGCCTCTCTTGTGACTGCGTCATTTACCAATACTCCGGCAAGCTGAAATCCGAATGGATTCTTTACCAGAATGTCATCATCCACCGCCATCTGAAAGGCTGGTCGCAGCACTCCACGGATGGTATGAATGGAACTGTAGCTTTTGCCATCTTCCTGCTGCAATTTGATAAGGAACAGCTTTGCATCGGATGTTTTCACACTTCGTATCGTCTTTTTGCCAAATGCTTCCTTTGCAAGTAATCTCTGTACTGTAACATATCCCTGTTTTGTGCTTTGCCTTACTCCGGTCTTTGTTTTCAAATATCGGTCTACAAGTTCACAGACTGTCATCTGTCCGTCCACGATATTTACAAGCAAATCCAAATCTGTGTTTACCTGTTTTTCCAATTCACGAAGGGAGAGGCATGGCTTCTTGCCCTTTGGAAGTTTATCCGTAGGTTCCAGTTTCCAACTGTATACAAAATGTGGTTTTCCATCAATATGATATTTATATTGATATTTTCCATCTGCCCTTATACTCTCTCCCGGTCTAAGAACTCTTCTTTTGGAATCATGCCTTGTCTGTCCTCTTCCTGCCTTTGCCATTATACCCGCCTCCTTAGTTCTGGATGGTTACACAGATACCTTTCAAAGGCTACACGAAGAATCAGCTTGCGTTCTCCGTAGTATGCCAGAAAATCTTCCCCATCCGTATTACTCAATAAATCATAAAATTTTCTCCGGCTCAAAACAAAATATTCAATTGCCTCAGAAGGATTTAAAATATCTTTTTCTGCTAAACTTGGTCTTGCCATAAAAGTACTTCCTTTCTGCCAAAAGTGGCTGTTTTCACAGGTTTTCGAGGTCATACTATATATCACTCTGAACGCTGATAATATCAACTACTTTCGGCAGACAAACGGAATTATATCTCCGAAGAAGCACTGATAAATTTTTCAAACTGCGGGCGGATAATCAGATACCTATTTCCGCTGAATACCGCAAATCTTCCTCTGTTATCTTCTGCCAGTCTACGCATTTTCTTTGTTCCGATATTAAAATACGATGCTGCTTCTTTGATTGTCAGTGTGTACTTTTCACTCACAGGGACAAGTGTATTTTCCGTAGTATCATGTTTTTCTATTGCCATGTGCAATCCTCCTTCCATACGGGCTGCAGTATTTCCACAGCCCCAACTGCTTAGTCTGCTGCCATCTGAAGTACCTTGACTGCATCCTTACGGATCAACTTTCCATCCAGATACTCACATCCCAGATACCCTACCTGTCCACGCATGGCAAACTTTTCTTTCAGTGTGCGGATAGTCAGTGGGAAACGCTGAACGAGCCAGTAATTGCTGAAATCTCCAAATGCGATTACTTTCTGCCCCTTTCCGATAGACGGCATGGAATCAACAATCTGCACAGGTTTTGAGAAAATCGTTTCATCACTTTCCTTCCACAGATAGTTTCCGGCTGAATCTTTGAGGGTACGGAGTGCCAGAGCCGTTTCGTCATTCATAAGCCATGTACCATGTTTACGGTATTTCTTATCCACGGACAGATACAGTTTGATGATTTCATCATAGCTGATAGCAGAATCACTCTCTGCCGTCACGCCCGTTTCTGCTCCGTCAGTGGCGTGCAGAATACCTGTCGGCTGATTTTCCCCTGTTCCGTTGATAAACGCCTGTTCCTCGCTTGTGCCAAAACAACGTGCCATTTTCCCGATTACATAATCCTCTATGGCAAAGGACTGGTCAGAAGCGAACTCCAATCCAAGTCTGACAAGCTCGGACAATCGGTATGCCTGTACTTCAAATCTCTGAAAATCGTCCTCGTTATCCATGCCCTCCAGATTGACCATATCGCCCCATTCAGCCTGACCTTCACAGTCAAATGTCCAAAGACGGCTGTCACTTCTGGTCGCATTCACAACGGTTGCCAGCTGACGGACTGCACTTTCTTTCTGTAGTACTGCCGTATATTTTTTATTTGATTCTCCGGGCAGATGGTATGCATTTGTCTTGCTTTCACGGTTGTTATAAAGGCTGTCCGTAACTGCCTGTTTTCCTCTCATTTCGTTCCAAAAATCGTTATAATAAGCTGTACTGTTAATCATAATAAACCTCCTGAAAAATTATTTTTGTGTCATATAACCACTCTGTCTGCAATAATCCACTGCTTCAGAATAGGACAGATAAAACATCTCCAATGACCCGTCAACCACACGGTAATAAGGCGGGTCACAGGATTCGCTTGCCATGATAATGACCGGGCATCTGTCCCTTAAATTGATGACATTCACACATCTGTACTTGTCTGTTGAAAAATCCGATGGCTCAAACCGCATCGGTGGTGCTGCTTTCTGTTTTCCCATGTGTACCTCCTTTTTTCTTAACAGAAGAACTCTCTGCACAAGAGCCGATATCCAGTTAAAAGTGTAGTCTTTTCTCCGCCATCCCTTGGGCGCCTGCGGACTATCGTACCGATTGTGCGGAGTGCCTGATTAAAATTCCGGCTGTTCTCCGCAAAATATCCATTGTCATTGCACCAGTTTCGATATGCCTGATACACTGCCGATGTCCGGCATTCCGCATCCTTCTCCTGTTCCAGAAATTCCTCCACAAAAAGTTCCATCTTATCGCTGTCATGCTGATAGGACATGGTGGCATCTTTTACTGCTTTTGGCTGAGCAAAACCTTCTTCTTTCAAGATGGTGTAGCCTTCAATCAGCCAGTTTAAGATGGCACTTGCTGCCTCCGGCCTGGAAAATTCTGCTTTCAGATTCTGTTCCTGCTCCCATTCCTCAAAATGTCTGTCAAAGGGAATGATTACGACACGTCCGCTCGAAAACAGTGTCATATCCGTAATAGCCGGAAGATAATTTGTATTTACATACAGCTTGAACTGTGGTTTAAAATCAAAACTGTTTTCATGCAGGAATCTGGCATTCAGTGTATCATTTCCCGTCATGCTTTTGATCTGTGCTTCATTCAGCACCAGTCCCCGCCTTGGCTCTGAGATATTGGCGAACCGCACTCCGGCAAGACGTGCAATATCCTCTGTCGGGTTCTGGCTGTTGGCAGACGGTTTTGCAGCAATCGTTTCCGGTCGGACAGTCAAACCGTAATCTCCCATCACATGAAGTGTGCTTTCCATCAGAGTCCCTTTCCCATTTCTGGTGGTTGCACCGTAGTAGAAAAACATACATTCATAGCGTGTATCACCTGTCAGACCATAACCAAGGCTTTTCTGCATGAACCTTGCTTTCTCCGTATCCCCACTCATCACCTCTGAAACAAATCTGGTAAAACGTGGATTCTTTGCATTCGGATCATAGGCCGCCCCTGCAATCTTGGTCAGCTTGTCCTGTGGTGTATGCGGATGGAACTCTCCCGTCTGCAGATCCAGTGTTCCGTTCTGACAGTTCAGGTAATAAACATTGCGGTCAAACTCAGACATTGCAATCGGATACACGCTCTGGGCATCACTGATATACGTGTTACGGTAATTCCAGCTCTGCCATTTCGCAGAATATTCCAGATAGTCCTTTCTTATACGTTCATCAGTAATTGTCAGGGCATATCTGACCAGACTGTCCGCAAGGGATTTTGCAAGTTCCATTGTTTTCAATCCGCCAATGTCCGGAATCCACCGGGTTCCGTCATACACATACCACTTTTTCCTTTCCGGTACATACCTTGCGATATCTTTATACACATCCGCAAACAATCTGCCTGAGCCGTTGTCATTCCACGGGTATCTGCTGTTATCCGACACATTCAGTTCTATCAGCTTCTGCAGCATATCATCAAAATCACTCTCTGCTGATGTCCTTGCATAAGGTCTGTAGAAATCCAATGCCTGTGCCACTGCCTTTTCCATCGTCAATGCGCCGTAGGTTGAGCCACTCTGCACACGGTCCCACTTACTCCGCATCAATCCCGATTTTCGGAACAGTCTGTCCATCTGCCCTGTGTCACCGCCACACCAGAATGCAAGGATACTTATTTCTTTGTCACACCTGCTGCATAGATTTCCAGACCAAGTTTCTGATTATTGATGTAATATCTGCCCGTATCATAAGACAGGGAAGATGCCTTACATACTATGCGGACTCCCGTGCCGGAAGGGCTGAATTCTGTATAGGAGTCCATTCTCTCCACGATGTCTTCTGCCATCTGTGTCAGCTTTCCACCAAACACGCAATGGTCGATATCTACCATACAGAAATCATCAAATGCACCCATACCGATTCCGTCATAACCATCCATTGCATTGACTGCCAATCGAAAATCCGAAAAGGTATTTTTATCGGCACTGCTCGCTTTTCTGCCATTTGTCTGATACGGCACTTTTGTCATGCGTCCGTTTCTTTCTTCATATTTCCACAGACAGAACCGTCCGTCTTTTTTCAACTGTTCCGGAAGTTTCTCATACATTCTGTGCTCCTCCTTCCCCGCTTATTTTCTGACGTATCATTTCTCCGTGGCTCTTGCCGATAACCACACCTTAAATTCAGAAACAGGAACCAATACCCGCTTGCCTACACGGACGATTGGAAAATCCGCTTCTCTGGTCAGTGCATACGCTTTGCTCAGGCTGATTCCCATCTGCATTGCCATTTCCTGTACGCTCATCGTGACTTTATCCATAGCCATCCTCCTCTCTGCATTCCAAACATGAATTGCTCTTGTTTTCTATCACAGTATACTTTATAATGTTACCAAAGACTATTTTCTATTGGTAAGAACTCGTACCGAAAGCAAGTTCTATCGGTAAGAATGGAGGTAGAATATGAACGAAGATTTCAGTTTGGGGAAAATGAGTGCGGATGCACGGCTGACCACAACTTTCAAATATTATGAAAAGACAGAACAGAATGGAAAAATCGTAATCACCGCCTGTCTGGGCAAGGGCGATGTTCCGAAACTCAACCGTGGATACGGCTTGGACGGAAATGAGCTCTGGCTTTCTCTGAATAACCTGTACCAGAGTATCCGTGGAAAAGATGACTACACTGCTGCCGATGATATCATTTCTTGGTGTCAGCAGTACGCACACCCCTACTATGCCTCTGAGGACATCGAAGAATATCGTTGGGATATTGAGAAGGATACGGAATACTGGGATTTTTCCACTAATATTCTTGGCAATTTCACTTTTGATGTTCACACCATGCGGGAAGATCTCGAAAGCCTATACCGGGATACCCTTGTAATTCTTATGTTCAAAAAGTGTCTGGAACGGCTTGACGTTTCCACGGATCTTGCACAGATCACATGGACAAATGAATTTGCAGATTTTAATTCGTTTCCTATGCAGAAACACCTCGGTAAAATATCAGCTTACCTAAATAAAATGAGTGGCGTAACTATGAAGTTGGGACTGGATGAAAATGGAGAATTGAAGGTCATGCCGGATTTCCACTCTGTTTTTGACACTGCCCGTTTCGCCCTATCGCAATATGTATCTATCCCTACAGATTACCCCATTGCTTATGCCGACCGTGTGGGCGTTGCCACTTGTGAGTGCTGTGGCCGTCTGTTCATCAAAAACGGAAACCGCCAGAAATACTGTGACAATCCAGAATGCAAAAAGGAACGAAACCGCAGAAAATCCCGCACTGCTTATCGCAGAAAGATACAGGAAGAAAATGATAACCGCTGGACGTGACCACGGCTGTTTTCACACTGGGGCAAGATGTGGCAAGTAATATAGGTTATTTTCTATATAGGCTCTATAAGAATAACCTAAATCATCTGCCACAAGCTGCCCCAACTATTTTCCCATAGAAAAAGGGCATCGGTTCATCACCGACACCCAATGTCATTTTATCCTTATTCTCCATAGCGGAATGCTGAATTTCCCGTAAGATTTCTAAACAGAATCTTTCTCGCTGTCTTATACTCTTTCCCGATAAAACCAAGTCTGAGCAGAAAACAGCGGAAAGCGTATTTGTCATTGTCTGTTTCGGTCAGCTTTGATGATACCCTTTTTGCATCTCTTGCCATATCACACAGCCTTGAGATAAATTGCGTGTAGGCTGCGAGCTCATCTCCATCCGCTGTGTATGGAAACCATGTGAAATTTATTTTTTCATCTGTAATTTCAATTTCTGTGTTGTCCGTCCGAAATGCACGTTGGAAAAGTATCTGCTTATTTGCTATGATCTTCTGCAAATTTTCCAATGCCATATCTGTAATGCTTTCTCTCGGAATCACTATTGTCAGTTTGTCCTGCTGCACTGGCACTTCTTCCGTTATTTCCGCATCGTCCTGAAAACCACGCTCTCGTAACTGCAGAATCAGGTCTTTCGTTGTTTCTTCTGCTCCATCCGGGATATACAATACACCCTCTTTGTCCAGTCGGTATCCTGCAATATCATATGCACAGCTTGGTACCCGTTCATAATGCGGTGCTGTTCCAAGTATGTTTCCAATCTCCTGTGCCAGTTTTGGTCTCTGCTTTGATTCCAATGTAAATCTGATTTCATTCTTCATAATATGTACCCGCCTTTCTTTTTCGGTAGTACATATATCACTCTGACGGCACAGAATAGCAAGACAATTCGGATTATATTTCTGCCAAAATGTACGCAGAAAAACTGTGATTTTTATGCTGCTTTTTACACGTTTTTTCTGCGTATTTCGGTACTATCCGGCAAAACAAAATCAGCTAAAGTGATGACATTCAGCGGATATTTTCACATCAACCGACCTTGACGGGTATCCCCCCTGTTTAATTCTGCGAAAATTCGCACGAAGGGGGCCATCGGTCTTTATGAAGAAATGGTGTAGAGATTTAGATACCCCTACATATAACTATATATTATGAATATCAATCATTGTTAATTCCATATACATACTTGATAATTGTCTCCACCACTCCATTGTACTTCATTGGATATGCCTCCGTTTTCACCTTGACATACTTTTTTTAATCTCTCACAGGCATATTTAAAAGTTCTTTCATCCATATCTATTCCGATATAATCTCTTCCCAATTTATGTGCAACCGCAGCCGTAGTTCCAGAGCCCAAAAAACAATCTAAAATCAAATCATCCTTGTTAGTTGCAATTTGAATAATCCTGTATAATAGTTGCTCTGGTTTAGGCGTGTCAAAAATATCTTCATCATAGATATTTAGATCCAACAATTCTTTTTTTGCATCTTTTGTTGTGCCTGCAAAATTGCTATCCCAAAGTGTTTCAGGTACAATTCCAAGTTTTGTATTTACCAATAATTTTTTCAATCTAGGAACACCATTTCCATCACTTCCAAACCATATATTATTGTTTGATATTTCTTGTTGCATTCTTTCTTTATTGTAAATCCAACATCTTCCTTTAGGCGGATTATGTATTTTTCCTGTCGGAGATTCAATAGAGTAGAATTGTGATTCAACAGCATGTCCGGCTTGCACTGACAACGTAACTGACTGCCACGGACCTCTAGGATCATTATCTGGATTTTTATATCTATTTAGTAATTCCTGTGTCGCTGGTAACAAATTACGTTTTTTCTTAAATTTCTTAATATCTTTTGCATATATTAAAATATATTCATGATTATTTGAAAATATTTTACGATTCTCCCTCGTATTTCTTTTTTGCCACACTATTGTTGAAACAAAATTTTCTCTGCCAAAAATACTATCACAACATACTTTCAAATACGCCATTTCAGAATCATCAATAGAAATCCAAATACTGCCATCTTCTTTTAAAAAACTCTTCATTTCAACAATGACAGTTTTCATCTTTTCTATCCACTCGTCATGTTTTTGGGAATCCTTATAAAATATAAAATCATCCCCTCTATTGTATGGTGGATCTATGTATATCAATCCCACCTTATGTTCATATATTGATTTTAAATCTTTTAGGACGATTTGATTATCACCCAATATTATAACATGAGGATCTTTCAGTTTTTTCTCTAAAAAAGCTTCTTTTCCTAATATCACACGCTCTCTCACTTTCTACATATAATTAGACGTTCTGCCTCATAATTTATTTCATAATTATTGTCCTGCCTATTAAATCTACTATGCATAAATTGACCTGGAGAAACAACTTCTACATCAGTGTAATATTTTCTTGCAATTGCTAATATTTCATCAATAGACATTAATCTTGGTGTTGCTCCACTTTTTTCATCAAAAGGCGAATATGATAATACAATAGATGTTTGTGCTTTTTGAGCATATTTAAACAATTCATCGAATGCCTTTGGAGCTTTGCTTTTTATACAAAATGGAGACTGATGTCTATCATTACGATAAATAGCCCTGCTTAATCCCCCTTTCCCATTTGGAAAAGTTGTGGAAATCTTAGGTGTATCATGCAAACACAATGTCTCAAGGATATGGTAATAACGGCTATAATGATATCTAGTATATGGTGGATCCGCATATATCACCTCTACCTCTCCAGGAGATAATTTCTTCAATACATTAATATAATCATCACAAATGACCTCAAAAGCATGTCTATTTTGTGGTCTTTCAGTGTAATAATGCATCCAAATATTAAATTTTTCAAAAACATCAATTTCTCTATCTGCTTTTATTTTCTTTGAAAGATTCTTCTTCAATGTTCCATCAGCATTTCTAACTTTTAACGGTTGTGCAAACTGTTTTCCCACAGTATTCACTACATCTGTTGTTGCCCCCATTAACGCAGCTAATACCTTGCTCTTCAATGGTTCATCCTGCAAAAATGCATATGCTGCTATAGCATCTATGTCAATGGCCTGTTTGAACGAAAAATATAGACCTCCATAATAACGTGTCACAGCAGAATCTACCGATTCTGCTTCAGTCCCAATTCTATTTTTTACATCAGTAAACGCTTCTTCTAATTCTGAAGACATTGCACCTTCTATATAATCATATTTTCCCAGGTATGCATAAAGTGATCCCTTTTCTATGATTTCGTACATAGGCTCAAGGTATCCATCAACTAAATCTTTCATGCACTTATTTTCATATCTCAAGAGTGCTTTATAGTAATCAAGATTTTTTTTTCGAATCGGAAGGTTCCTTATTTCTGACTCAATTTGCTTTATGTCTATCCCTGGAATTCCTCCAGTCAATCTTGCCTTACAATATACGCTCGAATAATTTTGAATATCAACCGCCAATATATCGTATTGTTGTAACAAAAACTCTGATACAACACCTGACCCGCAAAATAAATCGCACACCTTCCCATTTACAGAATTTAGTTCATCTACATACTCTTTAATTACTGGTAGCATTCTAGCTTTACTACCTAAATAGTGAACAGTTTTTATATTCGTCTCCACTATAATCACACCTTCCAAAGTCCCAAACTTGGAGTGCTTACTTTTATTCTATTCACATTAGTAATAAATCTCGCAATACCTGTCACTCCACTTGCACTTTTCCATGTATTTACTAAATTATCTACCTCTGGATATCTGGGATCACCCGGCATAACTAACTCGTATATAAAAGAACGGGTTGATGCCTCGCTAAATATAACATATGGTCTATTTCCTCCAGTAGGATATGGCAGCCCACTTGCTGCTGCAATTTCAAATCGCCAATTATGACTTGCCACAGATACACTAGGTCTAGTTTCTGTAGCCCCCAAAACACCTGTTGAATCTACATTCTTTAATAAAATTCTATAGGTTCCCGCTACCCCACCTGCTGTAGCACCAAAAAAATTCTGAAATGAAGCTTTATCAAAATTAATCTGTTTCCATCTTGCACTTGCTTTAGGTACTTCTGCTACTAATACTCTATCCGTTAATGATACCGTCCAAACAGGATTTACCCCTGATGGAACAACTACTGGTGCTACAGATGGAATAGATGTTGCAATAACAGCAGATGATTTTTTAGGGATAGATTTTTTAGTTCTTGGAATTGAAGTTAATATTGGTTTACTTACTGAAGTTGCTTTTGGTTGCTTACTATACAATGATTTAAGTATACTTCCCGGAACCGTTGTTCCTACTGTCGCTCCTGTACTTGTTCCACCAGTACTTGTAAAAGTCCTACTCTTCTTTGCTGCACTTAGGTTTACGGCATAATCAATAATCGGATCATTAATATTAAAAAGGAAATTATTATTTATTGAATAGTCTAACCAATCCTCCCAATCTGATTTTAATTTAGCCATTTCAGTGTTATTTAAAGTATTGTAAGAATACATTTCAACATTATGAAATAATCCTCTCTCTGTTAAATTTCCCGAACCAATTATTGATATACCACCTGTTGTTGTTTCAAACCAAGTAACTTTAGGGTGGAACAGATTTTTTCTAGCATCATGAACATATCCATAAACAGTCAAATTTTTATATAATCTACAATACGTTCTAAGTCTTGCAACCGCTTTGGGGTCTGTAATAGAATCCGTCCCAACTATTAACTCATATTTATTTGCTTTTATATACTTTTCGAAATCTGTATCTCCCAAAAATAAATCTATTCCATTTTCTTCTGCAAAGGCAAAAGCTCCTGCACCATTTCCTCCTATATTGCAAGCATCTATTAATGCCTCTCCCAATCTCATAGTTGCAGAATATGTTGGATCTTGAATCATTAATTCCATAATATATCCTCCTCAATTATAGTTGTTTTGTTACTTATAGTCAACATTAAATATTCTTAAAGAATTCTTCAAAGGATACATCCAATGCAACTAGTATTTTCTCTAAGCTTTTTACAGAAGGATTCCTCTTTCCACTTTCAACACCAGCAACATATGTCCTATCCAGGTCAGCACTAAATGCAAGTTTTTCTTGACTAATACCCTTTTCTTTGCGTAATTCTTTTATTCTACTTCCTATTTTTTCAGTAATCATCCTAAAAAACCTCCTAAATAATTTTAGGATACTGTTACTTATAAGTCTACGGACTATATGTAACAGTGGAAAATAAGTAAAAAAGCCACAATCCCGGTAGTCTCCCTACCAACGATTGTGGCTTTTTGTTGTTCAAAGTTTTGTATGTGTGCCATCGCTTAGTAGTCCCTTACTACTAAGGATTTCTCCCCACACCTTTGCCTTTATCCCGATTCCGTCCATGTGCCTTAGTAGTCGAAACCGTAGTAATTCCAAGGCTTTCCGCCATATTCTGCCCTGTATTGCCCCAGTCTGCGAAGGTATGCATTATCATAAAACTGGAGTGCCGTGGCAAATAAATAATACTCTAATCATCTATGTAAAACTCCTTGAATTTACTGTATTTCCTTGATGTATCGGCATTTTCTTTCGCTTGCTGTTTCCTCTCATTCGTGGCATATCGTAGCATAAATTAGCACATCTTTTACCTCAAAAGTAGTACAAAAAGTAGTAAATTAAGGGCTGAATACTCATTTTACTACTCGCCATTTACTACCCGTTTCAGTTCCTCTTTCGCGTCGTCATAGCCTATATGTGTATAAGTATTTAACGTGACGCTAATATCAGAATGTCCCATGAGGTACTGTAAAGTTTTAGGGTTCATGCCGCTTTTAGCCATATTAGAACAAAAAGTGTGACGGCAAACGTGTGGCGTAACCTTTGGCATTTGCACTCTATAAATACTATTATACTTCTCGCAAATATGCTGAAAGTATTTTTCCCAGTGCAAGGCTACCATAGGCATATCGTTTTTATCCAAATATAAGAAGCCACATTTACCTCCTACAATAGGTTCAACCCTCGGTTTCTTTCTACTGGAAATAATACGTTGAAAGCACTTATAAACTTCATCTGTCATAGGGATTTCTCTTGTGCCACAAGAAGTCTTTGTATCTTCAATTACATACTCCATATTCCGTTTTCTTTGTAACTGATGATTGACACTAATTTTTCTATTCTGCATATCCAAATCTGATAATGTCAATCCCACAAACTCTGAAATACGAAGCCCTGTTTTGAATAAGATAAAAATCCCCTCATAATATCTGCAAAAGTGCTTATCATTTGCCACAAATTCAAGAAATGCTCGTTCTTGCTTTCTTGTAATTGCTTCTCTTGTTACGCTGTCGTTTACAACAACCGTAGCAAGCTGAAATTCAAACGGATTTTTGCGTATCAAATCATCATCTACCGCCATTTGAAAAGCTGGTCTTACAACACCTCTGATAGAATGAATAGAGCTATACCCGCGCCCGTCCTGCTGTAACTTTATCAGCCAACATTTTGCGTCGGACAGTTTCACTTTATCTATCCGCTTTTTACCAAAGTCCTCTTTCTTAATAATATTGAGAACAAAATTGTAATTTGCTTCTGTGTTATGCCGTACTCCCGTTTTTTGTAAAAGATATTTCTTTACCAGTTCTAAAACGGTCATTTCCCCACCACGCGGGACGATTTCATCATCAATCGCTTTCATTATCTGCTTTTCCTTTTCCCTTAATGAAAGGTCGTCGCGCTTTCCCTGTGGTGTCTTATCTGTCTTTTCTAATTTCCAACTATAAACAAACTGCGGTTTACCTGTTGTATCAATATATTTGAACGCATATCGTCCGTCCCGGCGTTGGCTCTCTCCATTGCGAAGAATACGATTTTTGCTATCTCGTCTTTTTCCGCTCATGTCTATGCTCCTTTCGTACAAAAAGAGCCTCGCCACGATATATTAAATTATATCATAAGCAAAGCCCTTTTTCTATCCTTTTATCAAGCAGCACTCAAAGCGGAAAGACTATATAGCCTATCCGATATGGCTACTGATTATCCTATATTTATTAAATTGCTGTCAGATCATTCAGAAAATCTTCAAATCGTTTCCTTTTGATAAGAAACTTCACTCCATTTTGAATAATAAAACCGGAGTCCAAATTATCTGAAACAAGTTTTCTTAATTTCTTTTCTCCAATATTAAAATAAATTACTGCTTCATCAATCGTTAAACAAAACTTATTTTGTATCTGTACCTGTGTTTCATTATTCATTTATTCTCTCCCCTTTCTTGAACTATAAAACTATTGTAAAATTATAAAGGCTCATCAGACGGTTTTAGCAAACCTCACAAGAATTTCACTTCCGCATGGTTCTCATGCAGCTCTACCCGTTGTCTGCGACGCTTCTAACGCTCGGACTACGGCGGTAAAGGAGTATCATTATACCGATATATGGATTGTGGCGACAGAGTTGCTAAATCTGCTTTGGAACGCTGATAGTTTTCGCTCGTTTTGTCCCTCCTTTCGGTCATGGCGTATCAGCCCAACGGCTCCCCATACATCGAATGTATCTGATTTGCCTTATACTGCGTCGCCGTTCTATTGCACCGCTTTCTTTGTCAAAGAGCAGAGGGCTGTTCTGCGATATGGAACGGAAAAGGGGGAAGCGTTCCAATACCTTGTTGGTTTATTCAGCCCTAAATGTGAGGATTGCCCTCATTAGTTTTGCTTGCAGCCTTTCGCGTATTTCTTCGTCTACTCCAAAATAAACATTTCCTCGCTCATCATAGAGCTTTCGCATGGAAAGACTTGCTATGTAGCCGCTGAAATGCTGCAATACAATCTTCATTGCGTCCGGGTCGCCTTTGCTCGCCGCCAAAATAACAGGATAAGGAACAAGGGCATTTTCCGGGTACTCGGTCGGTTTACCATTCAATCCATTCATCA
>OAUK01000223.1_pt1 | contig 29259 bp, 26 predicted proteins | sample 1495131 | NCBI WGS metagenome assembly OAUK01 (sample SAMEA2580009, study PRJEB22360) | human gut metagenome | biome: human gut; feature: human-associated habitat; material: faeces | place: Denmark | collected 2008/2010 | reverse complement strand
GACATCGAGTCCGCATTTACTTAATTGATAACGTATTTATAGATTGAACTACTAGAGTTCTCTTTCAGTAAGTTGTATGAAATTCACTGTCTCGCAGTGAGAGATACAACAGCTTATTTTCTTAGTCTTAACCTTCTCATTGTGTACAATCGTATAGGAGAATCCCCTGATGTTTTTGCGTTATTTCTGAGAGATTTTTCGATAGCCGAACGCCTTCGGCGGTAATCATTTCCATTACCGACCGTTAAGGGGAAAATATAAAATTATTCTAGGACTGCGAGAGATTGGAATGACCGAAACCTTATTACGATATGAGTTTCCCTCCAACGAAAAACTTCGTACTTTTTTGAGACTGGCTGACCTTTTTAAACAGCTGACATGGTTCGCTCAGCAGGAAAATTCAAATGATCACCGGGCTGCCATCATTAAGTACTTTGAGATTCAAGAGGTTACGACTCGTGGAGATCAAAAGAACGACCTCCTGCACGAACTCGCTCGCTTCCGCTTCTGCTTAGAACCTCTCGCAAATAACGACAATGTGGACCAGGAGTCTTTGAAAGAAACCTTGGATAAGCTCCAGGTCAGCAGATCCGAATTAAGCTGCGTGGGTGTCAGAATCTCTCATCTCTCCAGCCAAAACGAATTCCTTAAAACAGTCGGACAGCGTTCAGGCATTCCTGCCGGAACTTGTGAATTTGACGTTCCTGTTTACCACCATTGGCTTCACCTTCCGGCTGAAGAACGCAAGCACTATCTCAATGAGTGGATCAAGCCCCTGCTGCCCTACAGCAACGCCATCGACTTAATTTTGAATCTGCTGCGCGGCACCGCTGAGTTAAATGACGTGGAAGCCGTCAAGGGCTCCTACCAGAAAGACCTTCAGGGCAAAACATTTACACTTCTTCAGGTGTTTGTTGATCCGAAACTGAATATGATTCCGAAGATCTCTGCGAACCGTTATCTTCTTTCGGTTCGCTTCTCCGGCGCCAATTTCGGCAGCGGTCCGATCGCGGAAATACCCGAGGTGATGCCTTTCCGCCTCGGTTTATGCAACATGTAGTAAAAATGGCAATTAAAGTTAAATGCCCGACCTGCGGGCGTGAATGTGAATATTCAGACAAGAATCCCTATCGTCCTTTCTGCTGCGAACGCTGCCGCTTAATTGATCTTGGCGCGTGGGCAGAAGGAAAGTACTCCATCAAAGATAAACCGATGGAAGGCGACGACGATCTTGATATTTCTGCCGATGCGCTCGCTACCGGCAAAATCGCCGCACACAAAGCCGACTTGGAAAAGTAGGACTACTTTCTCGCTGTTACTTGCGCTAATACCGGTTCCGTCGCCGGCAAAATTGGATGCGGTAAATCTTCTAACGTGCAGAATCGATACGTCTGTCCTTCGAGACATTTCAGCTCTTCGGGTTTCAGGCGGCAATGCAAGAAATGCAAATACACAGTGGCGTGCGGATAAGTAAACACAGTTGAATAAACCTCTCGACAGTCAGTTACTTGGACGCCGAGTTCTTCTTTCATTTCACGGACCAGCGCTTCCTCAAGAGTTTCTCCGGCTTCGACTTTGCCGCCCGGAAACTCCCAGTATCCTGCATAGACTTTGCCTTCGGGACGAGAAGTCATCAGAAAGCGCCCGTCCTTATCGAAAGCGACGGCGACAACCACTTCGGTCGGTTTAGTTGTCATGCCCTGCCTCCAGATGCGTTCTTCCGGCCCAGTCTCGGGCAAACTGATAAGCCACACGACCTGAACGAGAACCGCGCTGCAGCGCAAACTGTAAGGCTTCCGTCTGCCATCTGTCGGAGATTTCTCCGCCGAAATGCTTTGTCCAGCCTTCGGCGACCGCTAAGTATTCTTTCTGTGAGAACGGGTAGAAACTCAGCCAGAGACCGAAGCGCTCGGATAGCGACATTTTCTCTTCGATTGTTTCTGCCGGATGAAGCTCGCCGTCTTCGTCCATGCTGCTTGCAAGGTTGTCCTGCATTTTCTCAGGCATTAAATGACGGCGATTAGAGGTCGCATAAACCAGTAAATTGTCTCCGGTCGATGCAACGGATCCGTCCAAAATCGCCTTCAGCGCTTTATAGCCGCCTTCTCCGAACTCAAAGGAAAGGTCATCACAAAAGACAATAAACTTCTCCGGACGATCTGCAATACGCTGAGCGATATCGATCAGGTCCTTTAAATCTTCTTTATCGACTTCGATGAGACGCAGTCCCTGATCAGCAAACTTCTTCAAACAGGCACGGATCAGAGAAGATTTTCCGGTGCCTCGCGCGCCCGTTAAAAGAACATTGTTTGCGGGCAGACCTCGAACAAACTGCTCCGTATTTCTGAGCAACACGGCTTTCTGCTGATCCGCATTCTTAATCGAATCCGGATCTACGAGTGCGACTCGATGAATCGGCTCGAACACGCCGTAGGACATGCCCAAGTATTGTTTCCGGCGCCAGCGAAAAGCTGTTGCACTCCAATCTACTTCATCCTCGGTCTTGGGAAGAAGAATTTCCAGTCGATCGAGAAGACGTTCCAGTTTTTGTTCGAGTTTTGCGTCTGCCATCTCTTAATTTAGCTTCTGTAATCTGCGTTGATCGAAACGTAATCGTGAGAAAGGTCTGTCGTCCAAACAGTTTCACAGGCATCCCCGCGGCCCAGGCTGATGCGAACCGTAATTTCGTCTTGACTCATCACGGCAACGCCCTGCTCTTCCATATATTCAGGCGCACGGCCTCCGTTCTTAGCGACTAGAACATCATCAAGCCACAGAGAAACTTTCGTTGCATCCAAATCCGGAATCTTGGAATTGCCGACCGCGGCCAAAATTCTGCCGAGGTTAGGGTCGGAAGCAAAGAATGCTGTCTTAACCAACGGAGAATGAGCAACGGCGTAAGCGACCTTAAGAGCTTCGGCTTCGTTCTTCGCATCTTCTACCGTAATCGTGATGAACTTGGTTGCGCCCTCTCCGTCGCGAACCATTGCTTGGGAGAGCTTTTGGCCGACTTCGATCAGAGAATCAAGCAAATCATCAAAGCGCGGGTCGTCCATGCTTTCGATCGGACGAGCATTGCTGCATCCGGTAGAAATCAAAACGAAGGAGTCGTTCGTGGACGTATCGCCGTCGACGGTAATGCGGTTATAGGAAGCGTCGGCAACCATCTTAACGACTTTTCCGATCAAGTCCTGACCGATCGCAACATCAGTCGCAATGAAGCCCAGCATCGTAGCCATGTGCGGCTCGATCATGCCCGATCCTTTGCTGATACCGGTGATCGTGATTTCCTCGTCATCCAGCATGACACGCTGAGAAACGCATTTAGGAACCGTGTCCGTCGTCATAATCGCTTCGGCGGCCGCAATCCAGTTTGTTCTGGATAAATGCTTCGCAGCTTCCTCCACGCCTTTAAGCAGGCGGTTCATGGGGAGCGGTTCCATGATGACACCGGTTGAGAACGGCAGAACCTGCATCGGAGAGCAGTCAAAAATATCCGCGACCTTTCTGCAGGTTTCCTGAGCGTCTTGAAGACCCTGTTCGCCGGTACCGGCGTTGGCAATTCCGGTGTTGACGACTAATGCTCTGATGTTATTCGTTTCAGCTAAGTGAGCCCTGCAAACCTGAACAGGCGCAGCCGCGAAGCGGTTAGAAGTAAAAACTCCTGCAACACGGGAACCCAATGCCAACTCAACCACCAAAACGTCATTGCGGTTGGGTTTACGGATATTGGCTGCCGCAACGCCGAGGACAACTCCGGGAACCGAGTAAATCTCAGACGGTTCGGGCGGGAAGAGATTGACTGCCATATTGCTTTTCCTTTTTTCTCGAAAATTTTTTGATCTAATTTTTCGATTTTAGAGCACGAATGTCGGCCAAAAGAAAACGGCTCAAGGTGTTTTCACCGAGAGCCGTCTTTCCGTTAATTCAGATTAACGAAGCTTGCCGTGGCAGTCCTTGAATTTCTTGCCGCTGCCACAGGGGCACGGATCATTGCGTCCGACATGCGCAAACGGATCTTCTTCCTGAGGAAGGGCTTCTTGCTGAGCGGGGGCCTGAGCTTCTTGCTGAGCCGCTGCGACTTCTTCAGGTTCCGGCTGGCGAATCTGAACATTCATCAGAACACGGGTGACGTCGGCACCGACCGTTTCAAGCAGGTTGGCAAACAGTTCGAAAGCTTCGCGCTTGTATTCCTGCTTCGGCTGTTTCTGAGCATAGCCGCGGAGATAGATGCCCTGACGGAGCATATCGAGCTGGCTGAGGTGCTCTCTCCAGCGCTGATCCAGGAACTGAAGCAGAACGTTGCGTTCAAACTGTGCAAAGGCTTCGTGACCGACCAAAGCGACTTTTTCGTCGTAAACCTTATTGGTGGCCGCAAGAAGCATATCCAGAAGTTCCTGATCGTCGGAGCTTTCGGATTTTTCCAGCGTAGCCTTGAGCGGAACATCCAGATTCCACTGTTCTTTCAGCTCTTTTTCTAAGCCTTCAAGATCCCACTGCTCTTCGACGGTATCTGCCGGAACATAGTGGCGGAACAGGCTGGTGAAGTATCCGTCGCGAAGTTCCTTCACAGGGCCGGACACATCTTTGTTTTCTAGGATTTCGTTACGCAGAGCGTAGATTTCCTTTCGCTGATCGTTTGCCACGTCATCGTATTCAAGCAGCTGCTTACGAATATCGAAGTTGCGGGATTCGACTTTACGCTGAGCGGTTTCAATGGAGCGGGAAACAATACCTGCTTCAATAGCTTCACCTTCAGGCAGACGCAGCTTGTTCATCAAAGCCTGCATCTTTTCGCCGGCGAAGATTCTAAGCAGCGGATCTTCCATGGACAGATAGAAGCGAGAAGAACCCGGGTCACCCTGACGGCCGGAACGTCCGCGCAGCTGGTTGTCGATACGGCGAGATTCGTGACGCTCGGAACCGATAATTCTCAAGCCGCCGAGCTCCACAACGCGGTCGTGGTCAACCTGCCACTTCGCTTTGATTTCTTCTTTCTGAGCCTTCTTCTGTTCGTCAGAAAGGGTTTCGTCGTTGTCGATCTGCTCGAGAGCTTTGCTGATACCGCCGCCTAAGACGATGTCGGTACCGCGGCCTGCCATGTTGGTCGCAATGGTGACCATGCCGGGACGGCCGGCTTCCATAACGATCTGAGCTTCTCTTTCATGCTGCTTAGCGTTCAGCACGTTGTGCGGAATGCCTGCTTTCGTCAGCATGTCACTGATAAGTTCGGAGTTTTCGATCGAGGTCGTACCGACAAGAACCGGCTGACCGCGGCCGTAGCACTCTTTAACGTCATCAACGATGGCTTTGTATTTTTCTTTCGCGGTGCGATAGACCTTATCCTGCTGGTCATCACGAATCATCATGCGATGTGTCGGGATGACAACGGTTTCCAGGCCGTAAATTTCCTGGAATTCATAAGCTTCCGTATCGGCGGTACCGGTCATGCCGGAGAGCTTCTCGTACATACGGAAGTAGTTTTGGAAGGTAATAGAAGCGAAAGTCTGGTTTTCCTGCTGAATCTCAACGCCTTCTTTAGCTTCGACGGCCTGATGCAGACCATCGGACCAGCGGCGTCCTTTCATCAAGCGGCCGGTGAATTCGTCAACGATGATGACTTCGCCGTTCTGAACGACATAGTGCTGATCTTTAACGAACAGTGTGTGGGCGCGAAGTGCTGCATTCAGGTAGTGCAGTAGCATGATGTTCGACGGAGAGTAGAGGCTCTGGCCGGCGGGCAGCAGGCCCATATCGACCATGATTTTTTCAACTTTCTCGTGACCGGCTTCGGAAAGCTGGACAGTGTGCTGCTTTTCGTCAACCCAGTAGTCGCCTTCGCCCTTTTCCTGCTTCTGGCGCTCCAGCATGTCAGGGATCTTATCGATGGCAACGTAAATATCCGTGCTGCCTTCGGCAGGACCGGAAATAATCAGCGGGGTTCTGGCCTCGTCAATCAAAATGGAGTCAACTTCGTCCACGATCGCGAAGAACAGACCTCTCTGGCGGCGTGCGCCGGTCTCGTACTCCATGTTGTCGCGGAGGTAGTCGAAGCCGAATTCGTTGTTCGTACCGTAAGTAATATCGGCAGCATAAGCGGCCTGTTTCTGATCGTTCGGCTGATTGGAAAGAATCGTTCCGACAGTCATTCCGAGGAAGTTGTAAACCTTACCCATCCAAGCCGCGTCACGGCTTGCCAAGTAATCGTTTACCGTCACAACGTGCGCACCTTTGCCGGGCAATGCATTGAGGTAAACCGCCAAAGTTGCGGTCAAAGTTTTACCTTCACCGGTACGCATTTCAGCGATCTTGCCGTCGTTTAAGACCATACCGCCGATTAACTGCACGTCAAAGTGACGCATTCCGAGAACGCGGAAACTTGCCTCACGCACAACGGCGAATGCTTCCGGCAGGAGAGAGTCCAAAGAAGCGCCGTCGGCTAAACGCTGACGGAATTCAGCCGTTTTGGCTTTGAGCTGTTCATCGCTCAATGCCTTCATTTCGGGCTCAAGTTTATTAATCACTGCAACTTTGCGGCGGTACTGCTTAATCAGTCGGTCGTTGCGGCTACCAAAAATTTTTGTCAGGAAACTGGCCATTAATTCTTTCTCTTAATAAAAACGGAGGCACAACGCCTCCCATTGGCAGTTACACCTTGCCAATTTTGAAACTCACTGATTTTACAACACTAAACAGTTTTTGCCCGTCCTTTTACAAGTTAGATACAAAGCACACTTCTCATCTAACCCGATCACGTGAGGAATTGAATTCGCGGCTTCATTTTGCTAAGTTAGGTGCTGCCGCGTCTTATTTATTCTGGATCTGAAATGTACCCGCGATCTGCACAAAAACCGATCTCCAAAGTCCTTCAAAGAGGCTCTTTGGCCAAACACTTCGGATTCCTAAGATTAGCGAAACGCCTGGCTGCGGTGATTGATCCGGTCTGCCAAAGTTACAAACTCGGAGCCTCCGTCACGCCCGACTGTCTACGACTCTCTGTTCAGCAAGTTCGAATTAAAGACGAAAACCCGTACGATATCGATCCGGATGAAGATCCCCGCGATCTGATCATAGAAGTGCTGCTCTTAGAAGTCGGCCTGCCTAATCCGCTTTTTGTGCGCCGCTTCACGATGTTCCAGCCGTCGGTAGAAAAGGCACTCGCTGAAAAAGGCTTCGGCGCTATGCAAGTCAAGGCCGTGATCGACAGATGCGGGCTGCACCCGCAGCCGTTCCTCTTTACGGAAAGCGGCCCCGCAATCGGCGGTCCCGGTGCGGTTGAGGGCGCTAAAGAATTATCCGACCGCCTGCCCGAAAGCTCGCCTTTAAAAGAAGCAATGGCAAAACTGGCAGCTTCTCTTGAAGAACACCAGAGCAACAGCCGCAGGTAAGAAAAAGCCCGCGGATAACGCGGGCAAAAAACAAGATGTTTTCTTTTCTTAGTTCGAAGGTTCTTTTACTGCTTCGGTAAAGGCCTTCGGAGCACTATTTTCGTCCTGATACTCAACAAACTCCCAGTTCTCCGGATCCGCTAACAGCGTCCGCAGAAGTTTGTTGTTGATTTCGTGACCGGACTTAAAGGCACGGTAATGCGCAACCAGTGGATGACCTAATACATACAAGTCGCCCATGGCGTCCAAGAGCTTATGTTTTGCAAATTCATCCTGAGAGCGCAGACCGCCTGGATTTAAGACGTGGAAGTCATCGAGCACAATCGCGTTGTCCAATGTTCCGCCTTGTGCCAAGCCCATGCCCCAAAGCATCTCTAAGTCGTTCACAAAGCCGAAGGTACGGGCGTGGGAGACGCTTTCGATGTAGTTTTCCTTGTTGAAGTCAACTTCAACAAACTGAGCTGTTTCGTCAATCGCCGGATGACCGAAGTCAATCGCAAAAGACAGTTTATAGCCGTCATAAGGTTCAAGGGAGGCCCACTTGTCGCCGACGTGGATGGAGACGTTTTTCTTCACGCGGACGAATTTTCGCGGAGCATCCTGTTCCTGGATACCGGCAGCTCTGATCAAGAAGACAAACGTAGAGCCGGAGCCGTCCATAATCGGAATCTCAGGTGCATCGACATCGATGTAGCAGTTGTCGATCGCCAAACCGGACAGCGCACTCATCAAGTGCTCGATCGTCGCAATACGGGCTCCGTCTTTATCCAACGTCGTCGCCATGCGCGTGTCGTTGACGCGTTCAGGCTCAGCCTTAATCGCAACGGGCGGCTTCAAATCGGTTCGAGTAAACACCAGGCCGGTATCGGGAGGTGCCGGCCGCAGAGTCAGACGGACTTTGCGGCCGGAGTGCAAACCGATGCCGACGGTGGAGAATACCTTCTTAAGCGTTCTCTGTTTGATCATAGATTCGGCCAAACCTTAGTTCTTCTTGCGCAGGAAAGCAGGAATACCGTATTCGAAACGCGGTTTCTCGTCTTCTGCCTTGGCTTCAGCACCGATCTGGCCTTTGGCCTCAGGTGCGCCGTTGTGCTGATTAGCTGTCCACAAACCGCTGTCGTTGCCGTTGCCGGCCTGAGGGTTCAGGGTTGCGAAGACATCGCTGGCAGGACGAATGTTGTTGCTGGCGTGGAAGTTGCCGAAAATCGTGTTGTCTTTCGGACCTTCAAAGCCGCCTGCGTCCGGCGTTGCGATCGGACGGCTGAAAGCCTGACCGAACGGATTGACGGCTTCGGGCTGAGGTTCTTTCGGTTCAGCCTTCGGAGCCGGTGCCGGCTCAGCCTTTTTCTGAGGCTGCGGTGTATAGGTTCCGAAAGGGTTGACTTCGGTTTTAACCTCCTCGGCCTTTACTTCAGGCTTGGCTGCCGGAGCGGCAGGAGCTGCAGTGTGAGCCGGTGCAGCAGCCGGATGAGGCTGCGGCTGAGCAAAAGAAGATGTTGCGCGCGGAGCTGCAGAAGCGTGAACTTTCGGTTTGGCAGGTGCGTCGATGTTGCCGAACAGATCATTCGGGAGGGAGTCCGGAGCGGAGCCGGAAGGCTGCCACAGATTGGAAGGATTATCGACGGCAGGTTTGCCGTTCACGAAGCTCGTCTTAACGATGGAGTCGTCGGTACCGTTCTGATCCAGACCGGTCGCGATAACCGTAACGCGAACCTTGTCGCCCATGCTGTCGTCATAGACCGTACCGAAGACGATAAGGGCATCGCTGTCGGCGTAGTTCTTGATGGTTTCCATGGCAGAACGGACTTCGGACATGCGGATGCCTTCCTGAGCCGTGATGTTAACCAACAGACCCTTAGCGCCGCGAAGTTCAACGCCTTCAAGCAGCGGGCAGGTAACGGCCATGGAGGCAGCCGTAACGGCACGATCGGGACCTTCGGCTTCGCCGGAACCCATCATGGCGGTACCGCGGGTACCCATAACCGTTCTGACGTCTTCGAAGTCCAGGTTGATCTGACCAACCTTCTGAATCAATTCGGCGATGCCTGCGCAGGCGTTGAAAAGCACTTCGTCGGCTTTTTCAAAGCATTCGCGCATCGTGGCGTCTTCTCCGAGCTCTTCTTCGAGCTTGTCGTTAAGAATAACGATCAGAGAATGGACGCGGTTTTTGAGCTGGTTTAAACCGAGCTCGGCATTTCTCATGCGCTTGCCGCCTTCAAAGGAGAAGGGCTTTGTCACTACGGCAACCGTCAAAATACCCAGTTCCTGTGCGACTTCAGCGATGACGGGAGAAGCACCTGTACCGGTGCCGCCGCCCATACCGGCTGTAATGAAGACCATATCGGCACCGCGGAGCTTCTCTGCGATTTCCTCTCTGGCGTCATTGGCTGCCTGGAACCCGACTTCAGGACGTGCACCGGCGCCGAGACCTGTTCTGCCGAGAGAAATCTTTTCGGAAGCGAGAGAGCGGGTCAGAGCCTGCCTGTCCGTGTTCGCGGCGATGAACTCAACTTGGCAATCCGTCAATTTGGTTACCATCGTATTAAGGGCGTTGCCGCCCGCACCGCCTACGCCTACAACTTTGATCACGGTGTTGGTAGAACCGTCCACGTAGGGTTCAAATGCCTTTTCCATCAACTACTTTATCTCCATTACGCATCTCGAGACCTTCGATCTGCCAAGTTGGTTAATTCTAAATTCAATCGTTTTTTTCTGCGAGGAAAATTCAGAAAATTCCGTGGGTTCTGCGTTTATTTTCAGCATGAGGGGATTTTTTTGTTAGGGGTTTTCACCCGATTCTGTCCCTCAAGCTGTTTTAAGCAATACAAACCCTTAGAAATTTCCGAATATCCACTGTTTAATCATTCCGCCGATGCTCTTTAATCTGCGCTTGGATCCGATGTTGGATCCCTGCGCCCAGAACTTCTGGTTCAGCTGGCACAAGTACCCCAAAACTGCGGCATGCTGCGGAGTGGAATACCCAGCAAACTGCTTCGGGAAACTTTCCGTGTTGTAGAGTTCAGGCGGCACAAATTCCGAGGTCTCGTAGTTCACCAAAGGACGTCCGAGACGCACATTGATTTCGCGCCCTGCCATATGAGAACTGAACACTTCCTTGGCCATGCGCTGAATGCCCGGAAGCGTCGCGCCTCCGCCCGTCAGCACAACGCCGTAACCCAGCTGGGTGTGCAGGCTCTTATCGCGGATGCGGTAGTAAATTTTTTCCAAAATGTCCTGAACTTTGACGTCAATAATCGCAGAGAGCGCCTGTTTACTCAGGATTCTTCCTCCGTCATCGCTGTAGCCCGGAGCCGTCGGAAGGCGGATAAAGCTGTCCTTGTCTTTCCTGGCGTCGTAGCGCACCTGCCCCATCTGCAGCTTGAGTTTTTCAGCGGCATCCTGAGACAAGTGTGTCTTGATCGAGATTTCGTCAGTGATCTGCTGGCCGCCCATCGGATGAACGGCGGAATACTGCACGGCTTTATCGAAGAACACAGCCACGTCGCTTAGGTCGGAGCCGATATCGATCAGCGCCACGCCCAGGTCGATTTCTTCCGGACGGAGTACGGCAGAAGCTGCGGCCAACGGATTAAAAATCAGCTGACTGTCAATGAGCTCCAAGCCGGTTCTGCGGATAACTTTATTGAGGAACAAGCACTGGGCGCTCTGCGCGGTCACGACGTGCAGACTGCCTTCAAGTTTCTTGCCCTCCATGCCGATCGGCGTGCGGATGCGGCGTGCGTAGTCAACGGAATATTCCTGAGGAATCACGTCGAGATAGCGCATCGACGGCGGCAAAGTAACGGACATAGCCGTGTTCAGAAGGTCATCGATATCCTTCTGTTCGATTTCGCCGGAACCCACAATCGTCTGCTGGATGCAGTTATCCGTGCGAATGTGCGGACCGGAAATACCGGCCGCAACGGTTTTAACGGTTGTATTCGCGGTCTTTTCAGCTTCTTCCACTGCCGCGCGGACACAATCAACCGCTTGATTGATATCGACAACTCCGCCCTGCTCAATGCCTTCGCTCTTGCACTCTCCGAGGCCCTCGATCTTAAAAGTGCTCGAACTGACCGGAGACGCGATCATACACACAACCTTTGATGACCCGATGTCCAAGCCCACCAACAAATCGTTTGATTTATCTGCCATTCTTTTTATCCCCGGTATCCTGAACACTGTCTTCAGGAGAAACGGACTCTTCTTCCGGTTCCGGCTTCAGCACTGCAATCCCTTTCTCGTAACGCGCATCCAATTCTGTCGGTTCCGCGCCGATTTGCGCAGAAATCGCCGGCAGAGAATGGATGATTTTGATCAACCGCTCATCCATTTGGGCAGAATTTTCGCCCTTCTTGAGAACCAGTTTGATCACCTTGCCCTCCGGGCGTTTGAAATGCAGTGTCCAGCCGGAATATTCGGAATAAGTTAATGAAGTTACATCATATCCAAGCTTTTTGCATGTATTTTCAAAAGCCTGGTACTGCTTGTAGATTTCCATGCGGCGGTCAACGGGGCCGAAGATCTTCGGAAGCGCCCCTTTGCTCTCCGCAATTTCCTGGTTCGCAACAAAAAGCGTGCCGTCCTCGGCGAGCAGCTTTTCGTCGCCCCATACGGCGATCGGACGATGGAGGTAAAGCGTTGCTTGAAGCTGATTCGGCCATACACGGCTGATCGAAACGTCTCTTACCCAAGGAATGCGCTTGAGCTGCTCGGCGATCTCGGATAAATCCGCGGTGAAGTAATTCCCGTGGATATGGCCGTCGAGCACCTGCGCAACATCCTTGACGTTTATCGCGTCTTTATTGCCTTCAACCTGAACGTCAACTCCTTTCAGCAAAAATACCGGCCGCTGGACGAACCAGTACACCGCCGATGTCAGAATCAGGAGAATAAACAGCACTCCGAAAACATCGGCAAAAAGCGAAAAAGTTGACGCGCTCCAACGTCTCATCGATTAACCCTTCAAAGAAGCGCGTGCAGCGACTTGTTTAACGAGTTCCTCATACGAAATTCCGCAGGTTCTCGCAGCCAGCGGAACCAAAGAATGCGGCGTCATGCCGGGCGCTGTATTGATTTCGAGCAGCGCAAAAGTGCCGTCATCACGCAGCATCACGTCGATTCGGCTCCAGGCGTCGGCACCGACTGCCAATGCGGCTTTCTCAACCGTGGCCTTGATCTTTTCGGTTACGTCCTCGGACACTTCGGCCGGGCAGACGTACACAGTCTCGTCGGAGTAGTACTTGTGTTCAAAGTCGTAGTCTCCGTCCGGCGCCTTAATTTCGATGATCGGGAAAGCTTTAAGGGCTTCGCCCATATCCAAAACAGCAACGGTGAGTTCACGGCCGAACACATACTCTTCGGCAAGAACCGTCATGCCGGCTTCCTGGGCTTTGGCAAAAGCTTCTTTGACCTGTTCCAGAGTCGCATTCTTAAGTTTGTACAGACCCAAGCTCGAGCCTTCTTTGCTCGGCTTGATCACGAGGTTTCCGTTGAATCTGCGATGGGCTTCTTCGCAATCGGCCTCATTTCTCAACACCATACCGCGGGGAACAGGAATGCCCTGAGCTTCCCAGACAGCTTTCGTCATTTCTTTATCAATACCGATGGCGCTCGCCTGCACGCCGCTGCCGGTGTAAGGAATCTTCAGGAATTCCATCACGCCCTGAATGACGCCGTCTTCACCGCCTTTCCCGTGCAAAATCAGAAAAGCGCGATCGATACCGGCTAAGTCGGATAAAGGCTGCTCTGCCGGGTCAAACTTAACGACATCCGCTCCGACGCTTTCCAGCGCTTTGAGCACGCCGCTGCCGCTCATCAAAGAGACTTCACGTTCTCCGGAAGATCCGCCCATCACAACGGCGATTTTTCCAAGGTCTTTAACATCTACGCTTTTCATTCTTCTTTCTTTCCTTGTTTCATGAGTTTTCCTGGAACCTCTCCGATGTTTCCTGCGCCCATGACGAGAACAACGTCTCCGTCTTTGACGTTGTTATTAATAAGTTCCATAACTTCATCCGTGTTGCCAGCAAACAGCGGCTCCACTTTGCCGGTCAGACGAATCGAGCGGCAAAGACTGCGGCTGTCTGCACCGAAGATCTTTTCTTCGCCGGCCGGATAAACGGCTTCAAGCACCAGTGCATCTGCATTGGAGAGCACTCGAACCAGATCTTCAAAGCAGTCGCGGGTACGGGTGTAGCGGTGGGGCTGGAAGGCGACGAGCAGTCTTCTGTCAGGATAAGCTCCGCGTGCGGCGGCAATTGTCGCGGCCATTTCGGTCGGATGGTGACCGTAGTCATCAACGACGAGGAATTTTTCGCCCTTAAGACTCTGTGTCTCGCCCCAAACCGCGAAGCGGCGGCCGACGCCTTTAAAGGTGGCAAGCGCCTCCTTGATAGCTTCCATCGGAACGTCCAGCGTCAGCGCGACACCGATTGCAGCCAGTGAATTCAAAACATTGTGAACGCCCGGCAGATTGACTGTGATTTCTTCAGGAGCGGCACCTTCGCGCACCAGCGTAAAGTGCATCTGCGTTCCGTCGGCGCGAAGGTTTTCTGCGCGGATCTGAGCATCTTCTCTAAAACCATACGTCAGAATCGGCTTAGTGATTTTCGGCAGGATGGCACGAACGTTTTCGCTTTCGATGCACATGACGGCGCGTCCGTAGAACGGCAGTCTCTGGATGAAGTCTGTGAATGCCTTCCTCAGATTTCTGAGGTCGTGCCCATAAGTATCCATATGGTCTTCATCGATGTTGGTAACGACCGAGATGACCGGTGACAGATTCAGGAAGGAAGCGTCAGACTCGTCGGCTTCCGCCACGATGTAAAGACCCTGTCCGAGTTTTGCATTGGAGCCCGCAGCATTTAAACGGCCGCCGATCACAAACGTCGGATCCAGGCCGCCTCTTTCCAGAATGCTGGTAATGAGCGAAGTTGTTGTCGTTTTACCGTGCGTTCCGGCAACTGCAATGCCCTGACGCAAACGCATCAGCTCGGCGAGCATGATGGCGCGCGGCACGACCGGAATATTTCTGTTCTTTGCTTCAACGACTTCCGGGTTGTCGGCATGAACGGCGGTTGAGGTCACAACCACGCCTGCATCTCCGACATTGGATGCATCATGACCGATAAAAATTTCTGCGCCGATGGAGCGCAAGTGCTCGACAGCGGCGTTTTCCTTTAAGTCCGAACCGGAAACGTGGTAGCCGAGGTTAATCAGCACTTCGGCGATACCGTTCATACCGGTTCCGCCGATGCCCACAAAATGTATTTTCTTAATCGCGAATTTCACTCTTATTCCTTGTTCGATACGTATTCAATAAAGTCCGCAACCGTGGCGGCTGCATCGGGCTTGCCGAGCGCCTTTGCCTTTTTTGCCATCTCAAGCAGTTCTTTTCGGTTGAGGCCTTCTAAAAGCGCAGTGAGTTTACCTGTAGTCAGCTCACTTTGGGGCAAATAGACAGCGGCGCCGGCATCCTGCATGTACTTGGCATTTCCGACCTGATGAGAGGTCGTCTTCGTGACCAGCGGAACCAGAATGGAGGGCACTCCGGCCGCAGTCAGTTCGCTCACGGAAATCGCCCCGGCTCGCGCCAGAACGACGTCGGCCCAAACGTAGGCTGCGGCCATGTCTTCAATAAACGGGATGACTTGAGCTTCGATGCCCAATGCGGCATAACCTGCCTTAACTTCTTCCACGGCTTTCATGCCGCACTGATGAATAATCTCCGGACGCTTTTCCGGCGGAAGCGCGGCAATCGAAGTCGGGACATTCTGATTAAATACTTGAGCGCCCAAAGAGCCGCCGAAGATCAGCAGCTTTAATCGACCTTCTCTGCCCTGATAACGCTCTTCAGGAGCGGGAATCGCCAGAATTTCCTTGCGGACCGGGTTCCCGGTCACGACGCCTTTGTCGCCGGCAAGCTTGGCCGCTTTGCCGTCAAAACCGCACATAACGCCCGCGGCATTGCCCTGAACCATCTTGATCGAGAGCAGCGGATCCGCGTCGCTGTTCATCAAAACATACGGGACACCTTTGAGGCCAGCGGCCCGGCAAACCGGGCGGGGCGATATACCCGCCGGTCGAAAACACGGCATCGGCATGTTTTTTGGTCAAAATCGTTCGGCTCTGTGCGATGCACTTCAGCAGCTTAAAGCCGCCGAAAAGCATGGTCTTCAGCCCCTTGCCTCTCAATCCCTGAAAGTCCAGAGCGGTAAAAGGAATCTTCTGGCGCTCAACGATGCGGCGCTCCATTCCCTGCTCAGTACCGATCCAGGAGACGGTCCACCCGCGGGAAATCAAAATTTTTGCGACCGCCACTCCGGGCATGACGTGACCGCCGGTACCGGCAGCCGCAATCACTAAATGCTTACTCATACTTTTCCTCCCTTCATGGTGACCTTATTCTCATAGTCGACCCGAAGAAGAATGGCTACTGCCGCCGTGACGGCCATAATTGCCGAACCTCCGAAACTAATGAACGGAAGCGTCAGGCCTTTTGTCGGGAGCAAACCGCTCGCCACGCCGACGTTAATAAATGTCTGAACTCCGATCCAAATACCGATGCCCTCGGCAACCAGTCCGGAGAAAATGTGTTCCAAATGAATGGCGGTTCTTCCGATTTCGATCGCTCGTTTGACCAGCCAGAACAGAAGAACCAGGATCAGCATCACGCCGACAAAGCCCAGCTCCTCGCCGACAATGGCGAGAATAAAGTCGGTATGAGCTTCGGGCAGATAGTGCTGCTTTTCAATTGCGTCGCCTAATCCGACGCCCCAGGTCTCGCCTCGCCCGAATGCAATCAGCGAATGTGAGAGCTGATAAGCCTTGCCCTGGGCGTTTGAAATTTCCCAAGGATCCAGATAAGCGAAGAAACGAGCCGCTCGCCAGCTTGCCGCAAAAATCATAAAGACCAGCAGTCCGAGGACGCCGACCAGCACCATAATGAAAACCGTCAGGTTAATACCGCCCAGGAACAGGATGCCCATAGAAATAGCCAGCATCATGACGTAGGCGCCGAGGTCGGGCTCCTTCAGTACCAGGAAGCCCACGAGCCCCATCACAAGCAGCATCGGCAAAAGGCCCTTCTTTACGCTGTGCATGTAATTTTGTTTACGCACGGTAAAGTCGGCCGCATAAATCAGCACGGCAATCTTCATGACTTCCGTCACCTGAAGATTAAACAGACCGAGCGGGATCCAGCGGCAGGCACCGTTCGTCGACTTACCGACGCCCGGAATAAAGACCGCCCCGAGCAGGAAGAGCCCGAATAGGAAGAACGGAAATGCCATCTTCTTCCAGGCTTTCATCGGTATATGCCAGACAATGTAGGCACCGAACAGCGCCACGATCAAAGAAATCACGTGGCGAACAAAAAAGTAATGTTCGCTGATGTGGTATTTCGGAGAGTCTCCTAAAGAGATAGAAGCCGAAAAAACCATCAGACAGCCGAGAAGCATCAAAGAGAAAACGACGAACAAAACACCATAATCCGGAGGCACCGAACCGATATCCCGCGGCTCGTAATTCAGCGCGGCGGCATTGTTGTAGTCGCCGACACGCGTGACGATATCGTCAGCGTCTTCTTTCTTACGTCGTCTGATCAGCACAGCTGCCCTTCCTCTTCAGCAATTTCTTTAGCAGCAGCAACGAACTGTGCAGAGCGATCGGCATAGTCCTTAAACATATCCCAGCTTGCGCAGGCCGGAGAGAGCAGAATCGTGTCACCGGGCTGAGCCATCGCACGAGCTTCGCGCACGGCTTCCGCCATCGTCTTGGCATGAGCCTTCAGAAGGCCCGGATAATCGACTTCTTTTTCAATCAGAGGTGCGTCGCGACCGATAAAGACCGCGCCTTTGGCGTGCGTTTCGAACGGAGCCTTGAGCGGCGCAAAATCCTGCGCTTTACCGTCGCCGCCTAAGATCAGAACGACTTTCTTCGGACCGAAACCGGCTAAGGCTGCGGCAACCGCGCCGACATTGGTACCTTTGGAATCATCCACATAATCGATGTCAGAAGCTCTGAGAATAAGCTGAACGCGGTGCGGCTCACCTTTGTACTCACGCAGCGTGCGCAGGATGGAATCCAGCGGGATGCCGACCGCGAGCGTCAATGCGGTGGCGGCCAGAGCGTTCATCGCGTTGTGCAGTCCGCGGATTCTGAGCGCGTTCATCGGAATCAGTAACTCCGGCGAAGCCGAAGCAATGCAGCCGGAGAGCCACACCAGCGCACCGACATCGGAAATTCCGAAATCTCCGATCTTCTTGGGTGCATCGGATCCGAAGGTGTGCACTAAATCAGACGGGACACCTTCGGCGGAGAACATCGAACCCGGATCCTCGCGGTTAAGTACGCGAACGGTATCGGCGGAAAAAATCTTTCTTTTAGCCGCAGCGTACTTTTCCATCGAACCATGCCAGTCAATATGGTCTTCGGTGATGTTGAGCAGCGCTGCGCTGTCGCAGTGCAGACTTTCCGTGGTCTCCAGCTGGAAACTCGACAGCTCAAGAACCCAAAAATCCGGCAAAGTTCCGGCCCGGCGATGCTTTTCGAGTTCTCCCAGAGCATTCGGACCGACATTACCTGCGGCAACAACCAATTTGCCGGCCTCTGCGATGATCGCTGTTGAAAGCATCGTTGTGGTGGTTTTGCCGTTGGTGCCGGTAATGCCGATGATCTTCGGAGCGTATCCGGTTTCGGCTTTGAGTTTTTTCAGTTCGCGGGCAAAAAGCTCAATCTCTCCGACAACGGGAATACCGCGCTGCTGTGCTTCTTTCACCGCCGGCGCAAAAGCCGAATACTCGGGAGACAATCCCGGAGAAATCATGACTTCGGAGACTTCGGCGACGGTCTCGTGAGAAACGGCTCCCCCGAGAAAACGCAGATTCGTAATCTCTTCCTGAAGCTCGTCGAGCTTCGGCGGCTGCGGTCGGGTATCGGCGGCAAGCACCTCAAAACCGCGGGATGCGTAAAAGCGAGCTGCAGTACGACCCGACGCCCCTAAACCGAGAACCAATACTTTCTGACTGACCGACATGATGGATTACCTGATTTTCAGAGTGGACAGACCGATCAGCACCAAAACAATGGTGATGATCCAAAAACGAACGACAATCTGGGTTTCTTTCCAGCCCTTCATTTCGAAGTGATGGTGGATCGGCGTCATGAGAAAGATGCGCTTCCCGTGCGTGATCTTGAAGTACGAGACCTGAAGGATGACGGAAAGTGTTTCCATCACAAAAACGCCGCCCATGATGAAGAGGACGAGTTCCTGACGCGTAATGATCGCCATCGTACCCAAAGCACCGCCGAGCGCTAAAGCGCCGACGTCGCCCATAAACACCTGGGCCGGATAAGCGTTGTACCAAAGGAAGCCTAAGCCTGCGCCGATCAGCGCGGCGCCCACAACGACCACTTCGCCGGCGCCCGGAACATACGGAAAGTTCAGGTAGGCGGCATAGTCAACACGGCCGACAACGTAGGCAAAAATGCCCAAAGCAATACCGACTAAAGCACTCGGCAGAATCGCCAAACCGTCCAGACCGTCTGTCAGGTTAACGGCGTTGCTCGTACCCACAATCACGAAGTAGCTGAGGATGATGAAGCCCCAGATGCCGATCGGAAGCGACACATTCTTGAAGAACGGAATCAGCAGATTGCTTCTTTCCGGCAGCGGAATCGAGGTAAAGCCGCTTTCCATCCACTGAAGCACCAAGTTCCAGATGTGCTCATTACCCGGCGCCGCAACGGAGAAAGCCAGATAGACGGAGGCAATGATGCCGACAAGAGACTGCCAGAAGAATTTTTCCCGCGACTTCATGCCCTCGGGATCGTGGTGCACCACTTTTCGGTAGTCATCGACCCAGCCGATAGCACCGAAACTCAGCGTCACAAAAAGCACGACCCAAACGAATCGGTTGCTGAGATCCATCCACAAAATCGTGGAGACGCCGACGGCAATCAGAATAAGAATGCCACCCATGGTCGGTGTGCCTTCCTTGACCAAATGGCTCTTGGGTCCGTACTGACGAACCGCCTGGCCGACTTTGAGTTTTCTCAGTTCACGAATGACCGCCGGGCCCAGGGCCAAGGCGATAAAGAAGGCAGTCAGCGCGGCAAGAACCGCACGCAGCGTCAAATAATTAAAAACCCGAAGCCAGCCCAAGGAAGTCGAGTCGGCCAGCCAATGAATCAGAGCGAGCAGCATTTAGTTTTCCTTCGATTCTTTTTCTTCTTGTTTATTCCAGGTGCGGACCAGTTCGTCCGCAAGTTTGAAGAGCTTCATGAAGTTCGAAGCTTTAAAGAGCACAGCATGAGGGCCTTTGGCCATTTCATCTTTCAGCGCAGCGAGCAGCTCTTCCTGTGTCTCGAAGTGGCGTGCACCTTCGCCGTAACCTTCGACAGCGTCGAGCATACGGTTGCCGATGGAGAAGAAATTTTCAATACCGCAGCGGCGCACAAATTCGCCTAACTCTCTGTGATACTGCGGGCTCTGAACGCCGAGTTCTCCCATGTCGCCTGCGACAAAGATCTTTGGCAGCTTGTATTCGCTCAGCATATTGACAGCGGCGTTCATGGAGTCCGGATTGGCGTTGTAGCTGTCATCAATGACCAAGGAACCGTCGTCCAATGTAACGACCTCGCCGCGGTGGCTGACCGCCTCAAAGTTTTCTAAGCCTTTTTTGATGTCGCAGAGGTCGCGGCCCATCGCGAAAAGCACAGCGGCCGCATTCACGGCGTTCACGATATTGTGCTTGCCGGGTACTTTGAGCTCGATGTCAATTTGTCCGATCGGTGTAACCAATCTAAAAGCGGTCCCCTCGACCTCACACGCATAAACGTCGCTGTCGGGTGTCCCAAACGTCACGACACGGTTATTGCCTGCCATCTTGCGCCATTCAACCGCGAAAGGATCGGCGGCATTAATGACGGCTACGCCCTGACGCGGAAGCTGAGCAAAGACTTCGCCGTTTTCTTTAGCGGTTTCTTCCAGGGACGCCAAAAATTCCTGATGGTCGCGCATGGTGTTAGTGACCGTGCCGATCGTCGGCGCGATCGCTGAGACCAGCGGACGCATTTCGCCGATATGGTTCATACCGACTTCGAAGCAGGCGGCCTGATGCTCAGGACGCAGTTTCCACAGCATCAGCGAGACACCGAGTTCATTGTTTAAATTGCCCTCTGTACCGACCCAAGCACCTTCTTGGAAACGCTCCTTGATGATGGACAAAACCATCTGTGTCGTTGTCGTCTTGCCGTTGGAGCCGGCAACCGCGATCACGGGCAGATCGAACTTTGAGCGCCATTTCTTGGCGGAGTCCAGGAGCGCTTCACGCGTGTCCTTCACCAAAACCTGAGGCAGGCTCACAGGCACAAAGTGCGTGACGACTGCGGCAGCAGCGCCCGCATCAGAGGCAGCCTGAACGAACTCATGGCCGTCCCGCTCTCCTTCAATAGCAAAAAACAGCCCGTTGGGTCGGACTGACCTGGAATCAAAACTGACGGAGGAAAATTTAATACCCGGCGCACCCTTAATCTGGGTGTCGGGGCCGAGCATTTCGGCAAATTCCCCGATCGTCATTAACGCTTCATTCATCTTTATTCCTTAATTTCCGCAGCGCCTCGCGCGCCTCTTCGACATCCGAGAAGTGGTGCTTAACACCTTTGACTTCCTGATAATCCTCGTGGCCTTTGCCGGCCACGAGAATGACATCATCGGCAGCGGCGTGTCCCGCGGCATATTCGATGGCTTTTCTTCGGTCTTCAATAACCGTGCAGGGTTTAGTCGTCCCTGCTTGAATTTGTTTCAGTATCTCTTTCGCATCTTCGCTTCTGGGGTTGTCCGACGTCAGGACTACTTCGTCGGCAGCGCATGCTGCCTGTCCCATTAACGGACGCTTACCGTGATCTCGGTCTCCGCCCGCGCCGACAACTATCCAAATTCGTCCGCCGCGCGCTTTAGCCAGCCCTTCTAGAGCGTTAATCGCCTGAGTCACGGCGTCCGGTGTGTGGGAATAGTCCACAGCAAAAATCGGACCTTGGTCTTCACGCACAATCTGCATTCGCCCTGCCGGAGGCATGAGTTTTGCGGCTTCTTTAAGCACCGTTTCTATTTCAAAACCAACGGAGACCATTGCGCCAACAGCGCAGAGGAAGTTCTCCACATTAAAGAAGCCTAAAAAGTGCGCTGCAACCGGGAATGATTTTCCCTTGAAGCAGACTTCAAACTCGAGTCCCTCTCGGGTATGTCGAATATTCCGGGCAGACAAGTCTCCCGGCTGATCTTCTCGTGCAGAGACCGTCAGAATATCTTTTCCGGCAGCCTCTGCCGTTTCCTGGATTTTTTGTGCGGGCGCTCCGGATTGATTAATCACCGCAGTTTTAACAGACGGCCAGCAGAACAAGATTTCTTTGGCTTGGAGATAGTTCTCCATTGTCCCGTGATAGTCCAAATGGTCTCGTGTGAGGTTCGTAAATACAGCCGATTTAATCTCTGTTCCGTCCAGGCGTCCCTGCTCTAAACCGATTGAACTCGCTTCCATCGCAAACGCTTTGCATCCGCGACTCAGCAGCTCGGCAAACGTCGCCTGAAGCGTGAGAGGATCCGGCGTTGTCATCGACACGCTCGGAAGCGCTTTGCCGTTCAGAGTACAGCCCAAAGTGCCGATACATGCACACGGCGTTCCGAGGCGGTTCATCAGATCCGCAATCCAATTGGCCGTCGTCGTTTTACCGTTCGTGCCGGTCCCAGCGATTCCGGTCATCTGAGCGGTCGGATTGCCGTAATAAGCAGCGGCGATGGGACCGAGGGCTCGGTAAAGGTTTTCGATTTCAATGACAGGAACCGAGCACGGGCCAATGCCGCCTTTTTCAGCGACGACACAGGAAGCGCCGGCGCCGCAGGCTTTTTCAATAAAAGTCCGGCCGTCGGTGTGCACGCCCTTCACCGCAAAAAACACATCGCCTTTACGAATTTTGCGACTATCTAAAAGCAAAGCCGCTCCCGCGGGAGCGAAACGCTTAATCTCAGCGGCAACCGCTGCGGCATCAACCATTGGTCTTCCCCTTTATCACGTGATCTTCTTTGGCCGACTTCAGGTTTGTCCTTGAAGGCGCCTTCGCTCGCGCACGGCTCGATTCTTTCAAAGCATGGGTCTTAGCGGGCACCGCTTTAGCCTTGGAAGGCTTCTTATCGTTTTTCGTCACCATAAAGTCTTCCGGGCGGTCCGGATTGATCGCCATCAAACGCAGTGTCTTCGAGACCATCTCAGAGAAGAGCGGAGCGGCAGCTGTCGAACCGAAGTGTTTTCCGACCATCGGTTCGTCGATCATGATGCCCACCACAATCTGAGGATCATGGGCAGGCGCATAACCCGCAAAACCGGCAACGTACTTTCTCACGTACTGGCCGCCTTCGACCTTGTAGGCCGTACCGGTCTTACCGGCAGCGGTGTAGCCCTCAACGCGGGCTCTGAAACCCGTTCCGCCCTTTTCAACAACTTTCGCGAGCATGTCGCGCATCTGATCGGCGGTCTTGGCACTAAAGACCCGCTGCGGTTCGCGGTAAGCACGATCTTTATAAATGGAGAGCTCAATCATGTCTCCGTCACGTGCAAACACCGTGTAGGCGCGGACCTGCTGAAGCAGAGAAACCGTGACACCGTGTCCATAAGACATCGTGGCCTGTTCGATCGGACGCCAGTTCTTTGCAGGACGCAGACGTCCGGCCACCGCACCCGGGAATCCGATCTGCGGAGAATGGCCGAAGCCAAGCTTGTCGTAATAAGACCACATGACCTGCGGCGTCATCAGCAGCGCCACTTTAGACGTACCGATGTTGCTCGAGTGCTGAATAATGCCCGTTACCGTCAGCTCTTTGCTGTAGTGGGAGTCACCGATCGAATGACGACCGAAAGACATGGAGCGGCCGATCTGGAAGAGCGTATTCGGCGTCACTTTCTTTTCTTCGAGGCCGGCAGCCACCGAGAAGGGCTTCATCGTCGAACCCGGTTCATATGTATCCACAATGGCGCGGTTACGAACTCCTGTGCGCGAAATCTTGCCGCGGTTGTTCGGGTTAAAGCTCGGGTAGTTTGCGAGCGCGAGAATGTCGCCGGTCTTCGGGTCGGCAATCACAATGGAGCCGCCTTTAGCTTTCAGATTCTCAACCTGACGGCCCAAGGCTTCATAAGCAAGGTTCTGGAGACGGGAGTCTATCGTGAGCGTAATGTTTTCGCCGTTCATCGGCTCTTTTAACCAAGCGTCTTCCACGATGCGTCCGAGACGGTCCTTCATCACGCGGCGAGAGCCGGGTTTTCCTGCCAAGCGTTTTTCCGCAGCCAGTTCAATGCCTTCAATACCGTTGCCGTCCAAACCGGTCAGACCGACGATCTGAGCGGCCGCTTCGCCGTCGGGATAACTGCGAAGGAATTCTCGGGTGGAGTGCAGGCCCGGAATTTTCATATCCAGTACCTTCTCCGCCGTTTCAATCGGAACCTGACGCTTCAGGTAGACAAATGTGCGTTTGGAGTTAAATTTTTTCCTAAGTTCGGAAAGCGGAATATCCAGCGTCTTTGCAATTTCTTTGAGCTGAGTGATCGTAATCTGAACGTCCTGAGGGATAATCCAGAGCGCTTTAGCGGTCACACTCGTTGCCAGCAGCGTACCGTTCCGGTCATAAATCTGACCGCGCATCGCGGGCACTTCGATCGTGCGCTGGAAACGCATCGCCCCTTGTTTCTGCAGAAATTCCGTATTAAAGCCGAGCTGCAGCCAGCCGACTCGGACGCCAAGCGCAGTAAAGCACAGAAGCAGCATGAAATATACAAACTTGCTTCGGCCCGGTTTGATTTTCAGGCGCAGGAGGTCCTTAACGCTGTCATCGTCACCGCGTTTTTCTTCCGTCGGCATGAAGACATTGTCCCATGCGTCTCTGAGCCACTGCCTGATTCTCATTTTTGGGCTCCGGAGGAAGCGGCGTTCTTATCCAGGATAATCACGCGATCGTTTTCGGCGGGGGCCAGGCCGCCCTCTTTAGCGCGGACTTCGACCTGACGGATTTGCTCCAAGTTGGAGATCTCAAGCTTGAGGCGGGCCTTTTCATCCATCAGTGAATGATGGACCTGCTGTTCGTGCTCAAGTTCGATGAACAGTTTTCGGGCGTTGTGGCGGTTCTCTACGACTTTAAGCCCGCATGCAAAAAGAACCAGCTCCAAGATCACAATTATCCCGACCAGGAAGCGGAACTCATTCATACCCGCACTCCCTGTTCAGGCCAAGGCGCATCCGTCCTGGAAGCGCCGCGAAGCACCGAACTTCTGGCGCGAGGATTTTCCTCGCATTCTTTTTCCGAGGGAAGAATACGAACGGCACGATTAAACAGCGGCTGCGGCAGCTGCGAAGGCAGCAGCCGGCGGAGGCGGGATCTCCGCACGGATCGATACCGGAGGCAGGGTTTGCCGCGGCTTCAAAGAATTTCTTTACGATGCGGTCTTCCAGTGAATGGAAGGAAATAACCGCCAGCATGCCGCCGGGAAGCAGCAGGGAGCCGGCAGACTCAAGCGCACGTTTCAGCTGCTCGAGCTCTTGATTCACATGAATTCGAATCGCCTGGAAAATGCGGGTCGCCGGATGCTGTGCGCTGTCTTTTTTATTGCGCGGCAAAGTCGCTGCAATCAAATCTGCGAGCTGCTTCGTGCGGAGAATCGGTTCCTTGGCTCGGGCCTTCTCAATCGCCTTAGCGGCTTTCATGGCAAAGCGCTCTTCTCCGAGATCTTTAAAAACCTTGGCCATCTCGGCAGCATCGGCGCGGGCAATCCATTCTGCCGCCGTTTCTCCCGTGCTCGTGTCCATGCGCATGTCCAATGGACCGTCGAAACGGAACGAAAATCCGCGCTCCGGGTCATCGATCTGAGGGCTGGAGACTCCGATATCAAGAAAAATGCCGTTGACTTTATCAATGCCGATCTTTGCCAATTCCTCTTTCATGGAGGCAAAAGGAGCATGGATAATCTGAAACCTCGGATCTTTGATTTGTGCCGCGGCCTTAACGGCTTCTTCGTCTCGGTCAAACGCGATCAAGCGCCCTTGAGGAGAGAGTTTTTCCAGTATCAGGCGCGAGTGCCCTCCACGGCCGAAAGTACCGTCGACATAGACACCATTCGGATCGGTTACCAGGAGTCGGGGAGACTCTTCAGCAAGTACCGGGCGATGAACCAAGACTTCTGCCTGCACAGAAAACTACCTTATTTTTAAAAATTGAATTGGGCGGCGATATCCGATAGGTTTTCTGTCATTGCTTTAGCTTCGCTTTCCGCAAGCTTCTCTGCGTCCCACAGCTCAAAGTGCGAGCCCAATCCTACAAGAACGATCTCTTTGGAAAGACCGCATGCTTTTCTTAACTCTGCAGGCACCAGCAGTCTGCCGCTGGCATCCATATCCACATCCACGGCAGAACCCATCACGATTCTTTGAAAGACTCTGGCCGAGTATGGAAGTGCCATCAATTCGGTTCTCTTTGTTTCCCAGACATTGCGCGGGTAAAGCAAAGCACACCCGTCAGGATGCCGGGTAAAGGTCATTTGGCCGGAGCACAACTGCGCCAGTGCCTCTCGATAACGAGAAGGCACTGATAGACGCCCTTTGGCGTCAAGATTGATGTGCGGAGAGCCTTGGAACACGACTAAAACGAGACAAAAATCTACCTTTTCTAAGTCTCAATTTTAGCCACTTTTTTCCACTTTCCTCCACCGACTCTCACATTGAGCGAAACTTATTCTTGTTCTTTAGTTTTCGCTTTACTTAATTATTTGAATTTAATAGAAAAGATAGAAGGGCGAAGTCCATCTGTAAGCCGGATTCTGTGTGCCGCAAAAAAGCAGCATGACAATCATTCATCTAGACCCGGAATCACTTCCGGGTTCGAGCCATCTACCCGCAGCCTCGCCGAGCAGGTTCACTAGCTGCCTATTTGATGTTGCTCCCCGTAGAGATTGCCCGTTTCAACCGAACTGAATCGGCTCGTCTCTGTTGCTCTAGTCCTCGCCTTTCGGCGGAGAGGTGTTACCTCCTACGGTGCTCTGTGGAGTCCGGACTTTCCTCCGAGGTCTTTCTCCCCGGCGATTGTCCGACGAACTTCGCGGTGCAACTTTAATTAGATTCCAACGATTCCGCAAGTTCCGCGAGCTTGCTAAAAAGCCTCGTTACACAAAACAGGTATCAAAATTGCGTTAATTGAGCTCGTTCTAATGATCAAACGGAATAAAAAGGAGATCTTTTTCTGTAGAATTTTTCAAGCTTTGCACTCCATTGAAAAAGTCGTGAAAAATAAGATCATTAGAACTATTTTCGGGGCTGGACTTATCGCGATCGCCTCGTCTGCTTCTGCTGAAGACTCCGGTCGTTCGGTTTGGGAAGCAATTGTCGATACCCTCCCCGCCGGCATGGTTTCCGAGGAAGATTCTTCCGGAAGCTACCTCTCCGACACCTGGGTCGGAATGAAGACCATTATTTCGGAAGGCTCTTCCGGATTGCTCCTCCCCGCCTACACGATTCATCCGGGATATGCATACAAAACTGAAAAACGCCACAACGAAAACGGTTATACGTGGGGCGGTGGTATTTCGCGCAACTTTATCGACAGCCGCGGAAACCGCAGAATCATGTACGCCATGGCGTTCTCCGATTCCCACAATAACTTTGAACCGTTCTTGGGCTACGGCTGGCTGTCCCGCTGGCGACTCGGCAGCACACCCTTCTATGCTGAAGCCGGCTACCCCAGCGGTTTGACGGCCCGCGGCGACTACAAGTGGATTCCGTTCCCGGCGCCGCTGCCTCTGCTCGGTGTCGGCACGGACAACTTCAGCATCTACGGAACCTATGTCCCGTTCTCCGACATCTTTTTCTTCTTCGCCAACATGACGTTTGACGATCGTAAGACTCGTCATATGCCGGATACGCCGAAGTCGCTCTTCTCCAATAAAGTGCTGATTTATGCAGGCGGCGGATGGCAGAAGACAACGCTGAAAGGCACGCCGAAACCTTCTTCTATTTCTTCTGACGGCTCTTACTCTGCCGGTGTTCGCTACTTTGTCACGCTGGAATGGGCCTTGGATTTCTCCGTCAACCGCTCCGGAACACACAGTATTCATGCCAACGGCAGCAAGGTCGGAAGCTACAAACTTACGAGCTACAGCCTTGCCGTGCAGTATCACTTCAGAGCCGCCGAACGCGTGAAGCTTTACGCCGGTGTCGGTGCAGGATACTTCAGAAGCGACCAGCAGGACTTCAAAGAAGGCTGGGGTGCCAAGAAGGACATTTTCACTCCGGTTATTCAGGCCGGCGGAACGGTCGCCGTCACACGTAATCTTCATGTGACCGGCGGTATGGATTTAGGCTTCCCGCGCTACAAAGCGCACAGCCCGACGGACGACAGCTTCTCGATGCGCCCGTCTCCGGTGACCTTCAAGCTGGCGCTTGGCTTGGCCTTCTAATTTTCGGCATCTGCTCTTGGAGAGCCGCATCTTTTAGGTGCGGCTCTTTTGTCTATTGTTCCGACTCGAATACTGGATTGTTCTGCTTATCCAAGGAGAGAAGACTGCCTCGTTCAGGAATTAAGTTCAGCAATTATTTAAAGCTAGCAATCTCATCTGTAGGGACTTTGAGATCCCTGAGGACGACCACTTTTTAGAAGGGTCCTAAGAGAAGTAACAACCGATGGGATCACAAATTGTTTAGACGCACAATGGGCAGTTAACTACTCAAATTATGCGAGCTTCTCGTTTTGATAAGTAAAAACCCTGTATAAAGTAAGGTTCACTTATAAGGAGAACGTATGAACTTCGGAAAAATTGCCTGGATTTCGGTCCTAACAGCTTGGGTTTTGGCAACACTCTATGGCGCGCTGCTCGCCACGTCTGCCGGCAATGCGGAATCCCAGGATTTCGGCCAGCTCTTGACGTCCTTCGTCAAGAAAATTTCCACTGCGGAAAACTAATAATCGTCTAGGAACCACGAAATCGCTGCATCTTGAACTTGGCACAGATGCATGCACCGCATACGTCTGCGGTTTCAATCCTCCTTATCTTCGGCAAAAAAATTTGTGTTCTGTCGCCTCGGTCTTTTTTGAATGACTGAAACCAGCCTTTATCGCGGGGAGCTTTTCACAAAGCTCTCTGCTTTTCTTAATATATCCTCCAAAAACCAATTCTCGTAATTCGCAGATATCGTCGGAGAAATCTTCTCGAATCTCAGTTTGTTAGTCCTCCAACATAATCCTTCCTTCTTAAACGAAGAGGTTTTGCCTCTATTTTCCGCGCCTCTTTCAGTCATCCTTCGCACAGCCTCGTCTGCATTCTGCGAATTAATCTATCCTTTAGTTTTTTCCTTTAGCATGAGCGGATTAACCTATCCCGCTTGAAATTACTATTTAATTCATTTCTAGGAGTTCTTTTCATGGATCAGAATGAAGTACTTTTTGACAGAGCCCAGAAGTCCATCCCCGGCGGTGTGAACTCCCCGGTTCGTGCCTTCCGTTCTGTCGGCGGCGCTCCCCGTTTTATCAAAAAAGCATTAGGGCCGCATATGTACGACGTCGAAGGTAAGCAGTACATCGACTACATCGGATCTTGGGGTCCTATGATCCTCGGTCACAACAATCCTCACGTCATTGAAGCCGTTAAAGAAGCCGTCGACAACGGCCTAAGCTTCGGTGCTCCGACTGTCGGTGAAATTGATATTGCCGAAGAAATTAAGCGTCTCATTCCTTCCGTTGAAGAAGTCCGTCTCGTTTCCTCCGGCACCGAAGCCGGCATGAGTGCCATCCGTTTGGCTCGCGGCTACACCGGCCCCCACAAAAATTTTAGCGGTTTCT
>OAUK01000214.1_pt1 | contig 30356 bp, 29 predicted proteins | sample 1495131 | NCBI WGS metagenome assembly OAUK01 (sample SAMEA2580009, study PRJEB22360) | human gut metagenome | biome: human gut; feature: human-associated habitat; material: faeces | place: Denmark | collected 2008/2010 | reverse complement strand
CTTTCTTTATACATCCTCTGCGCTTAAATACGGCTCCTGCCTCTGGATGCTGCAGTGTGTGATCCACGGTCTGTTATAATCGTAAAATCCATGACAGTTGTGGATGGAACGCAAATGATTGTACGGATCTTTTTCACACAAAATCCGGGCATATCTCTCCCAGTCCTCCAATGTCTTATGCTTCATCAGATCATATTCATTCGCCAGTGACCACCACACATTGCGATACGCAGAAAATCTGGCGACAACATAATTCCAGTACAAGTCATCTTCTTCCCTGCTCATACAGGAAAATCCCCATCTGTCATATGGATGCATTACGATAATATCGGCTTCAATCCCCAGCTTCTGCAGTTTTACGATACACTCTTCGATATGCCGGAAATGTTCAGGATTGAATCTGTGAAAATCCCAGCGATTCCCTTCAGACTCCTCTGTATATGTCCCAAAATTCTCCTCTGTCAGCACACTGGAATCCATCGGTGTTCCTTCATACGGAAAACTTCTCGGATCTTTAAAATTGTAAGCATAGTGTTTTGGAAAAATACAAAAACGGATTTTATTGAATCTGGCAGCTTTCAGATTGTCCAATGTTTCCCGAATCCGTTCATCCGACTGCAGTTCCCACACATAGCAGGTCGTCCCTACAGAATAATACGGCGTTCCATCTTCATACGCAAAATGCCAGGTTCCGGCCACCCGAACCGGCCCGTGATTATTCTCAGACGGCTCTGTTACACGAAATTTTCCTTCTGCAGTCTTTTGAAAACTACTGGTGACATGAAACTGATATTCACCTTGAAACGACGGCATAAAGCGTATCTTATAGCGCCCCTTTCCATCGTAAAATCCATCGATTTCTTTTGTCTCATTTTCCCCGGATATCACTGCTTTTACTGTCTGTTCTATAAACGGGTTTCCTGTGGAAGGTCCGGGAATCTCAATTTCCCAAAGCCCCCACTGCTCTACTGAATCTTGATAGTTAAGCTTCTCCACATTTCTATCCTCCCTTTAGAAACATAATTTTTAACCTTTGTCCCTTTATTTTCATTATATCCATAACTACATTACACTTAATAGTGGTATTTTTTATTTATTTTGTATACTTTTTTTGTCTTTTTTAATATTTACTAGGCATTTTCTCCTAAATCAGTTTGGAACTATCCAAAGAATATTGGTACACGAAAAAATTTTTTAAGACGAAACTATTTGCTTCATAGGATTGCATCATATAATACGTTTCTGATTTTCCAGATAATCCTCCAATCCTGATAATTACTAATCTGTGTAAAATATAGAATTGTAAATTTTTGTTCTAAATTCACCATAAAATAAGGTCCAGCCCAGCCATCCCAGCCAAACTCCCCCTTCTTCCCTTTCCCCGGAATCTCACTTTCATTCACAAGACATCTCATCAAATTTCCATATCCATATCCTTTCATTTGAGGAAAACCCACCATCTTTCTTACATTTTCCCTCAGACAATTTTTTGTAAATTGTTGTATCGATTCTCGTTTTAATATCCTTGTCTGATTCCACAAGCCCCCTCCTGCCAACATATTAGCAAAATGACTGTAATCTTCTAATGTAGATACAAGTCCTGCGCCTCCCGATTCAAAAGAAGGTTTTTCTAGGCACAGTGTCAAGCCCAGATATCTTTCTTTTTCTACTTTAAGTCCACTTTCCGTTCTTCGATATAATTCGGCAAAACGTTCCTGTTTCTCTATTGGTACATAAAAACCTGTATCTTCCATTTCCAAGGGAACAAATATTTCTTTTTTCAAAAATTCTCCAAGACTCATTTGTGAAATTTCCTGAATAATCCCTCCCAAAATATCTGCTGACAAACCATACTGCCACCCAGCTCCTGGAAAAAATGCAAGAGGGCACTCTGCGATCCTTCGTATAACCTCCCGCAATGTATAACGAAGTCCGATTCCATCCTCATTTTTCATATCCTCAAAAATTTTATCCATTTCTTTCTGCACATTTTTAGGCCCAGGATAAACAATTCCAGAATCCATATTCAACAAATTCCTAATCTTCAATGAAACTTTTTGCTTTCCACTTTTCCCCCAAATTCTCAGATATTCATACTCCGGAAAATATTTACTGACAGGTTCTTCAAAATCCAATATCCCGCGTTCTTTAAGAATCATTGCTGCAACTGCAGTTACAGGTTTTGTCATAGAATAAATTCTGTAAATCGTGTCTGTTTCCGTTCTTCTCTTTGTTTCCAGACAAGAATACCCTGCACATTTATGAACTACTTTTTCCCCATTCAAAAAGCATGCTGCCTGAGCACCGGAAATACGGTTTTCCCGTATTTCCGTCTCTAAAATATTTCCAATCTCTTCCTCATATATCTTCATAGTCCTCCCCCTCTCCTTACAAGGGTTTCAAAACCACTACGTTCCGTCCACCTACAATCAACATATCTTCCACTTGCTCTTCATTCAAAATATCCCAATACTTATCCTTATCAAGATGTACCACCATATCTTCCTCTTGATGATTGATCAGAAAGATCGTCTTTCCACGCTCTCCCTCCCGAACACAAATTTCTCCACATCCATCGATTCGAAAATAAGGATATACATTCTGTTGTTCACAAATTTTTTTCATAAAGTGTTTCAAAAACCGTATTTCCGGACATGTTCCAAAATAGTACACACTTCCTTTCTGGTAGTTATTTTTTGTCAAACACGGTTTCCCTTGATAAAAATCCTTTCCGTAAACAGCTAGCGCTTCCGCTGTTTCCAAATGAATTTGATCACACAAAAACCCACATTTGTAGATACTGTTTACACTTTCAGAATTTTCCACAACCATCTGATTCTCTTCATCTGGATATAATGCATCGGTTTCCTCAACCCAGATCCCTGTAAGCTTCCGTAATTTCCCCGGATATGCGCCAAATACACATTTATCATTTTCATCTACCATTCCACTCATATAGGTAATAATCAATGTTCCACCTTGACCTACAAACTGTTCTAGTCTTTCGACAACATTTTCTTTTATCATGTATAACAATGGCACTATAATAATTTTATATTTTGAGTAATTCGCAGTTACTTTCAGAATATCTGTTGAAATATTATTCTCATATAAAGCTCGGTAAAAATGATGTACTTGTTTTAAATAATCCATATCCTGTGTAGGTCCACTTGCCAACTCCAATGCCCACCAGTTATCCCAGTCAAAGAGTATTCCCACCTCTGAATTCACTTTGGCCTCTAAGCATCTATTTCCAAGTTTTTTTAATTCAGCTCCTAATTGTTTCATCTCTTGAAATGTCTTTGTATCCTCTCTATCTGCATGCGATATCATTGCTCCATGAAACTTTTCTTGTCCCCCAATTGATTGACGCATTTGAAAAAACAAGCATGTATCGGCACCATGTCCAATCCCTTGAAAAGCTATCGTACGCACTTCCCCTGGACGTTTCACTTTATTATATGGCTGCCAATTCTGCTGATTTGGCGACTGTTCTGCTATTACGTAAGATTCCCCATCTTTCATTGCTCGCATTATGTCATGTTTCATCGCCGGAAAACTTGGGTCATCTTTTGGCGACGGATAGTTATCCCATGCCACTACATCCATAACCTCTGTTAATTCAAACTGATTTAACTTTTTGATAAACCCTGAAATGTTGCTGAACACAGGAATATCCGGTGTATATTTACGCAGAATGTTAGCTTCATTTAAAAAGCACGATTTTGTAGAATCGGTTACAAATCGCATATAATCAAGTTGGGCTGCTGGAAAAAATCGATAATCATCATTCAACTCAGTAGGAAGATATATTTCATCAAAATCATAAATCGTTCTTCCCCAAAAAGAGGTATTCCATTTCTTATTTAAATTTTCTGTGGTCTGATACCTCTCTTTTAGCCATTCTCTGAATTTCTTTTGACAATTCTCACAGTAACAATATGTCCCATATTCATTAGCAACATGCCAACCAAGAAGTCCAGGATAATCTTTATAACGAATTGCCATTTCTTTTGCAATTGCCGCTGCCCGTTCTCTGTACTTTTCGCTATTCACACAAAAGAACACTCTCATCCCATGAGTTCTCTTCCTTCCTGAAATATCTGTCGGCAATACTTCTGGATATTTTTTTGAAAGCCATGCTGGTTGAGCCACCGTTGGAGTTGATAAAAATACATTGATATGATTTTTTAACAATGTTTCCATAATCTTATCTAACCATTCAAATTCATATCTCCCTTCCTCCGGTTCTAATTTTGCCCATGAAAAAACTGGAAGCGTAACCAGATTCACACCTGCCTTCCGAAAATATTCCATATCTCTTTCAATGGTTTCATCATCCCATTGATCTGGATTATAATCCCCACCATATAATATAAATGGCGCTTTGCTGTTCATTTTCATTTTTTCACTCCTGTTTCAATTGTCTTACACTTTCTCTGACAATCAACGAAGTGGATACTTCTATCTTGACGCTTTCTCCTTCATTTTCCTCTTCTTCCATTTTAGAAATCAGAAGGTTTAACGCCGCTATTCCCATTTTGCGTTTCTGAACCTGAATCGTTGTCAATGCCGGTTCCAATATTTCTGATAATGCCATGTTATCAAATCCAATAATGGATATATCTTCAGGTATTCTGTATCCAAGTCTTTGCAGTGATTGCATTGCATAAATTGCCAAAATATCATTATCAGCAAAAAAGGCAGTCGGCATTTCTTTCATTTTCTGAAATGCTTGAAAAGTCTCCATCTGCAGGACTTCACCACCACTCGTATTCAGTTCCACTAAAAACTTCTTTTGAAACGGTATTTCAAGCTTTTGCACAGCCGTAAGGAACCCAAAATACCTGTCTAAAAAGTTATTTGCATTATGTACAACATGCAGATATCCTATATCTTTATGCCCCATTTCTTTCAAATAAGAAATAGCTTCATAAACACCCAATTCATTATTGATTGTCACACAATCATATGGTTTCTCCCACATATATTTATCTAGTACCACAACAGGGATTCCCAGTTCGAAAAAAGCATTCAGCTGTGAATCCCTCATCTCCGTTGCAAGCAACAGAATCCCATCCAAATTGATATTCTGAATACGCACAATTTCTTCTTGAAGAGACAGATCATTTACATAAGAAAGCATCAGCTGAAAATTTTTTAACTTTGCCTGACTTTCTACTCCTTCTATAATTTCTGAAAAAAGTTGTGAAAAACGTTGAAATTTATCATCAGTTGCATTTTTTCTATAAACTACAAATAAAAGAGTTTTTTTCTTTTTCTCTTTTATATTCATCATATCTTCACAACCTAATTCTATAACCGCATCTTTCACTTTCTTTCTCGTAGCTTCACTTATACCTGGTCGATTATTCAACACTAAGGATACTGTTGCCGGTGATAACTCTAATATTTCTGCTAATTCTTTTACTTTCATCTTTTACCGCCTAAATATTTATAAATTTTTATAAAAATTATCCTCTAATTTATAATAAAAGTCAATAAAAGACAGGTATATTTATTTTACTGATCCTACCATTCCTTCTACAAACGCTTTCTGCAACAGGAAAAATACAAGTATCGTTGGAATTGTGGAGATAATAATTCCGACCATAACCATGCCATAGTCTGGCGTAAAACCTGCCGCCAGATTAGATACTGCAAGAGGCAGTGTAAATTTATCGTTACTCTGTAACGCAATCAAAGGCCACATATAATTATTCCAGCTCGCCATAAAAGCAAAAATCCCCGCGGCTGCATAGGTAGATTTCATCATTGGCATATATATGCGAAAAAATATACCATACTCACCAAGTCCATCCACTCTTGCCGCCTGTATTGTTTCTACTGGAAATGCATGTGTGTTTTGCTTAAAGAAAAATACCAAAAACGGTGTACCAATTGCCGGAAGTATAATTGCGCTAAACGAATTCAGCAATCCCAAATTTGAAAATATTCGAAACATTGGTATAATTTTGGCAGCAAACGGAACCATCATCGAAGCAATCAGTGCCATAAATAAAATATTTTTACTCTTGTCTGAATAAATTACAAAAGCATATCCCGCAACGGAACAAATTAAAAGTGATAATACAGTAATTACAATCGCCAAAAATGCCGAATTCAAAAATGCATGTACAATGTCTGTATTCGCAAAGGCATTGCCTATATTCTTCATCAACGCACTTCCGAAAGATAATTTCCCCATCGTAATATCTTTTGACTCATTTGTAGCACTTACAATCATCCAGTAAAATGGAAATATACAAATGAACGAAAATAGTATCAAAAAAATATGTTTTCCCAAATTGCGTATTTTTCTCATTTCTTTTCACCTGTCATTCCTTTCTGCACAATTGTCAATATGATAATCAATATTAATACAACATAAGAAACAGCCGCTGCATAGCCATAACTCGGCACATAAACAAAGGATAAATCATAAATATATTCTGATATCGTTCTCGTTGCATTGCCAGGTCCTCCATTTGTTAAATTGACAACCTCGTCAAATAATTGCAATGTGTTATTCAATGCCATAATTCCCGTCAAGAAAATTATTGGTTTCAACAATGGCATAGTTATCTTAAAAAAAGTCTGTCTGAAATTACATCCATCCATTTTTGCCGCTTCATAAACAGAAGAATCTATATTTTGCATAGCGGACAGAAAAAAGATCATATAATATCCTGTATACCTCCATATCAATGCAAAGATAATAACTACCTTAGCCCAATTTTTATCCAATACAAATGGAATTGCTTCCTCTATTAAATTTAATTTCAATAATAGCTGATTGACAACACCATCCACAGAAAAAATATTTTTAAACAAAATTGCATAAGATACCATCGACGTTACACACGGCAAAAAAATACATGTGCGATAGATTCCTCGTCCTTTTAATCTTGAATCATTTAACAAAACCGCCGTCACAAGCGCAATCAAAATCATAATCGGAATCTGTATCACCGCATAAAACAATGTATTTCCTAATGTTACCCAGAAAGTGCTGTCCTGGAGCATTCTTATATAATTATCAAAACCGGCAAATTTAAGATTAGCTCCCTTTCCTGTTTGGAGTGACAAAATAAATGCCTGTATCATTGGTATATAACTAAAAATCAACACAAAAAGAGACGCTGCAAGCACCATTGACCAACCTGTCCATTTAATCTTTTTCCGTCTCTGTCCCTTCATAATCCGCCTCCATTTTTAAGAGGCTTTTCTCCAGACTAAAACGCTGACAAAAGCCTCTGCATTTTTACTGTATAGACTGTTCAAATTGTTCTTCCGCAGTTGCTAAATTTTCTTTCAGATCCTCCCCTTCAAGAATTGATGGTGTGACTGAAACAAGAGAATTTTGCGCTTCCGCCGAAAATGCTCCTGTATCCACTGCAGGAATCTTAGTCATCCAATCACCCAGAAGTTTGTTTACTTGCTGATTACTGAAGAATTCTGATGTTTCTTCATATGCTTCCACATCTGTGGCTGGAAGAAAGGTACCTATAATACTCTTTTCCTTAAGCAAGGTATTATATAATTCTGTACTGCTACCGAATGTTTTTGCCAGGAAATCTGCTGCTATTTCTGAATTTGCACTGTCATTTAATACAAACCAGCTTGAACCGCCCTGATTTGAATAATGAGTTGCACCCTCTACATTCATCTTAGGAATCGGTGCCAGTGCCCATTTCCCACTTTGACTTTCTTCTGCCATCAATGTAGAAGTCATCCAACATCCTCTAAGCACACAGGCAACCTCTCCCGAATTTATTGCTCCCGCAAATTCTGTCCAGTCACTTACTACCTTTGTATAATCTGCCTCATTCAATTGTTTAAATATAGAGTAGCATTCCTCTAATGCTGCATTATCGATAAAATCCGCTTCGCCTTTTTCATTTGTAAACCATTTACCGGCAGATTGAAGCATAATCTGGAACTCAGCTATATCATTTGGATTATATGTCTGAAGCATATGTCCCTTTGTTTTTAACTTTTCTCCCAAACTCAGATACTCTTCCCATGTAAGATCCTGCATATCTTCTTCTGTATATCCAATCTCACTCAAATAATCCGTTCTGTAAAACAAAGCGGCAACTCCACTATCGAATGGAACGCCATACAATTCATCCTCATAAGATACTGCTGCGGTTTTATATGCCGCAAAATCATCTGAACTAATTTTATCTCCCATAGGTCGAAACGCATCCGGATACGACATTAAATATCCCTGTGCATTCAAATCACTAATCAAAACGATATCCGGAAGATCTTCCTTTACTCCCGATGCCAACACCGTATGTAACTTCGTTAAAACATCTGCTTTAGCCATCTCCACAAAATTAACTTCCACATCATCCCCATATACCTTTTGTGCCTCTTCCAAAGCATATCCATTCATATTTTTGTCCCAAGCCCAAACAGTAATTTCATTTTCATCTGACGACTTATCAGAAGCAGTATTTTCCCCGCTACCACATCCAACCAGCATAGATACCGACATCGATGCCGCAAGCAACATCCCCAAAATTTTTCTTTTCATTTCTTTTCCTCCTTTTATTTAAATTTAGTTAAATATTTTAAAATAATTATATCATCATTATTGTTTTTGTCAATATTCTACTCTTTAAAAATGAATTTTTGTGCATTTTTGTCGTATTTCCAGTATTTTCCATGCATTTAAGCATTTAAATGCAGTTAAATATTTATAAATATTTTATATCCCAACAATATTTTCACTTTTTATAATAACGTAAAATGGCGATTACAACATCTCACAAAATTGTAACCGCCACTTTATATACACCCTATTTTTCATCACATATCCGATATCTCTCATTTAATTCATCAACCATATTCAAAGCAAGAACATTCCAGTTAATAAACCCGGCATTCATGATCGGATGTCCATCAAATGGATCATAGTATTCATGAAGACTGCCTGTTGTTTCCAGATCTTTTCCCAAAAGAAGTAATGTTCCTTCACATATTTTTTCAGCCTCCTCTATATATCCATAATTCAAAAGCCCTTTAAAAATAATATAGTTTGCTACCAGCCAGATCGGCCCCAACCAGTTTGACGGATTGTTCGTTACCGACAGGTCAAACATTTTCTCATCCTTCGCAAGTGTTGTCACTCCGTATAAAGAAGCAAATGTCTCCTCGTCAAATATATGATGTACCATAGCTTCTGCTTGCTCTTTTGTCGCAAATCCTGCATACATCGGAATGAAGCCCGACCAGACCCGAATCTTGATTGGAAGTGTTTTCCAGAAAACACCAAGCCCTTCATGAAACCAGTCGAATTTTCTTGTTTTAATATCCACATCCACCGAGTAGAAAAATTGATCTCTCTTATCCCAGCATTCATTCTGTATCGCTTCAACCAGCTTTGTTTTCTTTTCTTGATAATATTCTGCCCTTTTTTCTTTTCCAAATGTCCGGCAGATTTTTCCCATTGCCTCCAGTTCCATACACATAAAGCTGTTCAGATAAATATTGGCTGTGGAAAATTTCGGTCTTCCAAATGTGGCCGGATCGTTATCCATTCCGATCATAATGTCATCACACCAGACATAAAGCCCACAGTTTTCAAAATAATAATTCTTATCGTAACACTCAAAATATTTTTCAAGATTTGCAAAGTACTGACTGCACCAGGAATAATCTCCGATAAAATCACTGATCAGCACAATCTGCTGGCACAAAAACGGTTTGTGCATATTCATCAGGATTCCTTCTTTATGTTTCATATTCAAATATGGTTCCGGCCAGTCTGCCACTTCGATCATCATTGGGATGTATCCATCCGGAAGCTGATGATCCATAAAATTATGAATATTTCCTTTCGCATGTTCGATCAGACGTACTTTTGTCGTATCATCCGGATATCTGTCTGCCAGATTAAAAAATCCATATACAGACCAGTATGTATCCCAGTCCCACACATTTCCATCATATACAGATCCCGGATCAATGAATGGATACCGGATAAAACTACGCGGGTTTTTCAGCACATCTTCCGTATGTTCCATCACAAACTGCCGGATCTCGTCTGCATAGTTCTGCATTTTTTCTCTGTCCATATATTTATCCCTTGACTGCACCTGCGGTCATTCCTTCCATTACTTTCTTATTCAAAAGTGTGTATAAAATCAACATCGGGAACACACTCAAAGAAACCGATGCGAAAATTGCCCCCCAGTTTTTGCCGCCAAACTCATCGGAGAAATACAAAAGTCCTGTCTGTACAGTTTTCAATGAAGAATCACTGATAAACGTCATTGAGAATAACAGATCGTTCCATTTAAAGAAGAACTGAAGTACAAGTACTGTTACAATCGCATTTTTCATCAGCGGTACAACGATATGCCACATCATACGGTAAATTCCGCACCCGTCGATAACTGCCGCTTCCATAATGTCATCCGGGAAGGATCTTAAATATCCCTGCACCAGATAGATCGACAATGACAGTCCAAATGCAATATAAGTCAGGATCAGACAGGTTCTTGTATTCAAAAGATTTGTTTTGCTGTAAATCTGGAATAATGGAATCAGTGCAGTTGCAACCGGGATCATAATTCCAAGCGTAAAGTAAGACGCCACCTTTTTTCTCATTTTCCACTGCATTTTTGTAACTGCAAATCCAATTGTTGTGGCAAAAATAACAATGAAAACCAAAGAAACGACGGTTGTGATCAAACTGTTCTTAAAAAATGTTGCCATATTTCCACGCGTCCACGCATCGATGTAGTTCTGGAAATGGAATCCTTTATTTAATGCATATGCCGGATATTCACTCCATTCATACTGTTCTTTTAATGACGCAGTCAACATCCAGAACAACGGATATACTTCTATCATACAGATTAAAAAAATAATCAGTCCTTTTAAACCGGATTTTGCCTTTTTCATCTTTAATCCTCCTTCACATCAAATCTGTTAATGATTCTTGCGCCAATAATACAGATCAGGAATATTACGATTGCTATGACACTTCCATATCCCACTTTGTTATATGTAAATGACACATCATACATATACATGGACAGTGACTTTGTTGCCGTACCCGGCCCTCCGTTCGTCAAAGCCAGCGCAGATTCAAACATTTTTACTGTTCCTGAGAAACTAAATACAAGACTGGTGATGATCATTGGACGAAGCAGCGGAAGTAAAATACTCTTGAACATCTGAAAGCTTCCCGCTCCGTCAATCCGTGCAGCCTCCAGAATATCTTCCGGAATATCCAGAAGCGCTCCGTAAAAAATAACAGAATAGAATCCCATTGCAACCCAGATATCCATGACACACAACGCCCACAATGCTGTGCTTGCCTGTCCGATCCACGGCTGAACCAGATTATCCAGTCCAATCGAATCTAGAAAACTATTTAACAGACCATAATTTGGCTGGATCTCATAAATCTTTGCAAACAGCTGACCAACTGCAACTGTTGGAAGAACAACCGGGAAAAATACCAATGTACGCACAATTGTTTTACAGCGTTTCAACCAGAACCGGAACATCAATGCAAGCAGTAATCCAAGTCCAACCTGTCCGATCATTACGACAGAGATATATTTCGCATTGACTGCCAGTGCACTTAAAAAGTTTTTATCCTGAAATAACTTCACGTAGTTGTCCAATCCTACAAATTCCCATTTTATTCCCGGGCTTCCACTATATAAAGAATAGTACAGTGACCATATAACCGGTACAATGACCAGTATTGTATATAATACCAAGCCTGGAACTACAAAAAGCGCAATGGCTTTTTTATTTGCTAATACTTTTTTCATATCTCCATTCCTTTCTTCTAAGAGAAAAGGGAAATGTTCGGATTTTTATTCCAAACACTCCCCTTTTTCTATCTGTCTGGAAGCTTTGTTTTATTTATTCATTTCATATACATCCTGAATCGACTGCATATATTCTTCTGCGCTCATGTCTCATTCAGTAATGGCTGAACGTTTTCCTGTGCTACTTTAGAAAGTTCGGCATCCATTTTTGCTTCCCACCATGCAAATCCTTCTGTAGATTTGTCAATTTCATCCAGAACTAACTTGGTATAAGAATCCATATCTTCTGCTTCTGTTGTATATGTGTAGCCTTTCACTGTTCCCAGTTCTTCCATGGCAAGATTCCCCATGTTTTCGATGAAGTATTTTAAGAACCATGCTGTTCCTTCATCAAATTTTGCTTTATCCAGTGCCAGGATATTTCCACAGTTCATAGAGTAAGAAGTTGCGGAGCTGACTGACTCATCCACTACAGGGATATTAAAGAATCCGATTCCGTCTTCTCCTGCCGGATTCTGCGATGGATCTGTCAGATTCTGTGTAAACCAGGAACCTGTATAGAAGATTGCTGCTTTACCGCTCATCACCATAGAACCTGCTGTATTAGCATCTACTGTTGTAACACCTTCTCCGAAATATCCTTTTTCTGACCAGTCTGCCAGTTTCTGAGCCGCTTCTACAAATCCTTTATCTGTATAATCAATTTCACCTTCTGCCGCTTTTGTCAAAGCATCATTTCCCATTGTTCTCACTGCATACGCATTGATCAGACGAGTTGCAAGCCACTTATCAGATCCTCCTGTTGAAAGAGGCTGAATTCCTGCTGCATCCAGTTTTTCCAGAACTTCTTCAAATTCTTTCCATGTTGTCGGAGCTTCACATCCTGCTTTTTCAAAAAGTTCTTTATTGTACCAGAATCCCTCAACATTAAGTCCCAACGGAAGATCATACAGATCGTCTGTTCCTGAAAGTCCTTTCATCAACTCAACAGCACCTTCATTCAGACTGTCCGATACTCCCAATGTCTCAACAATCTCAGAAACATTCGCAACCTTGTCTGCCTCGATCAATGTTGTCAATGGCGCTCCGGCTTCATATGCAAACAAATCCGGCAAATCATTGGAAGCAGATAACGTTGCAATTTTCTGTGTCAGGTTGTCTGCTGAAACCATTTCGTATTCCCATTCAAAATTAGGATTTACGTTATCTTTATAATCCTGGCAAATTTTATTGATCAAAATTCCATTATCATTATCTTCCGCCCAAATTGATAATATTTTGATTTTCTTTTCCAGTTTTGGATCTTCTCCTGAATAATCTACATCCTGCCAGGCTGTTGTTTCTTCTTTTTTTTCTTCTTTCTGATCACTGCCGCATCCCACTAATACTGAAGCTGCCATCATCACTGATAAAAATGTTGCAATTACTCTTTTTTTCATTTTCAATCTTTTTCCTCTCCATTTTTTGTCCCGGGCTTTTTTCTTGTCTTTATTTTATCAGTTTGCAGTTTATTTTCTAGTGATAATTTTTTACTTTTTTGTACAGTTTTTTATTTTCTTTTCATTTTTGTTGTTTTTTTAGCACTTTTTCCATTTATATCCATTTTCCCCAAAATCAAATCGTCATTTTTGTTGTTTTTTCATCTCTATTTTATTTTTTATTGGATATCTTGAGATTTTTAAACAAAAAAGCTGCTAATCATATCGACTAACCGCTCAAAAACCATGCTTACTCTCATACAATTTTACGTACAAAAAACCACCGCCCCCGCAGCTTCTGGTCTGCAAAAACAGTGATTTCTAAGTGCGCGATCAGGGGTTCGAACCCTGGACACCCTGATTAAGAGTCAGGTGCTCTACCAACTGAGCTAATCGCGCATCTTTATGTTGTTACCTAATCCGTAACGCAAGAATTATTATATATGATTTCTTTTCAAAAAGCAAGTACTTTTTTAATTTTTTGTAAATTTCCTTCAATTTCTCAAATTTCTTCAATTCACCTTTTATATTTTACCGCCCACATCTTCATAACATCGATAAAGGATTTCAAACTTTTCGTCAAAAAGCTGCGGAAAAAGACTTTTTCTTCTAATTTCTGCAGCTTTTTGAAACTCTCCAGGCTATCATGCTTATTATCAGCATCAAATCCCGCCCTATTTCTCTCTATAATGTGTACCACATTGTATAATTTCTATATTGTTGTCAGCAATTCTAAAAACAATCCTATTTTTTCCATCAATGCGGACACTCCAGTAACCTGAAAGATTCCCACTTAATGGTTCTGGCTTCCCTATACATTGATATCCATTTCTGTCAATATCTGTCAGCAACTGATTAATCCTCTTGAGAACCTTTTTGTCTTTCATCTGCCACTCAAGATATTCCTTCCACGCTTCATCTTCCCAAAGCTTTCTCATCAATCTTCCTCAATTAACTCATGCTCTTTCAAGGTGCTTTCTCCAGAGCGGACAGCATGGACACGTCTCTCTAGTTCTTTCATATTTTCCTTACTGTAAAATGGATCAGCTGATAATTCAAATGGAATCCTGTTTTCTCTCACTACTGTTTTCAGAAAAATATTAATTGCTGTTGACATACTCAAGCCAATATCATTTAAAGTTTTTTCAGCGCCACGTTTCAATTCATCATCCACACGTAAACTAATCTGTGCCATATCATTCACTCCTTTCCCTTTTCCTTACTTATATTATACAGCAACTCACTTTTATATACAAGCATTTTTATATACATTTGCTTTCTCATCGCGTCAGTTCTTTCACCCTTCCAGCATCTCTGTCAAAACTTCTTTTCCAAGTACCCCACTGGCATAATTCACCGGCTTCCCCTCACGAAATACTACAAATGTCGGAACCACATTTACTTCATATTCCGCTGCTAAAACTGCTGATTCCTCAATTTCAATCTGGCAGACTTTCGCACGTCCATCATACTCTTCTGCAATTTCATCCACGATATCTTCCATCATCGCACATTTTCCGCACCATACGGCAAAGAATTCTACCAGAACCGGTGTCTCAGACCTCAGTACTTCCTGTGGATAGTTTTTCGCAGTTACTTTGATCTTCATCTCAAACACCTACTTTTTTCTTTTATTTCTTATGACAATATCCTGTATTGAGTATTGCATATACTTCTTCTAATGAACGTTTGATGCATAAAATCCGTCGGTTCAATTCTGCCTGACAATACATCTTCTGACGCATTTTTTCTTTCCAGCTTCTCTTCCATCCCATCCGCCACGCTCCCGTTGTGAGTCTCCCTCACTCCTATTATATGCGGCCTTGACACAAGTGTGTAATTTATTCCTTCCCTCTTCCTGCGATCAGTTTATTGATCGGATTGCCCTTTGCAGAAAACTTTTCTTCATATTCTGTCATGATATTGTTTTTATTCATCTCTTCATGATGATGCAAGTCGTATGTATAGCTGAGTACTGTCCATCCATATTCTCTGATCTGCTCCAGTGAAAAATTAAACAGCTCTGTGTTATCCGTCTTAAACTCCACTGTCCCGTCTTCCGCAAGGATCTTGTCATAACGGGCAAAAAATTCTGTGGAAGTCAGTCTTCTCTTTGCATGTCGTGCCTTCGGCCATGGATCGGAAAAATTCAAATAAATCCGCTCCACTTCTCCTTTTGCAAACACTTCCGAAAGTTCTTTTGCATCCATGCAAACAAACCGGATATTTGTCAGTTCCTGAAACTCTTCTGTGTCATACTTTTCCAGTGCACGCAATAATACACTGGAATATCTCTCAATCCCGATAAAATTGACATTCGGATATTGCTTTGCCATATTTAACAGAAAACGACCTTTTCCCATGCCTATCTCTATGTAGATTGGATTCTCATTTCCAAACACCTGCTTCCAGCATCCTTTCTGATCTTCCGGCCGCTTGATTGCTGCCTGATGGCTCTGTATTGTCCCTTCCGCACGCGGAATATTACGTAATCTCATCTCTTATACTCCCTTCTGTATCCCCTGAATCAAATGTCCTTCCAGCGGACTATTATATTATAGCAGAAAACCAGAATATACCAAAATAAAATTCTTATAAATATTTTTCCAAATAAAATTTCCGCCTGACCAGACGGAGATTTTATTTTCCCTCGTTTGCTCAGGCGGATTTAAAACTGTTTACAGAATCTAAAAACTCTGCTCTTTATTTTATTGTAAGGTAGAACGTTACCGAAGTCGTATCACCATACTGCAGCATCCGATATCCTTCTTCTCCCTCTTCCAGTTCATAGCTTGCCGGCAGACCTTTTACCATAGACAGATCAAATTTAAATTCTCCCGTCTCAGTTCCTGTATGTGTCCACTTTCCGGTACGAACACGGCCGTCAATAAATACCGTATAATTTACTGTTGTCGTACGTTCTTCCACTTCCGGTACTTCCGGCTCTAATACTTTTACATAGACATCAAAACTGCTGTTGTTTCCGGCTACATCGTATGCATAGAAGCGAACTTTATATTCACCAGGTGTCTTGGATGTAAATGGCTGATATCCATCCAGACCGTGTTCCAATCCCCATTTGTCAACCTTAAATGTTGCTGTCCCGGAATTGTCACTTACCCACTCTGGTTTTGTGAACATCTCGACCAACTTTTCTTCGGTATACTCTTCACCCTCATTGACCGGGATCTCTTTTCTGTATCCGTTTTCTGACTCGATAGCTGCATAATCAATAACCGGTGCTTCTTTGTCAATATTGGTGATACTGAATAGATGAGCATCTCCTGTCACTCCTGTCACACTTGTCAGCGTCACACTGTACTCTCCGTTTGCATGAAATACCTTTGTGAATGTTCTCTTATTAACCTGTTTCCATCCTTCCGGTGCCACACAATCTGTAGATGTCTTAATTGTCACTGTCACGTCTTTGTTTGTCCAGTCTGTAATATCCTGTGTCAGTTCCACAACTGTTGGTCTCGAATTATCGATGCGTTTTACTTCGACAAACTGCGGTTCTGATACATTGCCTGCAAGGTCTGTTACGGTAAAGTTTTTATCTTTCCAGTTTGCATAGAATGTCTTCACGTAAACAAATACGCCATTCTCTTCACCCTTAAGTGACCATCCTTCATCCGGCAGCTGAATTTCTTCACTTGTTTCCAGACGAACTTCTTTAGACTGTGCCTGTGTATTGTTATCTACAATCCATTTGAACGTCGGCGCTGTTTTGTCATAGCCAAAGGTAATCTTTGTTTCATTTCCCGCGTTATCTACAACAACGGCTGTATTCGTACCCTCCACTACTCCAAGAGCCTTGATATCTGTGAAATATTTGTACTTATCGTTGATCTCTGTTTTGGTCTCATTGATCATCAGATAAGAAATACCTTCTGGATCGTGTATTGCAATGGATTTGATTTCCCGATAATTTTCTCCATTTCCAGTTCCACCAATCTTGATGTTTGGAGCTTTCTTGTCAATACCGCTTACCGTGTATTCTACTTCTTTCTCCTGACCATCTGCAGATCTCACCGTTACATGATAAGTTCCGTTTTTGTCGTGTGCTTTTGTTAATACAGTCTGTGTTTCATCCAGAGTCCATCCCTCGATTAACTGCACCGGTTCGTTTGCAGTCAGTGTCACTGTCACATCCTGATTTGTCCAAGTTACTTCTCCTGCTTCATTTACATTGGAGTAAGATACTGTGACATTCAGATCCACTGCCGGATCACTCCACTGTGCATACAAAGTCATGTCTTCTGTTACAACTGTCTTGGCATCTGCTGATGTTCCTGTTCCGTCTTTTTCTGTATTCCAACCGCTTAAGATTTTCTGTTCCTGCTCCAACTGCTGTTACAACACCGTTTTCGTCTACATTCAGAATACTGCCTTCCCGAACTCTCCATTCTACGGTTCCACCTGCTTCTACTGCTTCTGGAGTCAACTCATATCGGACCTTCTGAGTCTCTCCCTCTTTCATTGTAGTGGACTTTCCTTCTTCTGGTAATATTTTGATTGGATCTATCAGAGTCACATCTTTTGTTGCTTTATAAACATTGATTTCTCCAGCAGAAGCGTATTTATTCTCTGGATTATCATAGCTTTTTAATACCGTCACTTTTACATCGCTTGCATCTACTGGATCGAATATAATATCCGTGTGCGCTCCATCAGCAGTATTTTCTATCGTACCTGCATATGCAGTCTGCCACTCACTATTTTCTCCATTTTTCACTTCAATTTTGATTTCTTTCCAGATTCCGGCACTTCCCGTATGTTTCCGCTCGTACTCAAGCTTTCCTATCTTGTATGTTCCACCCAAATTCCATTCAATAGTGTATGGTGATTCATGAGTTTCATAGTCTGTATGCCATCCTGTATTGATATCTCCATCAAATGCAAGATTTGCAGGACCTTCATTCCACAAATGTTCCGTATTCTCCGAACTTGCTTTTACACTCTCTTTCATCGGCGCCTGATCCAGCTTCTCATACTTCCAGACAGTCTCTTTTGCCTTTTTCTCACCTGACCATTCCGGCAATGTCATAAGCTGACTTTCTTCATCAGCTGCGAAAGCCATTGGCACAGAAGTTACGGTGACTGCCAGTGTCATTGCCACTGCAAGACCTTTTTTCCCTTTCTTCTTCATAGTGTTCCTCCTTGCTTTTCCCCAAATTTACACTGTGAAAAATATTTTCCCACAGTATACCTATCATTTCTATTATATTTTATCCCCCCAATTTCTAGCGTTTTATTGTCATTTTTATATAATATATTGCTTTTCTCCGTTTATTTTTGACAATTTTGTACAAACCTGATATTTTTACGAACCAACAATCCTTAAACTTTTTGATTATTCTCACATGATTTTTGATAAAAAGTGTTAAAATAATCGACAAAGTGATTGTTTTTTCAGCCAAAAGGTGTATGATAGTGTATTATATATTCTGACTAAAAAGGGGGCTTTTTATGGAGTCTATTATTAACAAATTGACGGAGATCGAATCTGCCGCATCTGCGATCGCAGAACATGCGGAACTTCAAAAATCCGTCCTGGATAAAGAATATGAAGAAAAGCGAAAGCAGTTTGATCTGGATCTGGAACAAGAGACACAGGCACATCTGCAAAAAATCCGGGAAGCTCTGGAAGCAGATACGCAGACTCTCTTAGATCAGCAGGCAGAATCAAACGACAGTTGTGTACTTGCACTCAAGAAAGAATACGAAAGCAGGCACACACTTTATGCACAGGAAATTTTAAAACGAATCACAGAGGTGTAGCATATGGGAAACTTACTCGAATACAGCGGGATCATCACCAAGCTGCGGGCCATGGAAGCCAGACTGCTCACAGATGAACAGTTTGAGGAAATATCAGCTCTTACAAGTGTCACCGAACTGGTTTCCTATTTAAATACAAATTCTTCCTATCAGGATGTACTTCAGGATATGGATGAGACCATGCTGCATAGAGGCAACATCGAAAAAGTGCTGATTCTCTCGCTGTACCACGATTACACAAAGATTTACCGTTTCTGCGGACCGAATCAGAGAAAGTTTTTAAAACTTTACTTAAAGCGGTATGAGGTGGACCTGATCAATTACTGCCTGCGCATTGTCATCAATCATTATCAGGAACCATTTGATCTGAACCACAAGAAACCGTTTTTTGACAAATACTCGCAGATTTCCATTGAAAAGCTGATCACCTCCAGAACAACGGACCAGCTCGTAGAAAATCTGAAAGGCACAGAGTATTACGAACCGCTGAAAAAACTAAAAGACAGTCAGTCTGTCACCCTGTTTGATTACGATCTTGCATTGAACCTTTATTATTTTACCGCCATGTGGAAAGAGCGCAAAAAGTTTCTGAAGAAAAAAGAACTGGAGCTTTTCACCAGAGACTGCGGCTCCAAGATTGATCTGCTGAATATGCAGTGGATCTACCGGGCCAAGAAGCATTTTAATTTGAAGGAAGCCGATATTTACTCCCTTTTGATTCCGATTCATTACCGGATTTCTGTGGAGCAGATCAAAGCCATGGCAGAAGCGTCTAATATGGATGAGTTTTTTGCTGTCTTTCAAAAGACGCCATACGCAAGACATTATAATTTTGAGCAGGACTTAACGATCGAGCAGATGTATGAGGACTGCCTGTACCATCTATATACAGCTGACCGGAGACAAAATCCCTATTCGATTGCTTCGATCAACATGTATCTCTTTTTAAAAGAAGAAGAACTTCGAAAACTGACCACCGCCATGGAATGTATCCGTTACGGATTAAATTCTGGCGAGACTTTAGGATATGTTGGAGGAAAGATTTAATGATTGTAAAAATGAAATTCATCAATATATCCGGCCCAAGAAATGATATCGACCGGGTGACAGATCTCTATCTGTCCAGATATGAGATCCAGCTCGAATCTGCTTTGTCAGAATTAAAAACTGTGGATAATCTCCGGCCGTTCGTGGAGATCAATCCTTACAAGGATGCACTTGGCAAAGCCGAAGAATTCGCCGGATATCTGGTGAATGCCGATGAAATTTCCCCGGATACCTCTCTTGGTCTGGATGATATTTTCGAACTGATCCGCACTACAAATGAGGCGTATCTCAAGATCCAGGCAAAGAAAGAAAAGCTCAAAAAAGAGACAGAAACACTTGCAAACAAGCAAAAGCTCATTGAGCCATTTCGTCCGCTGGACGGAGAACTGGACCGGATCCTGCGCTACAGATACATCAACTACCGGTTTGGACGGATTCCGGTAGAACAATACGGCCGCCTGGAAAAATATCTGATCGATGATCTTGGTGCAATTTTTGTCAAAGGAGAACAGGACGAAAGCTATCTCTACGGTGCATATTTCGTTTCACCCGGAGAATCTCAGAAAGTGGACGCTGTATTCCGTTCCCTGCATTTTGAAAAGATCACCATTCCGGATGAATACACCGGAACACCGGCAGATGCCTGCCAGAAATTAAACCGTCAGATTGCCGATATTTCTCGAAAAATTGAGGATCTAAACAAAGAGGCAGCCGACATGCTTGTCAAAAAAGCTCCTCAGATCGTAGCTGCAAAGCTGCGTCTGGAAGAGCTTGCCCACAATTTCGATGTCCGGAAAATGGCAGCCCGGATGGAAGATCAGAAAGAAGACTACTACATTTTATGCGGCTGGATGTCAGAAGACGACGTTGCCCGCTTTATGGAAGAAGTCAAGGATGATGACAAGGTATTTGTTGTCGTGGAAGAAGACCGGAACACTTATTTTGGAGATCCTCCGGTCAAGCTGCAGAACCCGAAGCTGTTCAAACCATTTGAAATGTTCATCGGCATGTACGGACTTCCTGCTCACAACGAGATCGATCCGACTATTTTTGTTGCTGTCACCTACTCCTTTATTTTCGGAGTTATGTTCGGTGATGTGGGGCAGGGACTGCTGCTGTTGATTGGTGGTTTTCTGATCTATCATTTTAAGAAAAAACCGCTTGCCGGAATTATTGCATGTGCAGGTGTATTTTCTACAATCTTCGGATTTATGTTCGGAAGTATTTTCGGGTTTGAAGATATCATAGAACCAATCTGGCTAAGGCCGATCGATCACATGACCACACTGCCGTTCATCGGTAAGCTAAACACTGTATTTATCGTGTCCGTAGCGTTTGGTATGGGGCTGATCATCCTCGCCATGATTCTGCACATCGTCAATGCGCTCCGGTCTCACGATGTAGAAAATGCATGGTTTGACGCAAATGGAATGGCTGGCCTTGTATTTTATGCTTCCGCAGTCGCAACAATCGTACTTTTTATGACAGGACACAAAACACCAGCAGGAATCGTCCTTGCAGTGATGTTCGGCATTCCACTGCTTCTCATTCTGTTCAAGGAACCTTTGACGCGGAAGATCCAGAAGCGCGCAAACAAGATGGAAGAAGGAAAAGCAATGTTCTTTGTACAGGGATTTTTCGAGATTTTCGAAACCTTGCTGAGTTACTTTTCCAACACCCTTTCTTTCGTTCGTATCGGTGCATTTGCCGTCAGCCACGCTGCCATGATGGAAGTCGTGCTGATGCTCGCCGGCGCAGAATCCGGCTCCCCGAACTGGATCGTTGTCGTATTAGGCAACTTGTTCGTATGCGGTATGGAAGGCCTGATCGTAGGAATTCAGGTACTCCGTCTGGAATATTATGAGATGTTCAGCCGTTTCTATAAAGGAAGCGGAAGAGCTTTTGACCCATATACCAAAACTCAAACTACAAAAAAGAAACGTTCTTAAAGGAGGATTCCAATTATGACACTTACAACAAAACTTATTCTCATCGCAGCACTGATTTTAAGCATTATCATCCCATTCGGATACTATCTGATCGGGGAAAGGAACCGAAAAAAATACAAACGTGCCATCGGAACGAATGTCTTTTTCTTCTTTGGCGCATTCGTGATCACTTCCATCATGATGTTTGCAGGTCCACAGGTACAGGCCGCTGATGCCGCAGCCGCTTCCTCTTCTTTGTCCACGGGACTCGGCTATCTCGCAGCTGCTTTGGTTACCGGACTTTCCTGTATCGGCGGCGGTATTGCCGTTGCAAGTGCAGCCTCCGCTGCTTTAGGCGCAATCAGCGAAGACTCCAGTGTACTCGGTAAATCTCTGATCTTCGTAGGTCTTGCGGAAGGTGTTTGTCTGTACGGACTGATCATCTCCTTCATGATCCTTGGTAAACTCTAAGATGAAGATGTTTCTTATCAGTGATAATGTCGATACTTACACGGGAATGCGCCTTGCAGGTGTGGACGGTGTCGTCGTACATGAACGAAAGGAACTGCGGGAACAATTAGAAAAAGTTCTGCAGGACAAATCCATCGGCATTGTACTTCTGACCGAAAAATTCGGACGGGAATTTCCAGACATTCTGGATGAATTCCGTCTGGAGAGAAAAATCCCTCTGCTGATTGAGATCCCGGACCGGCACGGAACAGGACGCAAAAAAGACTTTATCACCTCATATATTACCGAAGCCATCGGACTGAAATTGTAAGGCAAAAATTTTTAAAGGAGGAGATCCTCTTGACTTTAGAAGAAAAGATCACCCATCTGCGCACGACATCCATGGAGGAAGCAAGAGCCGAGAGCAATGCCATTATCGACTCTTACCGTGATGCACTGGAAAAAGTATTTGAAGACCATAAAATTGAAGCAAAACGACAGATGCAGACTCGTATCAAAGCGGAAACTGTTAATGCCAGACAGCAGAAAAACCAGGCAATGGCGCGCGCCCAGCTGGATTTAAAACGCCGCCAGGGCCGCATTCAGCAGGAACTAAAAGACAAGATCTTTGAGGAGGCATACGCCCTGGTAAATGATTATATGAAAACCGCAGAATACGATGATTTTCTGCTCCGCTGTATTCACAATGCGATCGTATTCGCAAACGGAGAAGAGATGACGATCTATCTCAATCCTTCAGATGAGGAAAAGCGTTCTTCTCTGGAAGATGCCACCGGCATCCACCTGACGATCAGTGCGGAAGACTTTACAGGCGGTATCCGTGCCGTCATCCGCAGCCGCAATATTCTGATCGATCATTCTTTTAAGACCGCACTGCGCAACGAATACGACAAATTCTTATTCTCAGGAGGTGACAGCATTGTTTAAGACTGGAAGAATTTATGGAATCAACGGGCCTGTCATCTATTTGAAAGGCAATACCGGATTTTGTATGTCTGAAATGGTATATGTAGGACGGGAAAAGCTGGTCGGCGAGGTCATTGCACTGGATAAAGACATGACCACCATTCAGGTCTACGAAGAAACAACCGGACTTCGCCCCGGCGAAGAAGTCATTGCAACGGGAAATCCGGTGTCTGTAACACTGGCGCCCGGAATTTTAAACAACATTTTTGACGGAATCGAACGCCCTCTGGAGCGGATCGCAGAATCCGGGGGAGCGTTTATCACCCGCGGTGTTTCCGTTGACTCTCTGGATAAAGAGAAAAAATGGGCCGCCCACATCACCGTTTCTGTGGGAGACTATCTCCACGGCGGAGATATTTTCGCAGAAGTACCCGAAACTCACGCGATCACGCATAAATGTATGGTACCGCCTGATCTGGAAGGAACCGTGATTCAAATCGTGGAGGACGGAGCGTACACAATTGAAGAGCCTTTGATCACACTGGAACTTTCCAGCGGAGATCAAAAACAGCTTCCAATGGCACAGCGCTGGCCAATCCGTACTGCCCGCCCGACAAGCCATCGTTTTCCGGCTTCAATCCCACTTGTCACCGGACAGCGTATTATTGATACCATGTTCCCAATCGCCAAAGGCGGAACTGCCGCCATTCCCGGCGGATTCGGAACCGGAAAGACCATGACACAGCATCAGATTGCCAAGTGGTCTGACGCTGATATCATTATCTATATCGGATGCGGAGAACGTGGAAATGAGATGACACAGGTTCTGGAAGAATTCAGTGAACTGATCGATCCAAAAACCGGAAATCCATTGATGGACCGCACCACTTTGATCGCCAATACATCCAACATGCCGGTGGCTGCCCGTGAAGCCAGCATCTACACCGGGCTGACTCTGGCTGAATATTACCGGGACATGGGCTATGACGTGGCGATCATGGCAGACTCCACATCCCGCTGGGCTGAGGCTTTGCGTGAGCTGTCCGGCCGTTTGGAAGAGATGCCGGCAGAGGAAGGATTTCCTGCCTATCTGGCATCCAGACTGTCAGGATTTTATGAACGTGCCGGAATGATGCACAATTTAAACGGCACAGACGGATCTGTCACGATCATCGGCGCTGTTTCTCCACAGGGCGGAGATTTCTCCGAACCGGTCACCCAGAATACCAAACGATTCGTGCGCTGTTTCTGGGGATTGGACAAAAGCCTTGCCTATGCAAGACATTTCCCTGCCATCCACTGGCTTACCAGCTACAGCGAATATTTGAACGATCTGTCCCCATGGTATCAGGACAACGTATCACCCAAATTTGTTGATTACCGAAACCGTCTGATGGCACTGTTAAATCAGGAGAGTAGTCTTCTGGAAATCGTAAAACTGATCGGAAGCGATGTACTTCCTGATGATCAGAAACTGATCCTGGAAATTGCCCGGGTCATCCGCCTTGGATTCTTACAGCAGAATGCATTCCACAAGGATGATACCTGCGTATCCATGGAAAAACAGTTCAAAATGATGGATACGATTTTATATCTTTACAAACAGGCACGCGCACTGGTCACCATGGGACACCCCATGTCCGTCCTCAAATCGGAAAATATTTTCGACCGCGTCATCGCCATCAAATATGATGTACCGAACGACCGGCTGGAATTGTTTGCCCAGTATCACCGAGACATTGACGCATTTTACCAGCATGTACTGGAAAAGAACGCATAAGGAGGGATTTTGCTCATGTCAATCGAATATTTAGGACTCAGCAGCATTAACGGCCCTCTGATCGCACTGGAGGGCGTACAGGGAGCTTTCTTTGACGAGATCGTAGAGTTTGTCATAGGTGGATCTGAACGCAAGATCGGGCGAATTATCGAGTTATATGAAGACAAAGCGGTGATCCAGGTCTTTGAAGGCTCTGAGAACATGTCTTTGAAAAATACACACACACGACTGACCGGACATCCGATGGAAATCGCACTTTCCCCGGATATGCTGGGTCGTACATTCAACGGAATCGGAGAACCCATTGACGATCTGGGTCCCATTGTTTCCAAGCTGAAACGAGATGTCAACGGCCTGCCGCTCAACCCGGTCATGCGGGAATACCCGCGAAACTATATCCGAACCGGAATTTCTGCAATCGACGGACTGACCACCCTGATCCGCGGTCAAAAGCTGCCGATCTTCTCCGGAAACGGACTTCCTCATGACCAGCTGGCAGCCCAGATCGTAAAGCAGGCGTCTCTCGGAGATGATTCCGATGAAGAATTTGCCATTGTATTTGCCGCCATGGGTGTCAAACATGATGTTGCCGACTTCTTCCGCAGAACTTTTGAAGAAAGCGGCGTTGCCGACCACGTTGCCATGTTTCTGAACCTCGCAAACGATCCGGTCGTGGAACGTCTGATCACGCCGAAGGTTGCACTGACCGTGGCAGAATATCTGGCATTTGAACAAAATATGCACATTCTGGTCATCCTGACCGATATGACTTCCTTTGCAGAAGCCATGCGAGAGGTTTCCTCCTCCAAAGGAGAAATCCCAAGCCGAAAAGGATTCCCCGGATATCTGTACAGTGAACTGGCTGCCATCTATGAAAGAGCCGGTATCGTACAGGGTGTCAATGGCTCCGTGACGCAGCTTCCGATCCTGACCATGCCAAACGATGATATCACGCACCCGATTCCTGACCTGACCGGATACATTACCGAAGGACAGATTGTTCTGGACCGCACCTTAAACGGACAGTCCATCTATCCGCCGATCAGTATCCTGCCGTCCCTTTCCCGTCTGATGAAGGACGGAATCGGAGCCGGATACACAAGAGAGGATCATCAGGATCTGGCAAACCAGTTATTCTCTGCTTACGCCAAAGTAGGCGATGCAAGAAACCTGGCTTCTGTTATCGGAGAAGATGAACTCTCCCCGATTGACAAACAGTATCTGGCATTCGGAAAAGAATTTGAAGAGAAATATATCGGTCAGGGTCCGGAAGAAAACCGCACCATGGAAGAAACCCTGAACCTTGGATGGGAACTTCTGGGACGTCTTCCAAAAGAAGAGCTGGATCGTGTGGATACGAAGATTCTGGATAAATACTATCATCCAACAATTTACGATGACACCACGACTGCCACATCCAGTCCGGGCTCCATCGCAAATCAGAACTAAAGGAGGGGTTATATGGATCCGCGTACATTTCCTACCAAAGGGAATCTCATGCTTGCCAAAAATTCCCTCACCCTTGCAAAACAAGGCTATGAACTGATGGACAAAAAACGAAACATTCTGATCCGGGAACTGATGGACCTGATCGATGAGGCACGGGATATCCAGGATGAGATCGACAGCACCTTTACCTATGCGTATCAGTGCCTGCAGCGTGCCAATATCGAGCATGGTATCAACATGGTCTCTCAGATTGCCTATACCGTTCCGATCGAAAACTCCATCACCATTCAGACCAGAAGTATTATGGGAACCGAGATTCCCCACGTAAAATACACCCCTTCCGTGCCTGCGCCGACCTACGCTTTCAGTACAACCCGCGAGAGCGTAGACCTGGCTGCAGATGCATTCCGAAAAGTAAAAGATCTGACGGTAAAACTTTCCATGGTGGAAAATGCGGCGTATCGCCTTGCTACGAACATCAAAAAGACGCAGAAACGGGCAAACGCTTTGCAGAATATCACCATTCCGATGTACACCAATCTGGTCTACAGTATCACAAATGCACTGGAAGAAAAAGAACGGGAAGAATTCACACGACTGAAAGTCATTAAGAGAATGAAACAGAAAAAATCGGGAGGATGATACTTGAAACAGGGGGACTGTCGGAATAGGCAGTCCCTTCTTCATATCTGCTTACTGCAACCCTGACATTCTTAAAGCATTATATTTACAAATATTTTCAGCTTCTTCTTGTGTAAAATCCATTTGTCCCAAAATATCACAATATGTATCGTAAATTTCTATTGCACGTATGCTTCTGCTATCGGGATAATCTGTTGCGAATACTAACTTTTCAACCCCTAAAGAACGCAAAACTATATTCGTATTTTCTATGCCCATTCTATCCACCAAATCAGGTAAGACCGCTGATAAATTAAAGTATGCATTTAATCCATATAATTCTTCATATTGGAATCCACCCAAATGAGCAATTGACAATCTAAGGTTTGAATATTTTCCAACTACATTTCTAATCCTGGCAGGAGAACATACATCATCCAATAATTTCTCCCTTGGATAAGAATGGAGTTCTATGAGAATTTTATGATCATTCGCATATTTTATGATTTGCTCATAATAATCTCCATCTATAGGATATCCCGTATTACTTGGATGAAGTTTGATGCCAATAAATTCTTTTTGCATTAACACTTGTTCTAGTTCAAACAGCATATCCTCTATGTCTTTCCTGATGTCAACGTCAGCAAAACAATAAAATCTATTTGTCTTACCGCTTATCATATTTTTCATATTCTTATTCACTACTTCCACCGCAGGTTCTATAGAAAGCATATACGGATCATTAAATGGCATAATAAAAGCACATTCAATATTATATGTTTTCATTATTTTTTCATAATCATCTATAGAACCATTCACAATAAATCTTCCGTCATAATCTATATTAGCATCTATGACATCCTTTGGAGTCAAGTGAATATGTGCATCTATTTTAGGAATTTTTCTCCAGTCAACCATATATTTTCTCTCCCCACTTTTCTCCTGTCTGATATCTCTTCAACTCTTCCAGTTTTCCTGCTTCCATGCATTACCTCATAATATGTCAGTCCCTTGTTTTCTTTTTTGAAGCATTCCCATTTTACTCTATTTCTCCATTTCTAATTCATGAAATATCTTTCCAGACAAACTCCCCGGCACCTTCACTTTACATCAAAATAATATTTCATCTCTTTCTGAAACGAGGAATGTCTTGGATATTTTCTTTTATACTCCGCAAGAATTTCTTCTCTTGCTCTCTCCGTTCCCATATCTTCCTTGATTTCTCCTACCATTGCCAGCAAAACCGCAACTTCTGCGTATTGATTTCGATGCTTTCCTGACACGATTGCATCCGCTCTGCTATATACCGTTTTTTCCGCCCAAGACAAAATACGCTTCTTTTCTGCCTGTTCCATCGGGTAATACGCCTTCCATCTCTGAAAATAATTCCAGAATACACTTACCTTATGCAGCTGGCTCTCTTCTATTATTTCCTGTTCAAATCCCATTACACAATCAGCATCTTGCATTTCCTGGAATCCAATATAATCAGCAATACGCTCCGCTGCCTTAGATGGCAAAGACTTGCTATATAGATAAAGTAAAAACAACCGGATTCCGTATCGAATAAAAGATGAACTCCATCCCAGAGAACCCGCCGGATTTTTAGAGGCTGATTTTACAGATATAAAATCCCCCATATAAAAACTAAGAAAATAATAGCTATAACCATCTATAATATTCCGGCGCAGTTCTGTATTTCTTATACCATTTCCCCCATTTTCTCTGATTCTGTTTTTAAGTACCTCTTTTCCACGCATCCCATATCGCGCTGCCATTTCCTTTGTACCAAACAGACGCAGAAAATTTTTCTCTGTTGAATCTGAGCAGAAACACTCCCAGCAAAACTTCATCATTTTTTCTTCATGCCCCAGACGAAATGAAGCATATGCCGCTTTCAGACATATCTCTGCTCTGATTTTTAATTGTCCGTTAACCCTCTCAAGAACTTTTTCTCCTGTTTTTTCTATCTTTTCATAATCCTGTGCTTTATCATACGCATCCATAGCTCCCAGATACAACGAAGGGTGTACTGCCGCACTTTCATCTGCAATATGAACAAGTCCGTCTACTCCCTGAGAATACAAGACTGCCTCTTTTAAAAGCCGCCCTGCGATATCCCCATGTTTGTTTTTCAGAAGAACGATCCAATCCTCCCAGAATTGTTTCTGATCCTTCAGTGCTTCCCTTCCAACATGGAATATCTCTTCCATATGCAGGTTTTTAAAAGCAGAATGATTGAAATACAGATAAAGCATCTCTGCCCTTTTTTCCTTTTTCAACACCTGATAATTCGCATATAAGGTTTGTAATGCCAGCTGTTTCATATCTGTGACAATAATCCCATTCTCCGCCAGTGTATCCAGATCTGCAAATTCCCCCTCTTCATAATCCGTATCTACTTCCATTTCCCACAGCCACTCATAAATAGAATTTGCTTCCTGATAACGCCTGTCATTGATACAGTCATTTGCAAATCGGATCATAAACATAATCTTATCCCCAATCTGCTGATTATCATAGTACTCTATGATCCACTCTCTATCCCAGTAATCTTCCCCGTAATCCTCATATTCTTCTGTATCCAGATATAATTTACCGTCCTCAATCTGCTGCTTCCATTCTTCAATCTGCAACATTTTTTCATCAACAAATGCTTTGGACATCAGACTCTGAGGCGAGATGTCAGCTGTATTTTGTTTCTCTGTGTATTCTGTAATTAAATGCTGCAGATATTCATACTGCTCTTTCGACAGCCGCTTCGTTATCTTTTTTATGATTTCCTGTAACTCTTCTTTGGTCAGCTCAGCCAATTTCAGGTTCTTCATTTTCTCCTCCCTTCAAGGAAAACATTTCTCTTTTCCAGTTTTTCATATATTGTTCCATTTCTTCTCTTTATCTTTTAAAGATAAAACCGCCTCTACCTACCCAATCAGTTGTTCCTTGTCTAGCATATACGTTACATATTTTCATGCAAATCAATATTTTCAACTGTAACATGTGTTCTTGCCTCTTGAAGTAATTTTTCAATTTTATCCTATATTATTCACGGCTTCGCCGTGAAAGTGGCTGAAAGCCACATAGTTACTAC
>OAUK01000188.1_pt1 | contig 33558 bp, 32 predicted proteins | sample 1495131 | NCBI WGS metagenome assembly OAUK01 (sample SAMEA2580009, study PRJEB22360) | human gut metagenome | biome: human gut; feature: human-associated habitat; material: faeces | place: Denmark | collected 2008/2010 | reverse complement strand
GCATAAACTCTTCCTCCATATTTGTTTATATATAGGAAGATATAACCTCATTTTATTTAGTAATTACAAGGGTTAATTGAAGTTTTTACACACACTTTTTGTCCTATAAGCCAAAAATCACCGCTCAGTGTACGGCAAATGGGGTGCAATTCCCCGTGTCCGATTTGACTGAACGGTGATTCATCTTTTAACAGTTTAACAGATATTTGAAATATTTCAAGTTTCTACGGATCTTACATCAAGCCCTGTTCCAAAAGTTCGTCGGCGTAGCGAACGGTGCTCATGGCATCTTTTCCGTAGCAGTCGGCACCGATGGAATCGGCGTATTGCTTGGTCATGACGGCGCCGCCGACAATGACTTTGCAATCGGGCTTTTTTTTTCGTAAGAGGCGGATGGTTTCTTCCATGTTGACGACTGTTGTCGTCATGAGGGCCGACAGTCCGACCAGGCGAATGTCTTCTTTCACCGCCGTTTCGACGATCGTTTCAGGATCGACGTCACGTCCCAAATCAACAGCCTGATAACCGTAGTTTTCCAAAAGAACTTTGACAATATTCTTGCCAATGTCGTGAATATCGCCCTTAACGGTGGCCAAGATGACCTTGCCCTTTGTTTCTTGCGGTACATCCGCTAACGCTTCTTTAACGACGGCAAAGGCGGCCTTGGCCGCTTCGGCAGCCATTAAAAGTTGGGGCAGGAAGAGAGTTCCTTTTTCAAAGCCTTGCCCTACGTTATCAAGAGCGGGAACGAGGTCTTCGTTAATAATGTCCAAGGCATTTCGTGTCAAAAGCGCGTTGTGCGTTGCTTCGGCGGCAGGGCCGGCCATACCTCGTTCTACCGCTTCCATCAATTTGTTACCGTAGGATTTGTCTTTCGTTGTAGCCGAAGCGGAAGGGGTGTCCGTTTCTTTTTTTACATTTCCTATGTGAGACAGATCGGCACCGTCCAAATCGAGGGCACTTAAGACTTTGCGTTTATAGTCATCTACGGCTTTTTGCACCCGCTTGTCCGGTGTTTCGTAATTTTGATAAGCCGTAATGAAGTTTGTGAAATTCGTGTCCTTGCCCGATAAAGCACAGTATGTACGATAAGCTTGCATCATAGCTTTGTTGTTCGGGTTGATAATAGCCGATGAAAGACCGGCCTGCAGAGCCATGGCAAAGAAATAAGAGTTTATGAGTTCACGGGCCGGTAAGCCGAAGGAAATATTGGAAACCCCGAGGATGGTGTTTCCGCCCAATTCGTCGTGAATGCGACGAATGGTTTCCAAGGTAACAAGAGCCGATTCGGGGTCTGCCGAGACGGTCATGCAGAGACCGTCAATAATGACGTTTTCCTTGGCAATGCCGTAGTCGGCGGCACGTTCATAGATTTTACGGGCTACGGCTACACGGCCGTCTGCCGTATCGGCAATACCGTTTTCGTCAAGAGCTAAGCCGATGACGACGCCGCCGTATTTTTTGACAAGAGGAAAGACGGCTTCCATTGTCTCTTCCTTGCCGTTGACGGAGTTAATCAGAGCTTTGCCGTTGTACATGCGTAAGGCCTTTTCCATGGCCTCTATATTGGATGTATCGATTTGTAAGGGTAAGGGCAGAATGGACTGGAGTTTACCTACTACTTCCTGAATAAGTTCCACTTCGTCTACTTCAGGAGAACCGACGTTGACGTCCAGGGCATGGGCACCCGCTTTTTCCTGTTCCAAACCTTGGGAGATAATATAGTCGATGTCGTGATCAATCAGAGCCTGTTTGAAGCGCTTTTTGCCTGTCGGATTGATGCGTTCGCCGATAATCAGCGGTTGAGCTTCATCGCCGATGAGGGCTGTACGTGAGAAAGATGAAATGACCGTTTTATGCTTCGGAGCGGGCGGTACGAAGGGAATATCCTTTACTTCAGCAATAAGGGTACGAATGTATTCGGGTGTCGTTCCGCAACAACCGCCGACGGCGTGTGCCCCCGCTTCGACGATGTCTTTCATTTCTTTGGCAAATTCATGAGCATCGACGTTATAGACCGTTTGACCGTCAATCGATTCGGGTAAGCCCGCATTGGGATTGACGAGGACGGGGACGGAAGCGGCGGCTACAAACCTTTTTACGGTAGAAAGCATAGCCGCAGGTCCTAGGGAACAGTTTGTACCGATCCCGTCTACTCCCAGACCTTCAGCCATGGCGACCATAGATTCGGGTGTACCGCCGGTGAGCATCTTGCCGCCTTCATCAAAGACGCAGGTCAAAAAGACGGGCAGGTCACTATTTTCTTTGGCGGCCAGTAAGGCGGCTTTGGCTTCGTACGAGTCATTCATCGTTTCGATCAGAATGAGGTCGGCTCCTTCACGGACGCCTATTTTCACCAAGTCGGCAAAAATATCTACAGCTTCTTCAAAAGGCAGGTCTCCCATAGGTTCGAGGAGCTTTCCCGTCGGACCTATGTCGAGGGCTATATAGGCATCATCTTCGCGATTAGCCAGTCGGCGAGCTTTTTTTGCCAGACGAATAGAGGCCGTAACGATATCGTCCAGATTATCCGGGTATTTCAGGCGATTGGCACCGAAGGTATTCGTGTTAAAAATATGGCAGCCTGCGTCCATGTATTGTTTGTGTAAGTCTATAATGACATCGGTGCGGGTTAAGTTCCATGTTTCAGGCAATTCACCGGGTTTGAGGCCGGCGGCCTGTAAGAGAGAACCGGTTCCGCCGTCGAAAAACAGACGTTCTTTGCCGAGTCGTTCTCTTAAATCTTCTCTCATTTATAACTCTCCTAAACAGGTTAAATTCATATTAAAGTCGAAATTCACAGTCGCCTTTGGTGCAAAAACGGCATTTTTGAACATTCGTATTTTCCGCTTCTTGTATTGATACGCCGGCTCCGGGTCTCGTAGCTTCCCAAGGATTGACTACATCGGCTAAGTATACGGATTCATCCTTTACGGGTGTTTCTTTCGTACAGCCTATAAAGGCGGTAACCGATTTGGACGGCACCATGAGAAGGGTATCCGTCAAGGTTATGCCGCAGGTCTTTGGAAGTTGCAGGATGCGCGAAAAGTCGCGTTGCAAGTCTATGGGCAGGTCCCCGTAGCCCGGTGAGAAGCGAGGACGAAGTTTGTACCCTTCCGCCGCAGCCTGAAGCTTCAGCTCCGTATTCAGCTCGTCTACGTAGGCTTCTATCATTTCCGCACCGGCAGCCTGGTAGATGAGGGCATCAATCATGCCGCCCACCTCACCCCGCTTAATGAGACGGTCGATGCCGATGCCGACTGTAGCGGCAAAAAGGTATACATAGTCGCAGCCGCTAAGGTTCTTATACAAATGTTTGGAGTAAATCGTAAGACCGGCCGTTTCTACCGTGTTCGGATCCGTTACCGCGACGGGGAAGCGTTTGTGTGTAGTGCGAAAGACAGCGGCTCGCTCCATTTCACCCACACAGGTTTCTACCCGTTGCACCATATCTTCAGGCGGTTGCGTATTGCGAAAGCCGAGGTAGCGATAAATTTCTTTTCGTCGTAATGTAACCATAAATCCTTCAATCCTTATTTAGAATTCAAGTAGTCGAGAACAGGACGGATATTTTCAAAAACAGCTTTGGCTACGTCCGGTTTGTTCATGGCAAAAACATGAACATTTCTGACGCCGTTAGCGTACAGGTCCAGGATTTGCTCCGTAGCATAGGCGATGCCGGCCTGTGTCATCGCTTCGGGAGAATCTCCGTAGGCGTCAACCATGGCAATGTAGCGTGCAGGAACAGCGCTACCGGACATGGCGAGGGAGCGGGTCAGAATGCGTTTATTTGTGATAGGCATAATACCGGCTAAAACGGGCACGTTTATGCCGGCGGCATGGAGTCTGTTGAGGTAGGAGTAGAACAGGGCATTGTCAAAAAACATTTGTGTCGATAAGAACTGCGCTCCCGTATCTACTTTGCGTCTTATATTTTCAATGTCGTCTGCCAAGGAAGGCGATTCGGGATGGCCTTCAGGATAGCAGGCACCGCCCAGGGCCATGGAGGAGTCGAAGCTTTTGATCTGCTTCATTAAATCCGTAGCATGTTCAAAGTCGTTTTTTCTTGTACCGTCAGCGGGAACGTCGCCGCGCAGAGCCATAATCGTTTCAAAGCCTGCTTCTTTATAGTCTTGCAAGGTTTCGGTTACCTTTTCCTTCGTACTGGACAGGCAGGTGAGATGCGGCAGACGACCACACCGTAAGTCTTTTTGACAGCTGAAGCGATGTGTACCGTAAAATCCGACGTACCGCCGCCGGCCCCGTAGGTAACGGACATAAAATCGGGATGCAAGGCGGCAATGGCTTCTGCGGCCGTCAAGGCTGTCGGTACGGCATCGACTGTTTTGGGAGGAAATACTTCAAACGACAATGTTACTCGTTTATTTTTTAAGATATCGATAATTTTCATAAGAAAAGCCCCTTTGTCGATTTATTCGGATTGGGCGTGGTGAAAGATTACGGCCCATTCATTCAGAAAATACATGTGTTTATTATAACAGGTATCGAAAAGGTATAACAGATAATATAAAGGTATTTTAGAGGACAAGTTAACTTATAAAATAATGATTTATAGTATATAATAAAACAATAGGGGAGATAAAGTCGTTGAAAGATTCATGGGCAAAAACTATTGCCAAATAAAAGCCTTCATGATATAATTCTTTTTGTTCGGACTGTTTACCGATTCCGAACAATATACGGCCTCGTGGTGTAGCGGTTAACATGTCGCCCTGTCACGGCGAAGATCGTCGGTTCAAATCCGATCGAGGTCGCCATTTTTGCTCAGGTAGCTCAGTCGGTAGAGCAGGGGACTGAAAATCCCCGTGTCGGCGGTTCAATTCCGTCCCTGAGCACCACATATGCGGAAGTAGCTCAGTGGTAGAGCACCACCTTGCCAAGGTGGGGGTCGCGAGTTCGAGCCTCGTTTTCCGCTCCATATACGGCGGCATAGCCAAGCGGTAAGGCAGAGGTCTGCAAAACCTTCATCCCCAGTTCGATTCTGGGTGCCGCCTCCATAAGCTTCTAAAGTTTGTCATGCCGAGGTGGCGGAACTGGCAGACGCAACGGACTTAAAATCCGTCGGATAGCAATATCCGTACCGGTTCGATTCCGGTCCCCGGCACCAATAAGGAAGCGAAAGATAGCCGGTCCGGATATTTCCGGACCGGCTATCTTTTTGCATCGGAAGGAGTGTAACAGGATGAGATTTCCATTCTGTTGCACTCTTTTTAAGTTGTTTGAGTATATGAGCAAGGAAGACTGTTGTGGAAGAATATCGCTATAAGGTATCGGACTTTGAGGGTCCTTTAGATTTGTTATTGTATCTGATTGAAAAGAATAAAGTCGATATTTATCATATTCCCGTTGCGGAAATAGCCGACCAGTTTAATGAATATGTAGCACAAATTGATTTCTTTGATGTCAACTACGGCAGCAAATTTTTTCTCATGGCCGCTACGTTGTTGCAAATCAAATCGCGACGCCTTTTACCGAAGGTCAAGGCGACGGAAACGGAGGAAGAAGAGGACGATCCGGAAGAAGTATTGGTGCGACAACTTCTTGAGTATAAGCGCATGAAGGAAGCTTCCTCCGTTATGGCCGAGTTGTGGGAAGAAAGAAGCCGTATGCTCAGTAGAAAAAGGACGCCCTTTGCATACGAACCGAAATTTTCGGGAACCCTTGAAAAAGAAGCTCTTTTTCGTGCTTTTCAAACAATTTGCAAGGCCGTGGCTGATAAGGAAGCGGCAGCAAAGCCGGTGCGAATTAAAAGAGAAATATACAGTGTCGATGAATGTATGAATAGTGTTGTCGATTATTTGCAAGAAGTAGGCGGCCTGGCAGCCGTGATTGCCGTGTTCAGTAGGTGTGAAAATCGGTTGGAATTGGTCATCACGTTTTTGGCCGTACTTGAATTGTTAAAGACCGGTCGGTGTCGTACCGTCTCGGCAGGAGAGGAAGGAAACGCGCTTGCCTTACAGTACATCCGTTAATGATGACGTTTTGTTGGAGGGACTCCTTTTTTTAAGTGGCGGCCCTATGAGCATTGCGGCTTTAAATAAGCATACGGGGTGGTCCAATGACCGGATCGAGACAGCGGCGGAAGCTCTTGAAGAGAGACTGGCGGCTGTCGCAGGTGCCCTGGTTCTCTTACGTGTCGGCGGAGGTTATCAATTGGCGACGCGTAAGGACTTGTATGAGGTTCTCCACTGGGAACGGGAAAAAATCGATACTTTGTCGGCTATGGCTATGGGAGTATTGGCTAGTTACGGCCTTAAAAACCCATCAGCCGGTGACGCGGGCGGATGTAGAGAAGATACGAGGGGTTTCATCGGAACGATTGATTGCCGCCTTGTTACAACAGAATCTGATTGTCGACTTAGGGAGAAAAGACAGCCCCGGTCGGCCGATTTTATACGGTACGTCTCCTTATTTTCTAGAATGTCTGGGTATCGATTCTGTCGATGATTTGGCGGAACGCATGCCGAAAGAAATAGAACCTGAAGGGGAGATTACAAAGTCCGAGGCCTTGCCGACGGATGAGGAGGAACATGATGACGGAACGCTTACAGAAGATAATGAGTAATTGCGGAGTCGCTTCGCGAAGAGCGTCGGAAGAGATGATCGCAGCCGGTCGTGTACGCGTAAACGGCGTGATTGTAAAAACGCCGGGTGTTAAGGTGGACTTGCAAAAGGATGTTATTGTCGTAGACGGGAAACGACTGGAAAAGCCGGCTAAACAATATTATCTTTTTAATAAGCCCAAAGGGGTTCTGACAACGGTTAAAGACGATAGAGACAGAAATACGGTTATGAACTATTTTAAGAACGTAAAAGACCGTATTTATCCTGTAGGTCGACTTGATCAGAACACGGAAGGGTTGTTACTTATGACCAATGACGGCGCCTTGGCCAATATTCTGATGCACCCCAGTAAGTTGGTAGACAAGACATACAATGTACGCATTAAAGGCCGGATTACGGATGCCGTATTGGAAAAGATTGCACAAGGAGTACCCTTGAAAGATGGAATGACGGCTCCGGCAGTTGTTGTCTATGTAGGGTATGACGGAGCGACGAATATAACGGAAGTTGAAATTACTATTCATGAAGGACGGAATCGACAGGTTCGACGTATGTTCGAATACTTCGGTTTCCAGGTACATAATTTGCGGCGCACACAATATGCTTTCCTTACGCTCAGCGGGGTCAAACGCGGTGCTTATCGCCGTCTGACACGTGAAGAAGTGGCCGGATTATATAAGTATAAATAAGGGGATTATGTATGAATTCCGTAGGAATTATCGGTGCCGGCGCAGCCGGGATTATGGCTGCTCTGGCAGCTGCCGAGGCGGGTGCCGACGTATCATTGTTTGAAAAAAACAATATTGTAGGGAAAAAAATGGGGATTACGGGCAAGGGGCGCTGTAACTTGACGAATGCGGCTCCTATTACCGACTTCATAGGTTCTACGCCGGGAAACGGTAAGTTTTTGTACAGCGTTTACAAACGTTTTACGAATGAAGATTTACTGGAATGCCTGCATTCGTGGGGCTTGGAAACTAAGGTGGAACGGGGCGGTCGCGTATTTCCTCAATCGGACAGTGCCGTAGAAGTACGCAAACTCCTGTATTTTAAATTGAAGGACTTCGGTGTACACTTACATTTAGAAGAAGGTGTTACGGCCGTAGCCGTTCATGACGGTCGCCACTGTATCGCTACCGCTAAAGGCCGGTATTTTTTTGATAAACTTATTATCGCTACGGGCGGTATGTCATATCCCGTTACGGGGTCTACCGGGGACGGTTATACTTTTGCGGCAGGTTTGGGACACACGATTCAGGAACCTCGACCTTCGCTTATACCCTTCGTTTCGCCCGATACATGGGTACATGAACTGACAGGGCTGTCATTAAAAAATGTAGAGGTTACCCTGTGGAAGGGGAACAAGAAAATTGCATCCCGTTTCGGAGAAATGCTCTTTACGCATTTCGGCATATCCGGCCCCGCCGTTTTAATGCTCAGTACGGCGGCAGTTCACAGTAAAAAAGCTGTTTATCCTATGGAAGTGGTTATTAACTTAAAGCCGGCCTTATCGGAAGAAAAGTTGTATAAGCGGTTGGAAAGAGATTTTGAGCTGTATGATCGTAAACAGGCGGAAAACGCCATGAAGGATTTATTGCCGAAACGGCTGATTTCCGCTGTATTGCGCCAGGCGGAAGTAGCGGCGGATGCTCCGGTTCACACGTTGTCGGCAGCGGCTCGCTTACGTATTGTCCAGGCTTTGCAAAATTTGCAACTTACCGTTACGGGGGTGCGCCCCCTGGCGGAAGCTATCGTGACGGCCGGCGGCGTGTCGGTCAGGGAAATCAATCCTAAGACGATGGAATCCAAGGTGGTTCCCAATCTATATTTTGCCGGGGAAGTCACGGATATTGATGCCTATACGGGCGGATATAATCTTCAGGCCGCTTTTTCTACCGGTTATGCGGCTGGTATAGAAGCGGCCGGAGGGAGTGAATAGGAAATGAAAAAAATCAGTGTCGCCATAGACGGTCCGGCAGGGGCGGGTAAGAGCAGTGTTGCCAAAGTAGTGGCCAAGCGAGCGGGGTACTTATATTTGGATACGGGTGCTATGTACAGAGCTTTGACATGGGCCGTCTTACAGTCACGTGTCGATTTGACGGATGAACAAGCTTTAAAGAGCCTTATTCATACGACAGATATACATATGGAGCCGGGTGAAACGGATCGAGTATTTGTAAACGGCACGGATGTAACGTCACCTATTCGCAGTGCCGAGGTGACCGGACATGTATCGGCGGCCCTGCCGGCCGTAAGAGAAAAGCTGGTGGATTTACAGCGGCAGATTGCCGCCCGCGGCGGTGTCATTTTAGACGGACGGGACATTGGAACCGTCGTTTTGCCGAAAGCGGAGCTCAAGGTTTTTTTAACGGCTTCCGTTGAAGCTCGCGCGGCAAGACGTTGTGCTCAGTTGGCGGAAAAGGGTGAAAACGTACCGCTTGAAAAGGTCAAGGCTGATATTGCGGCACGTGACAAGGCCGACAGTGAACGCCGTGTTTCCCCCCTGCGCGAAGCCGATGATGCGGTACATGTGGACAATAGTCGGTTGACGGCCGAAGAAACGGCCGATCTTTTATATAAACTCATAAAGGAAAGGGAAATATGAAAGCTTTCTGGTATTCCGTAATACGACATATTTTTAATATTGTTACATACGGCTTGTTTCGCATGAAGGTATACGGCCGTGAACGTATTCCTAAAGAAGGGGCTTTTATTGTAGCGGCTAACCATGCGAGTTATTTTGACCCCCCTTTGCTGGGAACAGCCATGAGTACAAGACTTATTCATTTTATGGCCAAGGAAGAATTGTTTAAAAATCCTCTTATGGGACGCTTTCTGAGATATGTCCATACCTTTCCCGTACGTCGCGGTCATTTGGATCGAAAGGCTATTATCGAGGCTATGCGTGTACTTCGGGACGGACATGTACTCGGCATTTATCCTGAAGGAACGACTCAAAATTCAGGAAAACTCGGACGGTTTCATGAGGGGATGGCGGCTATGGCTTTGCGAGCCAAGGCGCCTATCTTACCGGCAGCCATTACCAATTCTCGTACCTTGCCGAAAAAAAGCGGACCCGTGTGTGTGGCATTCGGAGAACTCATAATGCCTGAAGGAGATGCATCGAATAAGGATGACGTAGCGGCATTGACTGAAGCCGTACGTAATTCCGTAGCCGCTCTTTTGGATGAATACGGGGGCGAAAGCCGATGAGAGTACATATAGCCGAAGCTTGCGGCTTTTGCTACGGTGTCAGACGGGCCGTAGAATTGGCATCGACAGCTGAAAAAGGAACGCATACCTTGGGGCCAATAATACATAATCCGCAATTGGTAAATTCTCTCAGCGCAAGAGGTGTTTCTCCGGTGGACAGTTTGCAAGCCGTGGCAGACGGTTCGAAAGTCCTCATTAGGTCACACGGGGTCGGACCTCACGTCTATGAAGAAGCGGAGGCCAAGCATCTCGATGTAGTGGACGCGACATGCCCTCATGTAAAAAAAGCACAACAAGATGCCCGGAAAGTCATAAATGATAAAAAAGCATTGATAATAGTAGGCGAAAAGGATCATCCTGAAGTAATTAGCATTTCACAATGGGGGTGCAATCGTGCTATTATTATAGATAAGGTTGAAGAAGCGAAAGAAATTCCCTATTGTGAGCATATGGGAGTTGTAGTGCAGACAACGTTTTCTCAGTCGCGGTTTAAACAGATAGAGTCTGTCTTGGCCGAGAAGACGGATGACTTGGATGTGTACATGACTATTTGCACGGCTACGCGGCAGCGGCAGGAGGCGGCTGTCGAATTGGCGAAAAAAGTGGATGCCATGATCGTTATCGGCGGCAAAAACAGTGCCAATACGGGCCGGCTAGCACAGGTGTGTGCCGAACAAGGGTGTCCTACATATCACGTCGAAACGGCATCCGAATTGAATGTGGCTGATTTTCGAGGTATGAGCGACATTGGCGTTACTGCCGGTGCTTCGACACCGGATTGGATAATACAGGAGGTTGTTAAGATGATGGAAGATTTGCAAGCTGAAGGCACAGAGGTAATGAGTGAAGAGTTGTTGGATCAGTACGACTACGAAGAAAATCCTAAGAAGGGCGACGTGGTAACCGGCACGGTTATTTCTGTGAATGATGATGCGGCCTATGTTTCCATCGGTACGAAAGCCGAAGCCGTTTTGCCGAAAAAGGAAATGGCTGTTCCGGCTCCCGAAAAGGCGAGCGATTTCGTTAAAGTCGGGCAAGAACTGACTGTAGAAATTGCTAACAACATCAAAGAAGAAGGATCGATTGTCGTATCTCTCGTACGCATGAAGAAAGTAGAAGATTGGAAAGAAGTACGTGCCGCATTCGAAGCGGATGAACTTGTCGAATGCGTAGGTAAAGAAACGAACAAAGCCGGTCTTGTCGTAGCTATCAAATCGTTGCGCGGCTTTATTCCCCTTTCGCAAGGTGACGTTCGTTTTGTTAAGTCCTTGGACTACCTCGTAGGCGAAACCTTTACGGTTAAGGTTATCGATATGGATGAACACAAAAACCGTCTCGTCCTTTCCCGTAAGGCCGTTCTTGAAGTAGAGAGAGAAAAGAAACGCGCTGAAGTGTTGAAAACCATTGAAGAAGGTTCGGTTGTAGAAGGTTCGGTTGTCAAAATTATGCCCTACGGTGCATTCATCGATTTGGGTGGTGTAGAAGGGTTACTCCATATTTCCGACATTTCGTGGAAACGTATTAATGCCGTAGAAGATGTGTTGGAAGTAGGCGAAAAAGTGGAAGTCCTCGTTCAGAAATTCGACGAAGAACGCAACCGTATTTCTCTTTCCATGAAAGCCCTACAGAAGAATCCTTGGATTGCGGCTGTTGAAAAATTCGAAGTGGGCGATGTGGTTAAAGGGGAAGTTAAGAAATTGTTACCCTTCGGTGCTATTCTTGCTATTGACCCGGAATTACAAGGCCTTCTCCATGTTTCGGAACTGACGGATAAACGCGGAGCCGTTGTTAAAGATTTGATTGCAGTCGGCGATGTGCTGGATGTAAAAATTATCGGTATCGATACGGATAAGAAGAAAATTTCCTTGAGCGTTGTCGCCATCGAAGAAGACGAAACGGCTCGTGAAATTAGCGATTATCTGGAAAACCATCAGGAAACTGAAAACGGTACTATCGGAGATGCCGTAGAAGAAAACTAATAACGAAGCTGGAGGGTAATCGGCTGTGCGATTACCCTCTTTTTCGTATATGGGGGATTGTATGGAAAAGCAAGAGACAAAGGCCGTCATTGCCGCTATTGAAGAAGGCAGTAAGGCACAACGTCAGGGGCTGCATGTAGGTGATACAATTGTTTCCGTTAACGGACAAAAGGTGGAAGATCTGATTGATCTCAACTTTGCTCTTGCCGATGAAGAAGTGCGTCTTGTCGTAAAAGAAGGCGACACGCTGAAAGAGTGTTATTTCCAAAAGCGGTTTGGTGAAGACATTGGCATTACGATGGAGTCGGCCGTATTCGACCATATTCGTCAGTGTCATAATAATTGTATATTTTGCTTTATTGCGCAAATGCCTAAGGGAATGAGGCCGTCTTTATACGTGAAAGACGACGACTATCGCATGTCCTTTTTGACGGGCAGCTTTATCACCTTGTCCAATATGACGGAAGACGACTTGCGACGCATTGTACGATTTCATTTGTCGCCCTTACACGTCTCCGTTCATACGACGAACGGAGAGTTGCGCAAAACGATGATGCGTCAAGAAAAGACCGGCGATATTCTTGAAAGGCTGCGTCGTTTGACGGATAATGATATAGACTTGTATTGCCAAATTGTTCTCGTTCCGGGGTATAACGACGGTGACGAGTTTACTAAGACTTTGACGGATCTGTCCGGATTGGGATCAAATATTCTCGGCGTAGCCGTCGTGCCGTTGGGGACTACTAAGTTTCGCATGGATTGTGAAGACTTACAGCCTGTTACATCTGAAGTTGCCGCCGATATTATTAAGCGCTCTCGCCCGTTTATAGAGCAGGGACGCAAGGACGGTCGCGGCAGTTTTGTATATTTGGCTGACGAATTCTTTTTGAAAGCCTCGGTTCCCGTGCCGGACAATGAATATTATGACGGATACGGGCAGATAGAAGACGGCGTAGGCATGCTTCGGTTTTTTGAACAGGAGTGGCACGGTTGGAAGGGGCAAGTTCGAAAGTCATACGATAAGCCTTTGAAGCTGGTTCTTTTTACGGGGACCTTGGCATATGATTTCTTAAAAGAACTGATTGCCGAAGTATCGGTAGAAAATCTGACCGTTCATGTGATTGCCGTAGAAAACCATTATTTCGGCACGCAAATTAATGTGGCCGGCTTACTGACGGCTCAAGATATGGAACGGGCTTTTAAGGAATTGGACGAAACGTATGACGGTCTGATTGTGCCCGGAACGGCATTGCGTAAGGGTGAAGATATTTTCTTGGACGATATCACGTTAAAAGAATTTTCGGCATCTGTCGGCGTGCCTGTCGAGGTCAGTGAGTTTGCTCCTCAGTTAAAGGAGTTACTCTATCATTGGCCTGCACAATATGATGAATAGGGGATAAGCATATGTATAAACCTTTGGTGGCCGTTGTCGGACGGCCTAACGTAGGGAAATCGACGCTTTTTAACGCCATTGTCAAAAAACGTATTTCCATTGTAGAAGACTTACCCGGAGTAACTCGCGATCGTATTTATTTCGATGCCGAATGGCTCGGTAGGGAATTTACTCTCATTGATACGGGCGGCATCGAATTTGTCGACTCGGACAACAATATTTTTACGTCCATGCGTTATCAGGCCGAACTGGCTATTCACGAGGCGGATGTCATCTTATATGTTGTTGACGGTAAGACCGGTATTCAACCGCAGGATCAGGAAATTGCGGCTATGTTGAGATCGTCGGGAAAGCCGATCATTCTTGTTGTCAATAAAATCGACAGTGTGGAACAGGAAGTGAATATTTACGAGTTTTACGGACTCGGCTTGGGTGACCCTATCGGCGTTTCGGCTGTTAACCTTATGAATCTCGGTGATTTGCTGGATGAGGTGCTCAGTCATATTAAAGAGGTCCCCGTGCAGGAAGACGACGAAAGTGTCGTCCATATTGCTCTCGTAGGTCGTCCCAATGTAGGTAAATCGTCATTGACCAATGCCCTACTCGGAAAAGAACGAGTCATTGTCAGCGATATGGCCGGAACGACTCGAGATTCCATTGATACGCATTGGAAACATGACGGTACGGAATTTGTTTTAATCGATACGGCAGGGATGCGGCGTAAGGGGAAAATCGACTTACCTGTAGAACGATACAGTGTCGTTCGCGCCTTGCGGGCTATTGACCGTTCCGACGTGGCCGTTCTTGTCTTGGACGGTGTAGAAGGCGTAACGGAACAGGATAAGAAGATTGCCGGCTATATTCATGAGTCGGGTAAGGGCTGTATTATTATTGTCAACAAGTGGGACCTGGTAACCAAGGACAGTAAGACATCTCTGCGCTATACGGAAGATATACGCCGCGAGTTGGCCTTTTTGCAATATGCTCCCGTTCTATATGCCTCGGCTCTTACGCACCAACGTGTGGATCGACTGGCCGATTTGGTCAAATACGTTTCGGAACAGCAGCACATGCGTGTATCGACGAGTATCTTAAACGAGCTCATGGCCGATGCTCAACTTACCAATCCGCCGCCTACCAAGGGTGGCAGACCGTTGAAAATTTATTATTTAACTCAAGCCTCCGTAGCGCCGCCGACCTTTGTTCTGTTTGTCAACGATCCGGCTTTGCTCCACTTTTCGTACAAACGGTATATAGAAAATCGACTGCGCGAAACCTTCGGTTTTGAAGGTACGCCTGTGAGGATTATTACGCGCGGCAAAAAAGGAGAGGATGACTAGTGTATCCCTTTTTACTGCTTTTAGTTGCCTATGTCATCGGTTCCGTTCCCAGCGGACTCATTGTAGGGCGAGTATTTTTCAATACGGATTTACGAGACTACGGCAGTAAGAATATAGGAGCTACCAATGCCTATCGTGTCTTGGGCGCTCCTGCCGGGTTATGTGTACTCATAGCCGATGTAGGTAAGGGGGTTCTGGGCGTATATCTCGGTCAAACGGCCGGAAATCTTTATGATCCCACACTCACTGTATACTGTATGATTATGGGCGGATTGTTGGCTCTTATCGGACATTCGGCATCTGTATTTTTGCACTTTAAGGGCGGTAAGGGCGTGGCTACGGGACTGGGGATTATTTTGTATCTGGCTCCTGTTGAGACGGCTATTGTTTTTTTCGTCTGGTGCGTTATCGTCGGCTTGACCCGATTGGTGTCTCTCGGTGCGGTAGCGGCGGCCTTGCTTGTACCCTTGACGATGTGGTATTTCAAGGAACCTTGGCCCGTTTTTATTTTCGGGACTGTAGCGGCACTTATTGTTATTGTAAGGCATAAGGATAATCTCATTCGGTTGTCGCAAGGCAAGGAATTGAAGGTTGAACGGATTGAGAAAAAGTAAGTTTACGGAAGGTCGAGCAATCGGTTAAATTCGGTTGATATACGAAAAAAATCGTGTATAATTGATTATGTACAAGCAGGTGGTCATGGTGAGGATTATCTCCGGCAGTGCACGGGGACGTATTCTGAAATCGCCGCGGGGGATGGCGACGCGACCGACATTGGATCGGACGCGGGAGAGTCTTTTTAATATTTTGGCAACTTCGTCTTTTTATGGAAAACGCGTATTGGATATTTTTGCCGGCACCGGTGCCTTGGGGTTGGAAGCCATGAGTCGCGGTGCGTCAGAAGGCGTTTTTATCGACGCTCGTACGGCTTCTCTCATCAAGACAAATGCCGAATTATGTAAAGTCTCCGAGCGTTGCAAGGTATTGCCCTTGAATCATAAGAATGCTTTACAGCATCTGGAAGGGCAGATGTTCGATTATATCTTTGCAGATCCGCCGTATGATAAAGATTTTGTTAATGAGACGATTTCGACGGTTATGAAATACGGGCTCTTGTCCGACACGGGCCTGCTTATTATGGAGCACTCCGCTCGTGAAGATATTATGCCGAGCGAGTCATACACGGTTGCACGGGAGAAGAAATACGGTAAGGAAACGCGTATCTCTTTTATCGTCAAACGTAGAAATGGGGAATAATTTTGCGTATCGGTATCTGTCCGGGCAGTTTCGACCCTGTGACAAACGGCCATGTTGATGTTTTTGAACGCAGTGCCAAATTAGTAGATAAGCTTATTATCGCGATTTTTGCAAATCCCGGTAAACACCCGCTTTTTTCTATGGAAGAACGGGAAGAGTTGTTACGGCAAGCCGTAGGGCATATTCCCAATGTTGAAGTAGTCAGTTTCCAAGGCCTCTTGAACGAATATGCCGTTGAACGAGGGGCTACCGTTATTATTCGCGGTTTACGGGCCGTTACGGATTTTGAATACGAGTTTCAGCGTGCTCTGTTAATGAAGCAGTTGGAACCGACTTTGGAAACCGTATTTATTATGTCGAATACGAACTATTCGTATCTCAGCTCTTCGGGCATACGGGAGCTCGCCTGTTTCGGCGGCAAACTGGACGGTCTCGTCCCGGATTTCACGGCTAAGCGCCTGAAAGAAAAGTTCAAGGATAAATATCAGATATAGGGGTGTGGAATCAGATGAACTCGGAAAAATTATTGGAAGATTTGGAAAGTATTGTAGTGAATGCATCCAAGATGCCTTTTACAAATAAAAAGGTCGTCGATGAAGAAGAGTTACTGGCTATTGTGGACGAATTGAAAGGGGCTATGCCTGATGAAGTGGAACAGGCACGTAAGGTCTTGGCCGAACGGGATAAAATCATTGCCGATGCACAGCGTCATGCAGACAGCATGGTAGCACAGGCTAAGGATTATATTGCCAAATTGACTGAAGAAAGTGAAATCGTGCGTCAGTCACAAGAGCATGCCAACCAAATTATTCAAAATGCCAATCATTCTTCCGAAGATTTGCGAAACAGCTCTGTAACCTATGCCGGACAAGTTTTACAGTATGTTGAATCAACGTTGGAAAAAACGTTGGCAAGCGTTCGTCAAAATCGTGAAGGCTTGGTTCAATCCAATCGTCAAGAATCGAATAAATAAGAACTCGTTAATTATAGGGGATGTAGCAAAGCGGCGATCCGTTTTGTCACATCCCCTTACTGACTATAGGGCAGGAGAAAAGATGAAAGAAATTACGTCGCGTGACAATCGCCTGGTAAAGATGGCTGTACGGTTGCAGCAAAAAAAATACAGATATGAAGAACGACGCCTTATTGCTGAAGGTTTTCGAATTATAGAAGATGCGGTACATACGGGCATTACGGACGGTATCTGTTTGGTAGCGGCCGAAGCCGTCGAGCGGCCGGAGCTTCAGATGCTTCAAGCCGAGTCGGAGAAAGTCGGCTGGGAGTGGTATTTGTTGCCCGACCGGGTATACGAGAAGGTGAAGGAAACGCGTTCATCTCAGGGAATTACGGCGATTTTACCTTTTTTTGAATATACTTTCGAAACCTTGCCGGAAGTGGCAAATGAACGGCCTATTCTATATTTGGAAGCCATACAGGACCCGGGGAATTTGGGAACCATCCTACGAACGGCAGCGGCAGCTAATGCAGGCGCTGTTTTTTTAAGTCCCGATTGTGTGGACTTATATAACGGGAAAACTGTTCGTTCCGCTATGGGAGCTGTTTTTAAGGTTCCTGTCGTACAGAATGTTTCACTGGAACGGATAGGCTCTTTTTGTGATGAGAAAAAACGTGTTTTGACGGGAACCTTGCTCGGTGCAAATAAGCTGTATACTCAGGTTGACTGGAGGCAACCGACGGTCATCGCCTTCGGAAATGAAGGAAACGGTTTGTCTCAAGAGTGTGTACAGGCTTGCCGGCAGGCGTTGACCATACCCATGAAGAGTCATACGGAATCGTTGAATTTAGCTACGTCCGTTGCCGTAGTCCTTTATAAAGCTTGGGAAGAGGCCGGGTTTGCGGACAAAATATAGGACACGGAAAGAGGATGCGTATGGACAGCATTTTAGCTCAAGTTGTTGCAAGTACCCGCGAGCGTTTACAAGCTGAAGGGGAGGTTACTGCGGGAGCCGCTATCAATTACGGGTGGAAGTTGACTGTAAGCTCGGGAAATGAATGCATACACATAGCCATATATAACGGGAAAAAGGGGATTTCTTTTGTCGTTCAAGGGAAGGCCGGCGATTTGAAAAAAAGGGTGGAGATACTGTGCTCTGAAAACCGTATTACGCCCGATAAAAAAAATTTGAAGAAAGAAAAGCCGGTTATTATGAAAGGACAGGATTTATGTCCCGACGGGACGCCTTGTTGGATCGGTGCTGATGAATCGGGCAAAGGCGACGTCTTCGGACCTTTAGTGACAGCAGCCTGCTTAGTAACTAGGGCGGAAGCGGCAACACTTCGCTCATGGGGTGTCACCGATAGCAAAGCCTTGACGGATAAACGCATACTCGAATTGGCAGGTCCTTTAAAAGACTTATTAGGCGACAGGGCGTGTGTAACCGTATTGATGCCTGAATCGTATAATTATGAATACAACAAGATGAAAGAAAGAGGAAAAAATCTTAATCATCTTTTAGGAAAATTACACGGAAAGAACATTAAATGCCTATTGTTAAAGTACAAATGTCCGTGTATAATAGTCGATAAGTTCGGTAAGGATGAATATGTGTTAACGGCTCTGGGCTCTGCAGCGGCGGGAAAGACAATCATACAAGTGACTAAAGGCGAACGGGATACGGCTGTAGCCGCCGCATCCGTTTTAGCACGAGCTGCCTTTATAGAAGGTATGAATGAATTGGAAGACCGTTTCCATATGTCCTTCCCTAAGGGAGCTTTTGCCGGTATAGAAACGGCGCTCACCGCTTTTTGCGGGATTTACGGGAATAAAGAATTATACAAAGTAGGTAAATTAAATTTTAAGACTTTTGATTCTTTGCGGTGATAAGGGTGAACAGATTAATTATTAATGCCGATGATTTCGGCATTCATGAAGCTGTAAATGAGGGTATATACAGTGCTTACGGCCAAGGGGTTCTGACCAGTACAAGCCTTTTGGCACAGGGACCCGCCTTTGATGAAGCCGTGCACATGTCAAAGGGATGTAATCGCTTGGGTATAGGCATTCATTTGTGTCTGGTAGGGAGTCTGCCTACCGTATTATCACCTCGAGAGGTGCCGTCTCTGGTTGAGGCGGACGGGTTGTTGCCGGATAACTATATGACCTTTATTAAGCGAGTTTATACGGGGAAAATCGATTTTTCCCAAGTGTATGCGGAATTATCGGCTCAAATCGAGAAAATTTTAGATTCAGGTGTACGTGTTACGCATATAGACAGCCACCAGCATTTACATATCTTACCGCCTGTGTGGAAAATAACGGCGGCATTAATGAAGAAATACGGAATTCATCGCGTTCGCATGCCGCGGGAAGCATCGACCTTTAAGATGTTGATGGCATCTCCTGCTCGTGTTTTCGGTCGGGACGGGTTGACCGTATTAGCCGGGCGAGCTGCGCGTGAAGCCGAGCGGCTCGGTTTTTCTCTTACCGATTACTTTTGGGGAATGGTTGACGGCGGCAATATGACGGAGGTCAATTTGCATTATATATTGCGGCGATTGCCTTTCGGGATACATGAGATTATGATGCATCCCGGCAAGAGCGATGATCTGCTGGGCCATACCTTCGCATGGGGCTATCATTGGCAGGAAGAACTACAGGCTTTGGTTAGTGTAAGGACGCGGGAAATTATTGCATCTAAGAAGATAGAACTCATTAATTACGGCGATTTGCTATAGACGCCATTGGGGGGATTCAGTGTGAAAATTTTGGTAACCGGCGGGGCCGGATTTATCGGTTCACATATTGTCGATATGTTGGTAGACCGTGGCGATGAAGTCGTGGTTATAGACAATCTCAGTACGGGTGTTAAGGAGAATGTAAATGACAAGGCACGGTTGTTGTGCTTTGATATACGGGACAGGGATCGTCTTTTGCAGGTATGTGAAGAGGAAAAGTTTGATGCCGTTTTTCATGAAGCGGCACAGACTCAGGTTCCTTATTCACAGGAACATCCCTATGAAGACAGTGATGAAAATGTGATGGGGCTTTTATCCGTCTTGGAGGGTGCTCGCAAGACGGGAGTAAAAAAAGTCGTTTTTTCATCATCTGCAGCCGTATACGGAGACAATGACCATCTTCCCTTAAAAGAAGACGAATCGTTGGCACCTACGTCTTTTTACGGATTATCCAAGGTCATATCGGAACAATATTTGGAAATGTACCATAAGGTTTTCGGATTGCCTTATGTTGTTCTGCGTTATGCCAACGTCTATGGTGAACGTCAGGGAGTTCACGGTGAAGGCGGTGTCGTCTTCGTCTTTGCACATGCATTGACACACGGTGAAGATTTAACTATTTACGGCAACGGGGAACAGACGCGGGATTTCTTTTATGTCAAAGACGTGGCTGCTGCCAATGTAGCGGCTTTACAAGATGATGTAAGACCCGGCATTTATAATATCAGTACGACCATCGAAACGACGATAAACGCCTTGAAAGAGATACTCTTCCACTTAAGCGGTATACGCAAGGACGTACATTACGAAGATGAACGGCCCGGAGATATCGTTCGCTCCGCCTTGGATAACCATAAGGCCAAAGAACTTTTAAAATGGCGTCCGAAGGAAAAAATTATATCCGGATTGGCATCAACGTATGAATATTTCGTACAGGAGGCTGAACGTGAATAAGAAAGATAAGGATTTTAAATTTTATCTTGTTCGGGAAGATATTCTTCCGGAAGCCATAAAAAAGACGATAAGAGTCAAAGAAATTCTTAAGCGCGGAGAGGTACGCACTATTCATGATGCCGTACGCATGATGGATTTAAGCCGTAGTGCGTATTATAAGTATAAAGATTTCGTTTTGCCTTTCTATGATGTCACTCAGGGCAAACTCGTTACCTTGTCCATTATTTTGTCCGACCGTCCCGGAAAGTTGTCACAAGTATTGAATACCGTAGCCGACAGTAACGGCAGTATTTTGACCATTAATCAGGGGATTCCTTTGCAAGGGTCGGCAGATGTCAGTATTTCCATTGAAACGAAAGAAATGGAAATTACGGTGGAAACTCTGGTGGAACGATTAGGCGCTTTATCGGGTGTACAAAGTGTACGCATAATCGGGCAAGTATAAGGAGGATGTTGTTTTGAAAAACGTATCGATTGCATTACTCGGTTGCGGAACTGTCGGCAAGGGTGTCGTCGATTTACTGCAAATGAACGGCCATCTTATTGCGGAGCAGACGGATACGCACATTCATATAAAGCATGTTCTCGTAAGAGATATAGAAAAATACAAGAATGCCGGTTTGGATGAAACCTTTCATTTAACGGATAACTTTAAGGATATTATCGAAGACGACGAGGTGGAAATTGTCGTCGAAGTTATGGGCAGTGCCGATTTTGCCAAGGCTTGTATCGAAGAATGCTTTAGGCACGGTAAGAGTGTTGTCAGTGCTAATAAGGATGTCATCGCCGATTGCGGTATCGCTTTACTGAAACTGGCTCAGGAGAACGGGGCGGATTTTCAGTTTGAAGCCAGTGTAGCCGGCGGGATTCCTATTATTCGACCCATGTACTCTTCGTTAAATGCCAACCAGATTGAAGAAATTATCGGCATTATGAACGGCACGACAAATTATATTCTGACTAATATGACCGACCGGGGACTGACTTATGAGGAGGCCTTAAAAGAAGCGCAGGAAAAAGGTTATGCCGAGGCGGATCCGACCAGCGACGTAGGCGGTTTTGATGCGGCCAGAAAAATCGCCATCTTGGCTAAACTGGGTTTTCATGCATACGTCAACGTTAAGGATGTATCCATCGAAGGAATTGAAGGCGTTACGAAAGAAGATATTGCTCATGCAACCGCTATGGGGTATGCCATTAAGCTTCTTGCCGTAGCACAGAAGAATAGGGACGGAATTTCCTTGGCAGTTCATCCCGCCTTTGTTCCTAAAGATCATCCCTTGGCCAATGTAGGCGGAGCCTATAATGCCGTATATGTGCGCGGTAATTGTGTAGGTGATGTCATGCTTTACGGACAGGGCGCCGGATCCCTGCCTACGGCCAGTGCCGTTGTCAGCGATATTATGAATGTTATTCAACATATTAATACGGAAATGACGGGAAAACGTCCCTATTTGTGGCATGAAACGGCGGTGAAAGATGCAGCTGAAAACAAGGCGCCTTATTATATTCGCTTAATTGCCGCTAACGCTCCGGGCGTATTGGCCAATATGTCCGGTGTTTTTGCAAAGCACGGAATCAGTATTCGCTCGCTTATTCAAAAGGATGAAACGAAGGAAGCGGCTGAAATCGTAATCTTAATAGACAGTACACCTTGTAAAACCGTGCGGTTGGCTTTGAACGAAATAGAGCAACTGACCTGTATTCATCGCATTTGCAACGCCATTCGCGTCATTGAGGTGTAATATGAGCCAAAACATTACAGTAAAAGTTCCGGCTACGTCGGCTAATATCGGATCCGGTTTTGACGCCTTGGGACTGGCTCTTTCCTTGTATAATGAAGTCTCCTTTCGTAAAACGGACGAAGGAGGGTTGAGCCTTGTCGTAGAAGGACTGGGACAAGGTGAAATTACGACTGATTTTGAAAGAAACCTTGTGGGTCAAGCTATGTTACGGGCAGCGTTCGTCAACGGTAAAGCCTTGCCGGAAAACGGAGTAGTCACGCTCGTTAATCGCATTCCTTTAGCACGCGGCTTAGGGAGCAGCTCCGCAGCCGTAGTGGGCGGACTTCTCTTAGGTAATGAATTAACCGGACGAGGTATGGATGAGAATCAAATACTTCATGAGGCCACTCTTATGGAAGGGCATCCCGACAATGCGGCTCCGGCTCTTTTAGGCGGACTGTGCATGTCCGTTACGGATGAAAAAAAGAGGGTATCGGTTCAGACGTTTGCCCTGGATGAGGGATTGTCGTTTATTACCGTAAGTCCCGATAAGGAAGTAAGAACAGCCGATGCTCGTGCCGTCTTGCCACAGACTATTGATTATCATGCCGCCGTCTTTAATGTAGCCCGTGTCGCTTTTTTGGTCGGGGCTTTTATCGGGAAGCGTTATGATTTGTTGCGTACAGGTCTTCAGGATAAACTGCACATGCCTTATCGATTGCCCTTAATTCCCGGCGGAGCGGAAGCTCTGGCACCTGCCGAAAAAGCCGGGGCCGTGGGGGCTACGGTCAGCGGCTCGGGATCGACTCTTATTGCCTTTGCCGTAAAAGGGGAAGAACGGATAGCTCAAGCTATGAAAGACGTTTTTAAAGGTGTAGGATTGGCATCTGTACACCACATATTGAAAGCTTGTAACGACGGGGCTCAAATTGTCTGCGAGGATAAAAGATGATTCATGATATAAAACCTTGCATATATGATAATTCGTACACACCCGTGGCACCGGAAGAGCATCACTATGTTCTGTTATGTAAAGGGCAAGAAGCGGTTTGCATGATTAGCCGCGACGGTACTCTCTGCTTGCCGCGTGTGAAGGATTTTGAATCGTGTCAGTACAGATATTTATTTTCTATTGACGAAGATGCATTTTTTATGCCGACGGGCGGGGATATAAAGCTGCCTGTCGGTTTTTCCTTTGAGTCTTTACGGACCATGCGTACGGCACAACCGAGAAAACTGGCTTTTGCCGTCGTAACGGCGGCGTCTCTTACCAGATGGTATGACCTCAACCGTTATTGCGGTCATTGTCGTACAGCCATGGAAGAAAGTAAGTCGGAACGGGCCTTGGTTTGTCCTTCATGTGAAAACACCGTCTATCCTCGCATCAATCCGGCAGTTATCGTTGCTGTACGTGACGGTGAACGTCTTTTGGTTACTCAGTATGCCGCCAGACCTTATAAGAATTATGCCTTAATTGCAGGATTTGCTGAAACGGGGGAAACGATTGAAGAAACGGTTTTACGAGAAGTAAAAGAAGAAACGGGTATTACCGTCAAAAACCCGGAGTTTTATAAAAGCCAGCCCTGGGGCTTTTCCGACTCTCTCCTTTTCGGCTTCTTTTGTGATCTTGACGGAACGGACGAGCTGACTGTGGATAAGACGGAACTGGAAACGGCTCTTTGGGTGCAGCGCGAAGACTTACCCGACGACGAGGAAACGGTAAGTCTGACCATGGAGATGATGACTCTCTTTAAAAAAGGAGAAAAATAAAATTTATAAATAAAATTCATTCTAACGAAAATTAAAAATATATAAAAGAAGAAAAATTTCAATTTTTATGTCTTGACAGAAATAGGTAAACTTGATACGATAATTTCCGATAAATGCGATGACCGGAAGAAGTCCGATGTTCTTTGTGTCAGAGAGATGCTCGAAAGGTGAGAGGGCGTTCATAAAGAAGCGGGCGAGTCACCCGTGAGCCGGCAGAAGGAAAGGTCTGCCCGGATGCAGCCGTTATCTGTCAATGAGAGGTCGCCTAGGCGACAAATCGGGTGGTACCGCGGAAGATACGCTCTTTCGTCCCAAGTCTTTACTTGAGACGAAAGAGCGTTTTTTGTATAAAAGGAGGAGTACATATGAAGTGGGATAAGGAAAAACTCGAAGGATATAATCCCGGAGAAATTGAAGCGAAATGGTACGATTTTTGGGAAAAGGAAGGGTACTTTCATCAAGATCCCGATTCGTCTCGTGAGCCGTATAGTATTGTTATGCCTCCTCCGAATGTTACGGGGCAACTGCATATGGGGCATGCTCTGGATAACACGTTACAAGATATTCTCATTCGCTTTAAGCGCATGTCCGGGTACAACGTAGTTTGGATTCCCGGTACGGACCATGCGGGGATTGCCACTCAGGTTAAGGTTGAAGAACAGCTGGCAAAAGAAGAAGGCAAGACTCGTTACGATATCGGTCGTGAAGAGTTTTTAAAGCGTGTTTGGGCGTGGAAGGAAAAGTACGGTAATCGCATTGAACAACAGGTTCGTCGACTCGGTTCATCTTGTGACTGGTCCAGGAAGCGTTTTACCATGGACGATATTTGTGCTCGTGCCGTTCGTGAAGTATTCGTGGCTCTGTATGAAAAGGGTCTTATTTATCAGGGACACCGCATTACAAACTGGTGCCCTCATTGCCATACGGCTTTGAGTGATATAGAAGTAGATCACAAGGACGAATCCGGCCATTTGTGGTACGTAAAGTATCCCGTCATAGGTGAAGACGACTATATCATGATTGCTACGACTCGTCCTGAAACTATTATGGGTGATACGGCTGTTGCCGTAAATCCGAATGATGAACGGATGAAGAAGTATATCGGTAAGAAGGTACTCGTTCCCTTGGTAAACAGAGAAGTGGAAGTCATTGCCGATGATTATGTAGATAGCGAGTTCGGTACGGGCGCCGTCAAGATTACACCGGCTCACGACCCGAATGATTTTGAAATGGGTGAACGTCATAATCTTGAATCGATTATGATTATGAATCTGGACGGTACGATGAATGCCGCTGCCGGCAAAGAATATGACGGTATGACTTTAAAAGAGTGCCGTAAGGCCGTTGTTTCCGATTTGGAAGAATTGGGCCTTCTCGATCATATTGAAGAGCTCAATCACGCAGTAGGTCATTGCTCACGTTGTAAGACGACGGTGGAACCTTTGTCGACGAAGCAGTGGTTCGTTAAAATGAAGCCCCTTGCTGAAGAAGCGTTGGCTGCTGTTGACCGGGGTGATACAAAGTTTATTCCCGAACGATTTACAAAGATTTATGACCATTGGTTGGAAAATATCCAGGACTGGTGCATTTCCCGTCAGCTCTGGTGGGGGCATCAGATACCCGTTTGGTATTGTGACGACTGCGGAAAAGCCAGTGCCAGTCGTACGGACTTGACGGAATGTCCGCATTGCCACAGCAAGCATATTCATCAGGACCCGGATGTTCTCGACACCTGGTTCAGTTCGGCGTTATGGCCCTTCTCGACTATGGGATGGCCCGATAAGACTCCCGATTTACAACATTTCTTCCCGACGAACGTTCTCGTAACGGGTTATGATATTATTTTCTTCTGGGTAGCCCGCATGATGTTTGCAACCTGCGAGTTTATGAAGGAAGTTCCTTTTAAAGATGTGTTCATTCACGGACTTGTGCGCGATAGTCAGGGCCGGAAGATGAGTAAGTCTCTCGGTAACGGCATCGATCCTTTGGAAGTAAGTGATATGTACGGTGCGGATGCCCTTCGCTTTACTCTTGTTACGGGGAATACGCCGGGTAATGACATGAGATTTTACATGGAACGGGTAGAGGCAAATCGCAACTTTGCCAATAAGATTTGGAATGCATCCAAGTTCGTTATTATGAATCTGGAAGACTATGATCCCGGTTTTGTCCCGACGACGGACGACTTTACACTGGCGGATCGTTGGATTTTGTCGACCTTTAATGATGTAGTACGTCAGGTTACAAAGGGACTCGATTCTTATGAATTGGGTGATGCCGCCGCGACAGTATACGATTTTACGTGGAACTCCTTCTGCGACTGGTATATCGAGTTGGCTAAGCAGCGCTTGTATAAGTCCGATGACAAGCGTAGCCGTCAAACGGCACAATATGTTCTGGTTTATGTTCTTACGGGCACCTTGGCTCTCTTGCATCCTTTTATGCCTTTCGTTACGGAACATTTGTGGCAACACTTGCCTCATGAAGGGGAAAGCCTTATTGTAGCTCCGTGGCCGACTGTAGATGAAAAACTTGCTTTTGCGGATGATGCGGCTACGATGAATATTATGATGGAAGCCGTTAAAGCTATTCGAAACATGCGTGCCGAAGCTAATGTGCCGATGGGCAAGAAAGCTCCCGTTACGCTTGTACCGGCGGATGAGGAAATGGCGGAAGTGCTCCATACCTACGAAACATATTTCAAGACCTTGGCCTTTGTCGATGAAGTTCATATTCTCAAGACAACGGATGCTAAGCCGGAAAATGCCGTTGTGACAGTCGTTCCTCGCATCGAAGTATATTTGCTTTTAAAAGATTTAATTGATGTTGAAAAAGAAACGGCTCGTGTTGCGAAGGAACAGGAAAAGACTCGCGGCGAAATTGAACGACTTGAAAAGAAATTATCCAACAAGGGTTTTACGGATAAGGCTCCTGAAGCGGTTGTAGCAAAGGAAAAAGAAAAACTGGCTGCTTATCGGGAAAAAGCTGAAGCTTTAAGTAAACGAATGGAAGATTTAAAACATTTATAAGAGGACAGGGCAGATGACATACGAAGAAGCTATAGCTTATTTGGAAGATGCCTGCACGTTCGGAATAAAACCGGGGCTCATGAGAATTCATGAGCTCCTGGTTCGTTTAGGTAACCCTCATGAAACCTATAAGACCGTGCATGTAACGGGAACGAACGGCAAAGGGTCGGTCACAGCTGTCATAGCCAATGTACTTACGGCAGCGGGTCGCAAAACGGGGCGCTATACGTCTCCTCATTTAGAAGAGTATACGGAGCGAATGAGTATAGACGGCCGATTAATTACAAAAGAAGAGTTTGCAATCGTTACGGAAAAAGTAAAAGAAGCTACGGAAGGGATGAAAGCCGACGGTTTCGAGCAACCGACGGAGTTTGAAATGCTGACGGCCGCCGCTTTTTTATATTTTTATAGGCAACAGGTTGAGTATGCAGTTATCGAAGTCGGTCTCGGAGGACTGTTGGACTCGACTAATGTTATTACGCCGCAGGTTTCTGCTATTACCAATGTAGCCGTCGACCACACGGCTTATTGCGGTCCGACGGTAGAAGATATAGCCGTTCATAAGGCCGGGATTATTAAAAACGGGGTGCCTGTCGTTACAGCGGCAACCGGCACGGCTTTGAAAATTATTGAAAAAACGGCTCGGAGTAAAAAGGCTCCCTTATATGTTGTTGATAAAGAAATAATGATTCAGAATAAGGCCCTTATTCACGTGAGTGACGGCACGATTCGTCAAAAAATATGTATCGAAGGTCCCGAACTGATGCGAACAGAAGTTGATACGCCTTTGGTAGGGGATCATCAGGCCGTAAATGCTGCGGTAGCTGTAGGAGTTCTGCGCCTTTTGGGTAAAACGGACGGGGCTGTAAGAGATTTAGCGATTATGAAGGGCTTTCATACCGTGTATTGGCCCGGGCGTTTTCAAATCCTTTCCGTTTCGGGAAAGACAATGGTCATTGACGGAGCACATAATCCGGCGGGAATTGAAAGCTTTTGTCGCACATACGAAGAAGTGTTCGGAAAAAGACGGCGAGTTTTCGTCTTTTCCGTTTTAGCCGATAAGGAATACGATCAAATTGTAAGACGACTTTTCCGGCCGGATGATACGGTTTTTTGTGCACCTGCACCGACTCCTCGCACGGCGGATCCGAAAGCCATGGCCGGCTTAATCGGTGAGGGAGCAAAGGCTTGCCCGTCCGTGTCGGCGGCTATCGATGCGGCGCTAAAAGAAGCGGAAAGAGAGGATGTTTGCGTTGTTGTAGGCTCCTTGTACATACAAGGGGAAGTGAGAAGACACTTAAGAGAGTCCTATGGAGCCTTTGTATAGACAAGAAGTGCGGCGAACCGTATAATGGAAGTCAAAAGGAGTATCTCTATGAACCTCTTGACTTCGCTAAAAGACAGTCCCGAGGAAAAAGCGAGAATACGGGTAGTATACCTGCTTTTGGGGACTGTTTTTTTCATGCCTTTACAATTGTATATAGCCGAGGGATTGTTAGCTCTCACCGTTATTTTTTCTTTGTACTTTATCTATCGATACGGTATACACGAGTATAAGCCGGGCCCTTTAGCCGTACCCATTGCAATCTTTACGGGGGCGACGCTTATTTCCTTAGCCGGCTCTACACAAGCTTTTTGGAATACCGCTTTTTGGTTTTTTACGGTCTTTCAGTACGTACTTTTGTTTATGCTTGTACAAGTGTTTATCAAAACGGAAGAGGAGCGCCTTTTAATAGTACACACTCTGTTGGCTTCGGCATTTTTTGTGGCCGTCTACGGTGTATATCAATATGTACATATGTGGGCTCTCGGTGAAACGGAGTGGGTTGATACGTCTGTCTTTCCCATGTTGCGCCGTCGCATGTATTCGACTTTGTACAATCCTAACCTTTTTTCCTGCTACTTATTGTCTATCATGTCCCTTACAGGGGCCTATGCTTTGTGGACGAAGGATAGAATACGACGTTTTCTTACGGCTGCTTTGTTCGTTCTTCTATCTTTGTGCCTTGTGCTCACATACTCGCGTGGGGCATGGATCAGTGCAGCCGTCCTGGTCTTTGTTTTCGGCCTTGTTAAAGACAAGCGCTTTTGGTTTGCACTACTTTTTGTACCGATTATACTGGTCTTTTATCACGGTGGTATAGCCGATCGATTTATGTCTATTTTTTCACATAGAGAGGCGGATACGTCTTTTGCCATGCGCCTCTCTATGTGGAACGATGCCTTAAGTATGTGGGCGGATCGACCTTTCTTCGGTATCGGTTGGGGGGCTTTTAAGTTTACCTATCCGGCATATAATGAACTCATCCAAAAAGCGGGTATTACTATTTTTCATTGTCATAATTTATTTTTGAATATACTTGCAGAAACAGGACTGGCAGGATTTACGTCTTTCTTTGCCTACTGGTTCGGGCATCTCGTCTTTGTACGGCGAGTTCTTACAGACAGAGCGTCAGATTCTCTGATATATATGCTCAGTTTGGCTACGGCGGCCATGGTAGCATCCGTATCTGTCAGTGGCATAAGTGATGATAATTTATTCAGTACACAGGTCTCGTTAATGTGTTGGACGATTAGTGCTCTCTTTTGTAATACGTATACGGCATATAAGAAGCAATGAAAACAGTTTGCGAAAATATTCACAATAATATATAATAATTACGGATTACAAGTTAATATTCAGTTTTAACTTTATGGAAGGGTATGGTTCATTCGGAGGGGATGACGATGAAACAAAAGAAAGCTATATCCGATGCGGTTATAGAAAGACTGCCATTATATTATAGAGATTTACTGCTACTGCAAGATGCGGGAATCGATATTATTTCGTCTGAAAAGCTGGGTGAACGCTTGGGCATAACGCCCGAACAAATCCGTAAGGACTTGACTTGCTTCGGTGCCTTCGGTAAAAAGGGTGTAGGCTATTATGTCAGTGAACTCAGTCAACAAATTGTGGAGATTATCGGGTTACAACAGCATTGGAAGGTTTGCATTGCCGGTATCGGGCACTTGGGTTGGGCCTTGGCCAATTATAAGACCTTCGGCCGACTCGGATTTCGGACGACCGGGCTTTTTGATGTAGACCACCGGATTATCGGTCAAAACGTAGGCGGTATTATTGTTATGTCGGCAACGGAGATGGAAGAAACTATTCGTCGAGAAGGTATTCAAATAGGGATTATTACGACCCCCGCATCGGTAGCTCAACAAGTAGCCGATCAGATGGTGGCCGGAGGTGTGCGAGGAATTTTTTCATTCGCTCCCATTCGTCTGGCTGTGCCGTCGCATGTCTACGTATTCCGTGAAGATTTGTCTATCGGCTTGAGCCGTATTTCGTACTACTTGACGAATCGCACGGACGGCATGATGAATAACTAGTTAACGAACTCATTCATACCTTATAAAAAGGACCTCTCATATTTATTGAGAGGTCCTTTTATTACGATATTGGTTTATAAGGTTTTTACGAGTTCTTCCAAGTGCTTTGTTAATTTCATGTTCTCGCTGTAATCTACAGGGCAATCAATGACGACCGGCTTGGTTTGTTCAAAGGCTTTCTTTAAGGTAGGTAAGAGGTCTTCAGCCTTTGTAATGCGGTAGCCGATAGCCCCCATGCTTTCTGCAAGTTTGACGAAGTCGGGGTTCGTAAAGTCGACGTATGCCGGGTGTCCGTAATGCATTTCTTGTTTCCATTTAATCAGGCCGTAACTGCTGTCGTTGAAAATGAGGGTGACAAAGTGAGAACCCAAGCGATGAGCCGTTTCAAATTCCTGACAATTCATTAAGAAACCGGCATCGCCCGTAATAGCCAATACCTTGCGGTCCGGATGAACCAAGTTGGCGGCAATGGCTCCGGGAACGGCAATGCCCATAGTGGCGAAACCGTTGGAAATAATGCATGTATTGGGTTTATAGCAGTTGTAATGGCGAGCCGTCCAGACTTTGTTGGCCCCCACGTCGGTAATAACAATGTCATCAGGCCCCATGACTTCACGTGCATCAATGAGGACTTTCTGGGGCTTCATGGGAAAGGATGTATCGTTGCGATATTGTTCGTGTTCGGCAACCATTTTTTCGCGAATCTTTAAGGCGTATGTCGGCTCAAGAAGACGTGCCGCCTTACTTATAATGCGATCGAGGGAATCGGTTATCTCACCGACTACTTCCACTTCGGGTTGGTAGGTCTTATTAATGTCGGCCGGTAAGGAGTCGATATGAATAATATCGGCGTTATTGAGGTGCCATTTATTAGGGGCGTATTCAATAATATCGTAGCCTATACAAATGACCAGGCTGGCATTTTCCAGAACCTTTGTCTGATAGTCCTCCATAGGTATGCCGACCGTCCAGAGAGAATAAGGATTATCAAAGGGAATGGCTCCTTTAGCCATCATCGTATTAATGACGGGAAGCTTCAACTTTTCAGCGAACTCCGTTAACTTACGGGCCGCCTTATTACGGATAACGCCGCTACCTGCCAGGATGACGGGATTGCGAGCGTAGGAAATGAGTTTTGCCGCTTCTTCAATGGAGTATTCCGAAGCTGTTTCAGGCTTAATGGATTTATGGTGCAGCGGTCGTTCATTGTCGTCTACAGGCATCATCCCGATATTGACGGGCAAGTCGATAAAGGTAGCACCCGGTTTTTCGCGTTCCGCGTATTTAAAAGCCAGGCGCGTGATTTCGGCAATAGTATCGGGACGAACAACTGTATAAGCACGCCGCGTAATGGGTTCGAACATGGAACGCAGGTCAAGATACTGATGGGCCGTAATATGCATCTTATCCGTGCTGACCTGGCCGGAAATTGCTACTAAAGGGGCTCCGTCGCTGTCTGCATCGGCGACACCCGTAATCAGGTTTGTTGCACCGGGGCCCAAGGTAGCCATGCAGACGCCGGCTTGGCCTGTTAAACGACCGTATACATCGGCCATAAAGGATGCACCCTGTTCATGGCGTACTGTTATAAATTCGATCTTGGAGTGTTCCAGGGCATTCATGACCGCCAGATTTTCTTCACCGGGGATACCGAAAATATAATGAACACCTTCTTCTTCCAGACATTCAACCAATAAATCGGCTGTGTTTCTTTGTTTCTTTTTATCAGTCATTATAGGGCTCCTTTACACTTTCCAGTTATGAAAATATTCCTTTTGATTATAGTACGCATAAGAGGGTTTGGCAATTTCGCTATGTGAAAATAATGTTCTTCATAAGAAGACAAAAGAAAAAGACCGCCAATGACGGTCTTTTTTGCTCCTATCTGTATTGAAGCTTTTGTAATACTAAATCGGCCATGTGAGCACGTCCCTTGACGACATCGTTACCTTTAGCAACCGATTGAGGGTAAAAGTGTTGTTTAAATTTCTTTTTGCCTATCTTCGATACGAGTTCTTTAAGTTGAATGGTTTGCTCATCTACGTTATAAACGTATGTACACTGGTCTGTAGCGTCACCGAAGGTTTCTTTGGTCTGGAAGGTGAGGATTCTCATACCGTTTTCCGTAGTGACCTTTGCGGAACTCATGTTAATAGCAATATTTTGGTTATATTGCCAAATCGCATCTTTTGCTGCGCAAACGGATACGGACATAGCTGCCGCCATGGTCAGAGAAAGAAGAATTTTTTTTGCTTTCACGTGAAAACACCGCCTTTTTTATATGCTTATGCGTATTATATCATGGAAGGGAAGTACGAGGCTACCAAATGACTTTCCCTAATACATGGTCCAAGGGAACGGGACCGATGAAACGGCTGTCCGTACTGTGATTGCGGTTGTCACCCATGCAGAAAACGTAGCCTTGAGGGATAACTACTTCGCCTTCACGGCTGTAATCCATAGTTCCGTTTATATACGGTTCGTCGAGCGGTTTACCGTTGCGCCAAACTTTGCCGTCGTGAAAGGCGAGTGTATCGCCGCCGCGACCGATGACTCTTTTAACCCATACATTGCGGGTCTGCATGTTTTTATCAAAAAAGGCCAGATAGTTGTGCAAGGGTTCGACGGCATCGTCCATCCAAGTGCGGTCGTAGAGAACCCGGCTGTCGATAATTACGATATCGCCGTAGTCAGGTTCGCGGCCCAGAATATGATCCCATTTTTCGACGACCAGATATTCGCCGTTATGCAGAGTGGGCACCATGGACTCGCCGGACACCCGTGTCGGTTGGACTACGAAAATATGAATAACCATGGCAATAGCCAAGGCAATGACTATAGAGTAAATCCATTCGTAAATTTCCCGTATTAGCGTGTTCAATATAATACCTCCTTGCGTTCCGTTTCATTGTAGCAGAGGGCAGAAACAAAGTAAATGACCGATTAGGGTAAGAGCGAGTCGGTCAGAATATCAATTTCCGATTCGCCGTAAATACAAACACCCATGTCGGATAAGGCTTGAGCCGTAACGCCCGAACGATCGGTTAAGGTTCCGCTGAAGGTACCGTCATAAATACGTTTGAAGCCGCAAGAAGGTGATTTTTCTTTTAAAACGGCATAAGAGCAATTGTATAATTCAGCCAGTCTGCAAGCCGAGCGGGCGCCGACCTCGAATTGTTCGGTTACATTGCGGCCGTCGCGGGTCTTCACTTGCAGGCCGCAGCGTTCTGCGGCCATGCG
>OAUK01000181.1_pt1 | contig 34810 bp, 31 predicted proteins | sample 1495131 | NCBI WGS metagenome assembly OAUK01 (sample SAMEA2580009, study PRJEB22360) | human gut metagenome | biome: human gut; feature: human-associated habitat; material: faeces | place: Denmark | collected 2008/2010 | reverse complement strand
TAAATAATAGTGATTTAACAGAAGAAGAATTATGTATTATTGAAGATACTTTAATTAATAAAAAGGGTTCTATGGATAAAATTGGTCGTAAATATTTTTATAGTGATAGTGGCATAAGGAATAAAGTAAATTTAATAATGAAGAAACTATTAAATGAGATCAATAGTAGGTAGCGAATCTTTCAAGCAAGTCTATTTTATAATATAAGTGAAGTTAAGATATAACTTCAAGAAAGAGGGTAGATACTTATGGTGTTATAAGATTGTTTATTAGTTAGAGGAGGAGGTGTATGGTAAATGACTGATAACGAAAAAATAATATATATTCAATTAAGTGATAATCTTAAACAGGTTTATCCAAATATTGAAATTAAAAATCAAAAATTACCAATTGATCAAACAATATTTCCGGCTGCTTCAATTGTATTAACAAATAATGAAGTAATTAGTGAATACAGTACATTTGATCAAATAGAGACTGTAACTAAAGAAACTTTTGAATTTGAAGTAGCAGATAGTCAAGAAGCTGGAATGGACAATGTTAAAGAAATCTTAAATATCATTGATGAAGAAATGAGTAAATTAAATTATCAACGTTCATATATTGGTCCAGTTGAAGACAAAGAAATTATCGATGTTAGAAGAATGGCACGATATCAAAAATTAATAACAAAATAAGGAGGACATTGAAATGTCAGCAATCGCAATGAGTACAGCAGGAGTAACAGTAAATTATGCAGTAGAAGCCACTGTAGGAACCAGACCAACTACCGGATATATTAAAATTCCTAGTATCAAGTCAGTTCCTGAGATGAATCCTTCTCCAGAAACATTGGAGACTACAGATCTAAGCCAAACAGAATTTAAAACTTATGTTGAAGGCTTAAAAGATTTAGGAGGTGCATTAGCTTTTTTGGCTAACTTCACCCCTGAGTTAGAAGAAGCTTGGAATACATTATTAGAAGCATATAAAGAAGGAAAGGGTGAAGGTAAATCAGTATGGTTTGAAATCAAACATCCTGGTTTAGAAAAATCAGTTTTCTTTACTGGACAACCTAGTGCGATGGGATTACCAGCAATGGCAGTTAATAGTGTACTAGAAACAAATTTATATATTACCCCAACAAATGCTCCAACTTGGCAAACAAAAACAGTTTAATTTTAGGAGGAATCAATAATGGCTAAAGTAATTAGTTTTACATACAATGATACTGAATATACCCTTGAGTATACTAGAAAAACATTAGAAAAAATGGAGGCAGATGGAATTGTACTAGCACAATTAGATAAAAAACCAGTAACAATTTTACCGAAATTATTTCAATATGCTTTCTTTGCACATCATAAAAGAATTTCTAAAGTATTAGTAGAAGAAATCTTTGAATTATTTACTGATAAAAATGAAATGTATAATAAATTAAGTGCAATGGCAATGGATACTTTAAATACCTTATTTGAGGACAGTACCGCAAAAAATGCAATCAAGTGGAAAGCCAATTTTTAGACGAAAAACTTTCCACGGAAGATAAGACATATACAGAAATTTTTAAAGAAGCACTACCCTTTTATATAAGTATTGGAATGAATGTTAACCAATTTTATAACGAAGATGTTACTTTAGCAACTATTTATCGCAAGGCTTATAATATAAAAAATGAGCGTGATAATAGTCGATTATGGCTTCAAGGCATGTACATTTATGATGCAATTAATACATCTTTATATAATGTATTTTGCCGTAAGTCCGGACAATCAGTTGCCTCCTATACACAAAAACCCTATCCAATAAATCAAAAGCAACTTGAAGAAGATCATGAAAAATCAGTTGAACGTGAACGCGCGAAAGCAAAAGTATGGATGGATAATTGGGTAAACGCATACAAATAAATATAAACATGTACGAAAGGAATGTACGGGATCGTACATTCCTTTATAAGTGTGCCGGATATGGCATGAGTTCAGTTGCAAATAAACCAATTACAAGTAGCTACCGCTAAGTGTAACCATAAGCAGCTGCTAGTGATATCATGGGTTTCAATTAGGGAGAAGTGATGCATAACTTGAATAGGACTATGAGTAGATAAATGATTTAGACATTGAGAAATCTTTTAGTACAGTAAATCATAATAAATTAGTTTTAATCTTAAATGAGAATGTCAATAACATATAAACCTATTTAAGAACAGACGTATTATATAGTGAACTTATCAAGAGCATAGCGGTAAGAGAAGAGCTATTAGTGTTATTTTATATAATATCTATCTGGATAAATTTAATTAAGAATTAGAGTCTAGAAATCTTAAGGATTTGCATAAAGTATGTAAATTTAGTGAAGAAGAAAGCTTCAAATGTGCTAATACTAGATTAGAGTAGTATAGAAGAAGTAATATAAATATTGTTAATTTTACTCTATCATAAAAAGTTTCAGTCATTAAGAGAGGGGACAGATTTAGTTTAGTCTATCCATATAATTACTATCTTAAGAGTTTATAATCGATAAACCATATATGATACCTATACGTACGGGGCAATGGGAGGGATAATAAATATTAAATTTGTTCTTCAATCTTATTGATATATTAACAAAAAAGAAAAATCTAAGAAATAGGGAGGTGTTTTTATGAGCATAGAAATAAGTGCAATAAAAAATGATGCTGAAAAAGCAGCAAAAAGTGTAGCAATGCTTAAAGATTCTATAGAAAATTTAGATAACATGGTTAAAGCCTTTGGCGGTATCAATTTAAATTTTAGTTCATTTGATAAAAGTTATGAATCAATAAAGAATATAGGTACAGTTCTAGACAGTCTTTCAAAAGGGTTTAGTACAATCAAAAATGTTGGTTTTGAAAATGTAATGTCTGAAATGGCTTCAAAGGGTTCGGTTTTAGCAAGCGTGTATACTACTCTTAATGCTTCACTGTTATCTACTTCAACTGCTATAGATGTTCAAACTATATCAACAAATATATGTACTGCCGCAACAACAGCATTTAGTGCTGCATTAGAATTTTTAAATAAAAATCCATTATTAGCGGTTATTGGAGCAATAGGATTAGTAGTAGGAGCATTTGTGGCTTTTGGAGATAGCCAAGAAAATGCAAAATCAGAAACCGAATTATTTACTGAAGCTCAAGAGAAAAAGCGTAAAGAACTTGATGAAACAACTAAATCGATTAAAGATAATACAGCAGCCTCAATAGAGTCAGCAAAAGGTGCAGAAATTCAATCAACGATTCTTCGCGGATATGTTGATAATCTAAAAGGATTAGCAGATGAAAATGGTATTGTTTCTAATATAGAACAAGCAAAATATTATGTTGATGAACTTAATAGTGCTATGCCAGGAACTGTTGAACTAACTAAAGATGGAAAACTAAATTGGTTGGAAAATGCAAATGCTATTGAAGAAAATATTAAGCAATTAGAAAGAAAAGCAAAAGTTGAAGCATATTATGATGGATATGTAGAAAGTATAAAAAATGAATCAAAACTTAGAAGTGAGTTGACACTTGCTCAAAATAATTATAATTCTGAATTAGAAAATCAAAACAGGTTACAAGCTAGTTTTAACGAGTTAAAAGAAAAACGTGCTGAGCAAGGCTTTCTGAGCAATGAAGAAGTTGATCAAATGGCAGTATATCAAGAACAGTTAACAGGATCGAGAGAAAAGTTAGAAGAGTATAGCGCTACATTAGAATCAGCAAAAGTAGCATATGATGCTAATAAAGAAGGAGCAGATCTATATAATTTAGCAGTTCAGGGATTAGATGGATCAATTCAGTCTTCGGCACAGTTGCAAGTTGAAGAAATGACAGCACTAGGGGAAAAAGGGACTAGTACATGGGATAGTTTAGCCGCGGCTCGAGAGGAGTGTAAAAATAGAATGACATCGGCTGATCAAGAGGAACGTGAAGTTGCTGCGCTTTCTAGTGAGCTTTTAAATGCTGAAATAATAAATAAGGCAATGGTTTTTGGTACTAGTTGCGATGATATGATTTCCAAATTAAAAGAACGTGGCGTAACAATGTCTGCTGAAGAGGAACAACAATTAAGAACAAGTTATGATAGATGGAAAATCTCAACTGAAGGAATAAAAAATGTTCAAAGTGCAGGACTGGATACATTATCATTAATGAAAAATACTGCAATGTCAAAAATGTCAGATGATGAAAAAAATTTATTGGCTGAAAGTGTTAAAAATTTTGCTGAAGCTGGAAATAATGAAGGATTGGGAATGTGTCAAAAATTATCTAAGGCTTTATCTAACAGCAAAGGTGAAGTAAACGAAGAAGTAAAGGGAATTTTAAATGATATTAAAAGTTCAGCTGAAAATGCAGATAATAAAACAAGCATAAAAGCAGTTGAAGATTCAAGTTCTGTAGGCTCAGCCTTTAATAGAATTCAAAGTAAATTAAATACATTTGGCGCGGCTACAGTGTCTGTTGTTGGGATTGCTTCAGTAGTTAAGGGAACAAAATATGCAGATGGTGGTTTTCCTGATACTGGTGAAATGTTTATTGCACGAGAAGCAGGCCCTGAATTAGTAGGACGAATTAATGGGAAAACTGCGGTTGCTAATAATGATCAAATCATCTCAGGGATCAGTAGTGGGGTATACAATGCAATGATTGGAGCATTAGGTAGTAGTCATCGAGCTAATACAACAGTCACGGCAATTTTCCAAGTTGATGGAAAACAAGTAGCAAAACAAGTTATTCAAGCACATAATAAGGAAGTTATACAGACGGGTCGTAGTCCGTTATTGGTATAGATGGTGAAAAATATGGAAATATTAAAAATTGGAAATTTATCAGTGAATCCGAGTTCTTTGGAATGGCAAGAATCTGATTTGGATAGTAGTGAGGGTACAGGAAGAAATGTTTTGGGAGATATGTTTAGGGATCGAATAACGGTGAAGCGCAAGCTTTCCGTTACTTTCCCGCCAATGATGACAAATGAAATGTCAGAGATTTTAAAAGCGATTGAACCCATCTTTTTTGATGTGACATATCCAGATCCAAAAGCAGGTAAGAATATGACAATGAATGTTTATGTCAGTGATCGAACTGTGCCGATTTATCGTTTTGATAAAAGTACAAATGAATGGTTATGGCAAGGATTAGCAATTGAATTTATAGAACGATAGGTGGTGAAATAATGTTAAATATTAGTGATGCATATAAATATGCAATTATGCAACCAATGCGACAATTTCAAATTAAAGTAATTATTAATAATCAAGAGATTGAAAGTAAATATATTAAAAATATTAAAATTGATGAAATTAGTTGTAGTGGTGAAACAATTAGTATTGGTGATGTATGTAGTAATGCATTTGAACTAGAAATGTTTATTCCTGAAAAAGCGATATCTTTTGATCAAGCTAAAGTTGTAATTAAAAGTGGTTTAAAGCTTAGTGATAAAATAACTGAGTGGGTTGATCTAGGAACATATGTTGTAAATGAAGTTAGTCGTGAGGAATATTTAATCAAATTAACTGGTTATGATGCTATAAACAGATTAGAAGAAATATATAAACCAGATATTTTATTTAATGATAAAACAAAATTTATTGATGTTTTAAATGATATTTTGAGACAATGTAATATCGCTTTAGCAGCTATCAATTTAGATGACTATAAAAATATTATTATTGATCATTATTTTGAAAATATTACTTGTAAAGAATTGCTTGGTTATTTGGCTGGGTTGATGGGATGTAATATTCGAATTAATCGTTTAAACGAATTAGAGTTTTACTGGTATATAGATAGTGGTTTATCAGTTAATGAAACTTTAATTTATCAGGACTCCTATCAAGAAACTTTAATAAATGAATTTGTTATTAATTCACTAACTAGTGGAGATGAAGAAAATACTTTAGTTTGTGGATCTGGAAATGGTATTAGCTTTGCTAATCCATATATGACACAAGAATTATTAGATAAAATCTTTTTAAAAGTAAAAGGATTTAGTTACCAACCATGTAGTTTTAAGTGGCGAGGTAATCCAGGTATTGAAAATAGTGATATTGTTAAATATAAAGATAAAAATATTGTCATAATGAAACAAACATTGGTATTAGATGGTGGCTTTAGTAGTGAAATAGAATGTAATGGTAAAGTAGAAGATGATGTAGTGATGAAAACTAGCAGTCCTACAGAAATTAAGTTAAACAAATTGTACAATACTTTGACTGATGCTTTTAAAAATAGTACTGAAACTATTTTAGGTCAGCATGGGGGAAATTTAGTAATTGATTTAAATGATGATAGCAAGCCAAGTGGTTGGACAATTATGGATACCCCAACATTAGAATCATATACAAAATTATGGAAAATGAGTAAAGGGGGTCTAGGTTATAGCGAAGATGGTGGCAAGACCTTTAAAAAAATTGCATTTGATTTAAATGGTAATTTTAATGCTGATATAATTAATACTGGAAGTATAAATGGTGAAATGTTTGAACTTGATTTACAAACTGGTGTTATTAAGATTGGAAAACGTGATAAAGATGGATTAATTAATAATCCAAGTTTTTATTTGAATGAGCAAGGGGAATTAGTAATAAAAGCCTTTGAAGAAATAAAAGAGGAGCTACAAGCTAAGAAATACTTAGTATCGTTAGACAATAGTGGAACTATTCTAGATACCCCAACAGATATAATTACTTTAAGTGCAAAAGTATATGAAGGCAATAATGATGAAACAAACAACATAAGCAGTATTAGTTTTAACTGGTATAGAGTATCAGATGAGAGTGAAAATGATAAAGCTTGGAATAACAGTCATAAAGGAAAACGTTCGATAACGTTAGCACCTGATGATGTAAATGTTAATGGCAGTTTCTATTGTGAAATAACGTTACCGATTGGTACTAGGAAAACACAGTCTATAACTATAACTGATAATAATGACATTGCTAATTTAGGCAACAGTTTTCTTGATGTTACCGGTTCACAGTTAGTACAGATTTTAAATACTGACGGAACTTATAGTCCTAACTGGGAAATTAACAATATTACGATTACTCCAGCAGTTTTAGATGGATTATTAAATGTGGATTTAAGTAATTGTGATATTGTCTTTAAAAAGATAATCAACAGTTCAGAAACTGGACTTACGAATGGTGAGAATGTTAGCAATGGAATATTGAATGTAAGTAAAAATATTATGACCAAGGCTAATCCGGCGGTTACATATGTCTGTTATGTATCGTATAAAAACACAAGTATTAAACTGTTTACGTCATTTAGTTTAAATGTACTGGGTAAGGACGGGGCTGACGGTAGTGATGGAAAAGATGGAGCAGTGGGACCGCAAGGTCCAACTGGGGATGATGGTGTTAGTGTGATTAGTATCACACCTTACTTTGCAGTTAATGCCAACAGTACGACACCACCTGACAGCGGATGGATAACTGCTCAACCGGTTAGAACAAATGGGCAGTATCTATGGCGCAAAGATACGACAAAATTTAGTAATAATACTACCTCAACAACAATTCCATTCGTCATTACCGGAGATAAAGGCGATACTGGTCCACAAGGGCTTCAGGGACTTCAGGGTCCACAAGGTAATCAGGGAATTCAAGGACCGGCTGGACCTAAAGGAAATGATGGTTCTAGTGGAAAGACTTCGTATTTTCACATTAAATACAGCAGTGTTGCCAGTCCGACAAGCTCTAGTCAAATGACGGAAACTCCGTCGGTTTATATTGGTACTTATGTTGATTACACTGAAACCGACAGTACAGATCCAACAAAATATACATGGGCGAGATTTCAGGGAATTCAGGGAGCTCAGGGGACACAAGGAATACCGGGAACTAATGGTGTAGATGGCAAGACTTCTTATCTCCATATAAAATATTCTAATGATGGCGGGAAGTCGTTTACTGCAAACAGTGGGGAGACAGCAGGTGATTATATTGGACAGTGTGTAGACTTTAATTCTAATGATCCTACAAATGTTGACAGTTACACATGGTCTAAAATCAAAGGTGAACAAGGACCTCAGGGAATTAAGGGGGTTGCTGGAGCGGATGGAGTAAGTTCTTATTTCCATATAAGATACTCTCAAAATGCTAATGGTAACCCGATGACTGACAGTGCTGAGAATGCTGTTTATATTGGTACATGCTCAACAACATCAAATACAGCTCCGAGCTCATATGTTTTATATAAATGGAGCAAGATCAAAGGAGATACTGGAAGCAAAGGAGAACAAGGCATTCAGGGACCGAAGGGAAGCGATGGACAAACTTCGTATCTACATATTAAGTACAGTGATGACGGAAAAACTTTTACCTCAAATAATGGAGAAACACCAGGTAAATATATTGGAACATATGTGGATTTTTCTGAAGCTGACAGTGCAGTTTTTAATAAATACTCATGGGTTAAAATAGAAGGACCACAAGGCGTACAGGGACCTAAAGGAGCAGATGGGAAGCAGTATTATACATGGCTTAAATATGCGGATACACCTACAAGTGGTATGAGTGACAGCCCAACTGGAAAAGCATATATTGGTTTAGCGTATAATAAGACCACTGCAACAGAAAGCAGTAATTATTCAGATTATACATGGTCTTTAATCAAAGGTGAGAAAGGTGATACTGGTATTCAGGGACCAAAGGGTACAGATGGTAAAACAACCTATACATGGGTTAAGTATGCAACAAGTGCCAGTGGTGCTAATATGTCTGATGATCCATCGGGTAAAACATACATAGGTTTAGCTTACAACAAGACAACCCTTACGGAATCAACTTCAGTCAGTGATTATACATGGAGTTTGATTAAAGGTGATAAGGGTGACAAAGGTGACGATGGTACGGTTCATAGTGCTACTGCACCTAGTGATAAAACTAAGTTATGGTTTGATACAACTGATAATCTTCTAAAATACTGGAACGGTACTACATGGGAAGTGACTAATGATTTTGCTGGTGATATCAATGATATGAAGCAGAATATTACTACTGAATATACTTCTGCGATCAACCAGCTTAAAGAATCGCTGACTACACTGGTTGAAAAACTACAGACTACCACTACTGACAATTCAACTTTGATAGAGCAGTTATCATCACAGATTGTTCAAAATTCTAGTTCTATATCACTGGTTACAAACAGTATTAAAAGTATTACCGACAATATAAGTGGTCTGGCTACGAAAGAAGAAATTTCACAGTGGGCTAGATTTCAGGATGGTGTATTAGAACTAGGTGCAAGCAATAGTCCCTTTGCTGTTAAATTATCTAATACAGAATTAGGATTCTATCAAAATGGAAGCAGAATAGCATATCTGTCAAACCAACAGCTTAACATTGAATATGCCATTGTAATGACAAAATTAAATATCGGAACATTCAGCTGGAATTATGATGCTACTGATGGTCTGACATTAACTTAGGAGGTGTGAAAATGACAACTTTTAGAACAACTAATAAATATATAAACTACAGTGTTAACAGTCAGGAGCTGAGCTATGATATTAATTCAAACACCACTGTTGTCAGAGTTTGGATAGATGTATGGCGAACAAACACTGGTTATACTACATATGGAACAGGTACAGTATATGCTCGTATAAACGGCGGAGTATACAGTGCTGGTATAAGTACCGGGCAAAAAATTACATCAATACCGATTCGCTTAGGTACATGGGATGTTACTATTGGTCATGATGCTGACGGTTCAAAAGCTATAAGCATTACTGGGTGGATTTCCCACAGTCAGTTCAGTTCAAGCGAGCAGGGCTATACACATATATTAACTACTATCCCAAGGCAGGCTAACATTACAGAAAGTAGCAATTTCACAGATGTTCAAAATCCAACTATTAAATTCAGTAATCCGGGTGGCTTTAATATGAGCGTCTGGTTAGAGCCTAACCCAAACGGACCGCATCTTGCAGCTAGGGATAATATTCCCAACACAGGGAGTTATACATGGGAATTAACTGATGAAGAACGAAACCAGTTAAGAGAAGCATGTAAAGGGAAAACTTGTACTATTCGTATAGGATTATATTCTAACAATAAGCAGTGGGCAAGCTATCACGATAGAACATATACTATAACCAACGCTAATCCCAGCTTTACAAGCATTACTGCAACACCGGTAAATCCATTTGGTTCGTTGTATTTGCAAGGTAAATCAAGTATTAAATTAACAATAAATGGTGCTAAGGGGATATATGGAAGTACTATAACCACTTACAGTATAAAAGGTGGAGATTACAGTTATAGTGGTGAATCGAATACCTATACTACCGATGTTTTAAGTAAATCAGGTGATATAACATTCACCGCAACAATTACAGACAGCAGAGGATTTACAGCAAGTAAAACGGTTAAAGTAACGGTTACTGCTTATACACTGCCGACATTAACGTTTGAAACATACAGATGCGACAGTTCGGGAACTAAAGATATAATCAAGGGTACTTACATTTATGTTAAGCCTACATTTACTTATTGTGTTATAACTGGGAATGTAATAAAAACTAAAAGCATAAAAATAAATAATACAAGTAAATCAGCTTCGTTTAACAGTGGACAAGGATATGTATTTGGGACATATCCACTACGATCAACACACAAGGTAGAAGTATCAATAACAGACAATGTAGGAAATACAGTTTCAGTAACACATGAAATAGGTATTGGTAAAGTTATATTCAATGCTCCGCCACACAAAAACGGTGTCGGATGGGGGCGTTATTGTGATAAGGAAGGAGAGTTTCAAATTGAGTATGATTTGAATGTATTTGGAGAGTTGCTATTGAATGGTGTGAAACTAATAGACTATATTTATCCAATTGGTAGTCAGATATACAATAGCAGTAAAAGTTTTAATCCAAATACAATGTATGAAGGAACTACATGGATAAGGATTAAAGGTTACGTTTTGGCTGGTATCAATGAAGAAGATGGTTTAGATCCAAGTTATTTAAATTTTAATAAAGCTTCTGGAAGTAGAATAGGGGTAACACATCAAGATTTAAGAGCTTGGATTGGGGCTTATGACGGTGATACTGGATCACTAGGATATAGAGCTGAGCCGAAAGTTGGCGGACAATCATTTACTTACGGTCTTAGGCATGGTTATGCGGATGCAAATATTGATAATAGTAGAATTGCGCATACAACAATGGTATCCAACACTACTGGTCAAACACAAGTATCAATTATTCAACCGACACAGTTAACTTATATTTGGGAAAGGACGGCATGAAATTATGATTAAAACACATGAATTAGATGTTACGGCAAGTAAATTTAGTGAACTTTTGGAATCAAACTACAAGATTTTAAAACAAAGTGATTACGAGCAAAACGACTATATTTTATTTAGAGAAATCGAAACTGTCGAAGAAGAAGTTAGTTATACTTCGAAATCACAGTTAACGCAGATTAAACAGATTATTAATGACGAAGGTATCAAGGAAGGCTATGTACTAGTTGGACTTAATAAAATTTAAAGAGGAAACTATATGAAGATTAATTGGAAAGTAAGAATGACTAACAGGCAATTTTGGATTGCTTTAATTCCAGCAATTTTATTAGTAATCCAAACGATAGCAAATGTATTTGGCTATAAATTAGATTTTGGTGATTTGGGTAATAAATTATTAGCAGTTGTTAATTCGATATTTTCATTATTGGTAATCCTTGGGATTTTAATAGATCCTACAACTGATGGAGTTGCTGATAGTGAACGTGCAATGCAATATATAGAGCCAAAAAAGGATTGTTAGATGATAGGTTTTGTGTTTGGCATTATTTCATCTATAACGAGTGGTATTCTTGTGTTTTTATTGACAAATCAAATAAAAGAAAATCGCAAAATAAGAAATAATAGTAGAAATGAGAATATGATAAAAGAACTTGCTATAAGTGATGCGATATTATGTTTATTGAGGGTTAAACTTATTGAATATCATGATCATTATATGGCAATAGGTTTTGTACCAAGTTATGTAAGAGATAATTGGGAACTAATGTATCAAGCATATCATAATTTAGGAGGAAATGGGATGATTGAAGGTATGAATATAGAATTTCGTAATCTTCCCATTATCAATAAGTTAGGAGGTTGATTATGGCAGTTGTAAACGATATTTTAAATCAGGCAAGAGCTTTTATTGGATGCAAAGAAAGTGATGGTTCGCATCAAAAAATTATTGATATTTATAACACACATAAACCATTAGCTAGAAATTATATCGTAAAATATACTGACAGCTGGTGTGCTGTATTTGTGAGTGCATGTGCAATTATGTGTAATGCTACAAATATTATTCCAACAGAATGTAGCTGTGGAAAAATGATTGAGCTGTTTAAAAATATTGGATGCTGGCAAGAAGATGGCAATGTAATTCCAAGAGTAGGTGATATTATTTTTTACGATTGGGATAAAAAAGACGGCTGGCCAGAGCATGTTGGTATTGTTGAAAGTATATCAGTGAATAAAATTACAGTTATTGAAGGAAATAAGTCAAATGCTGTTGCCCGGAGAATTGTTTCAGTAGGAGAAGCTTCGATTTGTGGATATGGAGCCCCTAAATATGACAATATGACAATGACGCTTGAATCTAAGGATACTGATTATCAAGTGCGGGTGAATACACCAAGCGGTGTAAATTGCCGTAAAACACCAAATGGAGAGAAGATTAAAGCTTATCCAAATGGTACTGAATTGCATATTTCCCAGGAAACAGGTGGTTGGGGATTTAATGGTATTGGCTGGATATCACTTCAATATTGTACAAAAATTATTCCAATCGAAAATGGCAAGTTAGGAACTTATGAAGTAACAGCAAATGCATTAATTATTCGGACAGGGCCAGGAATAGATTATTCTCGAAAATCAAAATTTGAATTAACAAAAGACGGTCAAAAACATTCTAATGCTAATGGAGGATTATTGAAAGGAACTAAAGTTACTGTTGAAGAATGGCATAATGATTGGGCTCGCATTCCAAGCGGCTGGATATATGGGAAATATTTAAAGAAAATATAATTTAAATAAGCGTATAAAGTACTACAACATAAACTGTTGTAGTATTATTTTTTGCAAAAGCTAAATATTAAATTTGGACTATGTTATAATCCTTGATAAGGAAGTGGTGGGAAGATGAAAAAGAAATATTTAAAAATTGATAATATCCCTGCAGTTATCTGGGGAGCAGGGAGTTCAAAAGTTTTTCTTGCAGTTCATGGGAATAAATCTAATAAAGAAGATATTGTTATAGAAATGCTAGCAAAGACAGCAGTAAATAGAGGATATCAAATAGTTAGTTTTGATTTGCCAAAACATGGGGATCGAGTATATGAAGATACTTTGTGTAATGCACAAAATTGTACAGAGGAATTATTAAAGATATATGACTATGTTAAAGGAAAATATGAAAAGATAAGTTTATGGGCCTGTAGCTTAGGAGCATTTTTTAGTTTATTAGCTTATCAATGTGTTAAATTTAATCAGTGTTTATTTTTATCACCAGTTGTTGATATGCAACGTTTAATTGAAAATATGATGATTTGGTTTGAAATAAATGAAGAAAAATTAAAAGAACAAAAAATGATTGAAACACCTATTGGGGAAACATTGTATTATGACTATTATTGCTATGTTAAAGAACATTCAGTCACCGAATGGAATAGTCAAACAATGATTTTGTATGGTGAAAATGACAATTTATGTGAATATGAATATATAAAGAAATTTGCCAGTCATTTTAATTGTGATTTAAAAATCATGGAAAATGGGGAACACTTTTTTCATCTAAAGAATCAACTAGAGTTTTATCAAAATTGGTTAGAAGAGAAAGTTAAATGAGGTGAAAAAATGAAAAAAATCGCAGTATTAACTTCTGGCGGTGATGCTCCTGGAATGAATGGAGCAATCAGAGCAATTGTCAGAGTAGGAATAAAACATGGATTTGAAGTTTATGGAGTATATGAAGGCTATCGAGGATTAGTAGAGGATAAAATAGCACGCTTAGGCTATCGAGATGTTTCTGAAATTCTTGCAAAAGGAGGTACTATTTTAGAATCATCACGTCTACCGGAGTTTACTTTAGATGAAGTTCAAGATAAAGCAATAAACAATTTAAAAGAACATGAAATAGATAGTCTTGTTGTAATAGGAGGTGATGGTAGTTACCGTGGGGCACAAGCGTTAGCAAAAAAAGGTATAAATTGTATTGGAATACCTGGAACTATTGATAATGATATCAATGGTACTGATGAAACGATTGGTTTTCATACTGCATTATGTAATATTATTGATGCAGTAAATAAATTACGTGATACTTCAAGTTCTCATCATCGTTGTTTTGTAGTTGAAGTAATGGGTAACAATGCAGATAATTTAGCTCTTTATGCAGCTATATCTTGTGGAAGTGAACTTGTTATCACCAATAAGACAGGCTATGATGAAGAGCATGTAATCAAAGAGTTGATTAAGAATGAAATTGTTTATAATAAACGCCATGCAATTGTAATTGCAAGTGAAAAAATTTTAGATGTTGAAAAGCTAGCACAACGAATCAGTGAAGAAACAGGATTTTCAGGTCGCTCGATTGTTTTAGGACATATTCAACGAGGCGGCTCACCGGTGCCGGAAGATCGGATATTAGCTGCAAGGATGGCAAATAAAGCGATAGAACTTCTTCAAGATAATCAAAGCGGTAAGTGTGTATGCCTGCAAGATGGAAAAATTGTGGCGAAAGATATTGAAACAGCGTTACAAGAAGTAAATAAAAGTAATCAAATGCTTTATCAGCTCTTTGATGATTTAGTCTAAACTGTTATAATATGGCTATATATTGGAGGATTTTATGAAAAAAATACTATTTTGTGATATGGACGGAACAATTATTGATTTAGATGGGTTATTATATCCCCCGGATAAAGAGAAAGTGGAAAAGCTTCACCAGGCTGGGCACTTGTTTGCTTTTAATACTGGGAGAAATTATGAAGAAGCATTACGCAGTACAAACAAATTAGATTTATATTATGACTATTTAGTTTTAAATAATGGAGCTCATATTGTTGATCGTAATGATCAAGAATTATTTAAACGAGTTATTTCAAAACAAGCTGGTATTGATATCATAGAACATTGTTTGAAATATGATGATATGTGGATATATTTTTATGATGGAAAAAAGACATTAGGGTATTTGAGAGGTCAAACATATATTTATGATGAGGTAGGACGTAGTATTGTAACGAATGAGCATGATTTTATAAAAGAGTATCCAAATGTTGAGGAGTTTGATATAATAGCGATAAATCAAGACAACCAGCAGATTGATGAAGTTTTAAAGATTCAAAAATATATAGATGAACATTATGCAGATGAAGCGCATGGTACATTAAATATGCATTATTTAGACATTACGCCAAGTGGATGTACGAAAGGAACTGGAATTAGCAATCTAGTTAGTTTACTTAATGAAGATGTTGTAAGTTATGCGATTGGGGACTCGTATAACGATATTAGTATGTTTGAGCACGCGGATCATGGTTACACTTTTAATCGAGCGGATGAACTGATTAAAAAGCATAGTGATAAACAAGTCGATTATTTATCGGAGTTGATTGATGAAATGCTTAAATAAGGGGGAATTATATGAGTTGGCAAGATAAATTGCGCGAGGTTGAACCATATGTAGCAGGGGAACAGCCTAAAATTGTGAATATGATCAAGTTAAATACAAATGAGAATCCTTATGGACCTAGTCCTAAAATTAAGGAAGTATTAACATCTTTGGATATTGATCGTTTAAGGTTATATCCAAACAGTGATGCTGTTGATTTACGTAAAGAATTAGCTAATTATTATGGACTTGAAGAAGAACAAGTATTTTTGGGGAATGGTTCTGATGAGGTACTTGCGTTGATTTTTTTAACGTTCTTTAATGGAAAGGAACCAATTTTATTCCCGGATATTACATATTCTTTTTATCCGGTATATTGTGAATTATATCAAATGGCATATAAACTGGTTAAATTAGACCGTGATTTCAAAATTAATCTTAATGATTTTATGCAGCCTAATAGTGGAATTATTTTTCCAAATCCTAATGCGCCAACTGGTTTGTTAGTTGATTTAGATTTTATAGAAACAATATTAAAAAATAACCCTGACAGTATTGTGGTCATTGATGAAGCGTATATTGATTTTGGTGGAACTAGTTGTGTCTCTTTAATTGATAAATATGATAATCTAGTTGTAACACAAACATATTCTAAATCACGTTCTTTAGCTGGAATTAGACTAGGAATAGCTTTAGGAAGTAAAGAGGCAATCAGACATTTGTATGATGTTAAGAATTCATTTAATTCTTATCCAGTTGATTATGTCGCACAACAAATTTGTTTAGCGAGTATCCTTGACGATCAAGATACAAAAGCAAAGTGTGCTAAAGTAATTAAAACAAGAGAAATGACTAAAACAAGATTAAAAGAATTAGGTTTTATTGTACCTGACAGTTATGCAAATTTTGTTTTTGTAAAACATCCTGATGTTGAAGGCCAAGAATTATTTACAGCATTGCGGCAAGTAGGAATAATCGTTCGTCATTGGAATACTAAGCGAATTGATCAATACTTAAGAATTAGTATCGGGACAGATGAAGAAATGGAAAGAATGATAAATTTCTTAGAAGAATATTTAAATAAATAAAAATAGATGGCACGCCATCTATTTTTATTATAGCTTTTTATATGTTTGTTTTCCATTTCTAATGTAAACATAATTATCGTTTGTTGATAATTCTTCATGATATATATAGCCATCAAACGTTAGACGTTTTAAGCTATTAAGATCACTAATCTTATTTTTAACCATTAAATCAAGCATTTTTCCCCGAGCTTGTTTGACATACATTGAATTGCGTACCATTTTACCTGCTTTATCTTCAACAAAGTCAATGTTTATGATATGGGGATGTGATAGCATCTTAGTAAATTCTTTAGAGGCTAGGGAAATAATATAGTCTTCATTTTTAAAATAATTATCAATTTCATCTTGCCAAAATTGATATAAATTAAAATCAATCTTCATAATCATATCTAAACGATATGGGGTTATTGCACTATTGTATTTCAAGATGCCATAATAAGCCGATAAAATATTTAAATACTGTTCTAAGTATACAAAATCGTCTGCATCATAGTCTTTCAAACTAAGCTGTTTAAAAACAGTACCTTGATAGCAGTATAGTGCAGGAACCGCAGTATATTCATTGTGGAAATAACCATAGACAGTATCCGCCATTTTAAAAGATATTTTCATTATGTCATGGAGTTGATCAAGATTAAATTTCATTAAATAATTATGTAGCTGTGTAGTCTTGTCTTTAAATAAGATATCTGTAGTTTCAATATTTACTTGTTTTGTTTTCATCACCTTTGCTGGTGCGATAATAATTTTCATTTTAATCACCAAGATTATTATATCGTATTTCAACAAAATATGATATACTTAACCGTGGTGATGAAAGAATGAATAATACAATTATAATTGATAAGATTTTGATTCATATGTTGGATTTGGAACATAGTAAAATTATTTACTCAGATACATTTATTAATTTAACTGAAGGAACAACTGAGTATTATGATAAAAAAATTGAAAAATGTTTAGAAAATTCTGGAATTAAAGAATTGGTAACCGGTAGTGAGCATCACTTATTACAAGCTGGTAAAAAAATGATTGAAAGTAATGAGGCGTTTAAAGAAGAATCGATTAAAATAACGCAAGATTTATTTGATTTATGTACAAAAATTGAAGAAATGCCAAATGCTAATTTAATGTTTGTAGAATTAAAAGTAGATGGTAAGAAATTTGTTTTAATTATTAAGTTAAACTATAAAACTATGCCAATGAGTTTAATTGAAGAAAATGATGGTATACGTAGTATTAGATTTATTAATCAACAAATTTTACCAAATAAAACAACAGCTGTTGAAGAAGCAATTATTATCAATGTTGAAGATAATATTTTGTCGATTATTGAAAAACGTTATATGATTGATGGGAAACCAGGATATTACTTGAATGAACAATATATTAAAGGTGAACCAAAATTAACAGATAAACAAAAAATGAGTATTGTTAATAAAGTTGTAAAGAAAGTTGACAGTGAATATAATGTTGTTGAAGGGGATCCCCTACCATTAGTAAAAAAAGAACTTGTTGATTTAGTAATGGATCATCGTCCGGTAAAACCGATGGAATTGGCTAAAAAAGTTATGGGAAACGACTATAATGCAACTGAAGAGGTTGAATTAATTATGCGTGATCTGGGAATTGAAGAAGATGATGAAATTGTCAACGTTCCAGTATCGCTAGATCGGATGTCACGTTGTAAATTAGTTTTAGATGATGATCGAATTATTGAATTAAATGTTGAGGATTATCTTGAAGGTGTAGATATCGTCAAGGAAATGGATGAGGGCGGTATGACGCGAATCATCTTAAAGAATATTAAAGATATTGTTGTGAAATAAAAATGGGTTACGGATAACCCATTTTTAAATAGTTACATATTTATTAATATATAGATAATAAACGATTGCCTGGATATTAGCTTGTGGGAAAACACGAGCTAATATTTTTTTGTAATAATCCATTTGCGGCTTATGTAAAGAAATCAGTATTTCTTTACTAGTGTTTTGATTCAAATTATCAGTCTTATAATCGATAATTGTTATTTGATTATCTTTAATACAGACAACATCAAAAATTCCATGAATAATTTGTCCGTTTTCAAGCATAGAAAATTCTTTTTCACGATAAAGATAGTCAGCATTAACCATTAACTGATAAACTGGGCTAGTAATAAAGTTTTCAAGATGTTGTTGATATTTATCAATTAATTGCCAGGCTTCATTGTCATAAAGGTTTGCTTGTTTGAGTTTATTTAAGTTATCTGATAAATCTAAATGAACGTCAATATCAAGATGTTCAAGCACACTATGAATAATTGTTCCACGTGTTCCAGCATCAACTGGGGAATCATCAAGCTCATAACTTATATCCTTAAAACTTCTATCGCCATCTTCAATTTTACGAGTTACAGCAATGGATTTTTCTAGGTTAGTTGGGTATGGATATTCAAAATTACTATATCGATGATAGCTGCTTAAGTCAAGATTAGTATCACTTTTATTTGAAACGATAATTTGTTCTTCAACATCATGATGACTAAGAATCTTGATAGAAAATTTACTATGTTTAGTATTTTCTTGAATTAAATGCTTATTTTGATGAATCAAAATAGTTTGAAAATTTTGTTTTATTTCATTAACAAGATCATCTGTTTGATCATGGTCTAGGAGTTCTTTTTTTAGACCTTGATTAATAATATTACTGTGACTCATTAAAGAAATTCCTAACCAATCTAAATAGCTATTTTGCTTACGTGCATTATGATAAAGAATTACTTTATCTTTACAACGTGGATTTATCATTGAATCTTCACTATTATTAATTACATATTTTTGCCATTTGATAAGATCTTGGGGTTCCTTAATTAAGCCAGTCATAATTAGTTTTTGTGAAGCTCTAGTCAATGCAACATAAAAAATTCGCATTTCTTCGTTGATTGCTTCACTAGTCTGTGCTGTTGCAATTACTTTTCGATATTTATTTTCGTATTCAACAATAACGTCTTGATAGGGTTCTAAATCACATTTTACTCGCGGTTTGATCGCAATTCCTAATTTTTTATCACTAATGATTCGTTCTCGGGCATCTTGCTGATTAAATTTATTTTGCATATTAGAAACAAAAACAATTGGAAACTCCAATCCTTTAGATTTATGGATAGTCATAAAAGAAACAACATTATCATCATTACTTGAAACCATTGCGGGAGAGAGATTGACTCCATTATTGATCATATCATCAAATTTAGTAGTTATTGTATTTAAAGAATCATCATGCATTTCATCTAACTTTTGAATCATTAATTCAATATTTGCAACTCGTTGAGGACCATTGACTAATGAAGCTAAGAAAGGTAAATAATTACTATCCTCAAGGAATTTCATCAAACTTTCTTTAATAGAATGACTATTAAAATAGTTTCGCATATCTTGATAATAATTTATAAATGTTTCTAAAGCTTCATAATTATCTAATTTTTTTTCAAGATAATTAATACAATTATCAAACATTGAGATAGTTTCATCAATTTTAATTTGCGCTAAAAAATTCTCACTAAAATGACTTATTACATAATTGCCCTTTAGTAAACTTGTAAAGGCGATGTCATCAAGGCGATTATTAAAAGCTTTTAAAACATTAACGAGATTAATTATTTCTGGAGCTTGTAAAAAACCTTGAGATAAAACAATATGACTAGGAATATTAAATTTATTAAATATCTTTTTAAAAGCTATAAAGCTGCGAGTACTACGCATTAAAACAACAATATCTTTATAATCTGCCAGTCTTTTTGTGCCGTTAAAATTATCCAATTCTAAGTGACCAATCATATCCTGAATTTTTTTAGCAACAATTTTTGCTTCTAATTCAGCATCATTGCTTATAGTACCAGTTTGATATGATAGGATGACTTCGCTAGTAAAGCGTGCTTCTTCATCAAGACGTTGTGATGCTTTGGCGGTGACTTCTGGCAAATCTTCTAATTCTTTTGCACCTTCTTTACGTAAAAAATCATAATTCAATTTGGCACTTTCATCTAAGTAATAATCAAGACCGCCAATATCCTTATCCATGATTTGATTAAAAATATAATTGACACTGTCAAGGACAATTTTATTTGATCGGTAATTAAATTTTAAGTCAATACGTTTAGTTTTAGGTAGTAGATTAAAAGTAAGATATTTCTCATTAAAAATTTCCGGGTCAGCCTCTCTAAAACGATAAATCGATTGTTTCATATCTCCAACCATAAAGCGATTAATCTTGGGTTCATGAAGATCTGCAATTTTATTAATTAGAGTTTCTTGAATCTGATTAGTATCTTGGTATTCATCGATCATGATCTCTTTTAATTGTTGGTATAGAAGTGTAACAATTCCGTATTTGGGTTCTAGTAATTCTAATGCATTAGCTTCAAGATCATTGAAATCTAAAAGATTATGAGCTAGCTTATAATCTTGGTAGGCCTGTTTAAACTGTTTTAAATAAGTAATTAATTTTTCTAAAGGCTCTAAAGAGGTTGATAAAGTTAATTTAAACTCATCAAAATCATCGTATACGATATCATTAAATTTATCGCGATAAAATTTGATGATATTATTTTTAAGACGATTATATTCTTTTTTATAAAGTTCATTATCCTCATTAAATAAACCTCTACTATCATAACTTTTCATCAAACTAGCTTTACTAGCGGTAATGATATTCGTCATGTTTTTACTTTCTATTGCCTTGATGACATCGAAGTAATATTTTAAATGACAATCATATGGGCTTGGTAAATCTGCTTTCTTAGGCTTATCACCAAAGGGATTTTGATAGTAAAAAGACAAATTATGGGAACTGGCATAACTAGCTAATTCATAAACCTTATTCAATCCCATAGTAGCTTGTTGATGTAATAGTTCGATAATTTTATTACTGATAGGCCAATTGTTTATAGCATCATCATCGTTGTTAATAATGTGATAATAAATATCTTTTTTGACTGTATCAATATAATTATCAAAGTCATAAATAGTATTGCTTAAATTTTCAAATTTGAAAATAGCGTTCTTAAAGCTGTTAAAATAGTATTCTGGAAAATAAGTACTGATAAAATCAATAAATGTTTGATCTTCTGCCCATGTTTCAATACAGTTATCGAGAATTTGGTGTTTGATGAGTGAAGGATCAGTGCAAATATCAAATTTACTATTAAGGTTGATCAAATATCCATATTGTTTCAAAAGAGTACTGCAAAAACCATGGAAATTAGTAATATAAGCTTTTGGTAATAATTGCTTTTGCTTTAATAAATGTTGTTCCAATGGCTTATTGATATCTTCTTGAAGACGTTCATCTAATGCAACTTGAAGACGTTGTTTCATTTCAAGAGCGGCTGCATTAGTAAAGGTTAAGACAAGCAGTTGATCGACATTATAACCATCATCTTCAATTAAAGCCATGATTCGATTAACAAGAATTTTAGTTTTCCCTGAACCAGCTGGAGCTGAAACAAGAATGGAACATCCGCGGGTTACGACAGCTTCATACTGACCATCATTTAAAGAATTAATTGGCATCGCTATTATCCTCCTCAAGCAAGTGTTCTAAATTATTACTGTCAACTAAAGTATATTCATTATAGAAGACATCGAAATTACATAGACTACGATAGTTACAGTAAGTACATGGATTAACTTTAGTGAAGACCGTAGCATCATCACTACCTTTAGGATTAATTCCAATATTTCCGTTTGCTAATTCATGATATAAATTTTCGATATGTTGACTAACATAATCAATTAAACGTTCAAAAGAGAAACTACTTAAAATATTTCCTTTGTAACAGTCATCCTTTTTAACAAATTTTGCTTTAATGATTGCTGAATCTTTATCAATATTGTTATCAACTTCTTCGACTACTTCACTATTAACATAACCATTCATTCGATATAATTTGAAAAAGTTTTCACTAAGTTCAGATTCATTGATTTTTAAAGAACTAGTAAGGATTCTTTTTTTAGTATTAAAGTATAACAAAGCACCTTTATCAAGTTTTTTTTGTTTTGTTAAAGTATCTAAATATAAGAGCATTTGAATATTAAAACCTTGAATTGCCAAAGAAAGGTCAAGGTCTTTGTTACTTGACTTATAATCAATGATCTTTAAATATTGATCATACTGATCTACTCGATCAACTATACCGCTAAATTTAAAATCAGGATAATCCTGATAGATATCAACTTCACTACCAACAATATTAAAATCAGATGCTTTCATCTGGTTGATAAGAACGATTACAGTATTAACTAGATCATGTTTGATCATTTTAATAATATAGTTATTAGTACCGTAATTTAAGCGCTCAGTTAAATCATGTTCATTTAAATATTGCCCGACATGCTGGTTAATAACTGTTTCTAAATCATTGACCTCAGCTTTACTAGCAGTGATATTATCAGTAAAGAGGGCTTGCGTTTTTTCAAGTACGTAATGGACAATTGTACCAATTTCATTTATTTGAAAAAGCGGTTGTTTAAAAGGATATAATTTTAATCCATATTGATTAAAATATTTGTATGGACAACCATTGTAAGTTTCCAGTTTACTTGCTGTAAGATGGTTCGAAAATAGTGGAACAGTTAATTTATCTGGTTGGTTATTAGTTTGTATATAGTGCTTAATCATTGTATTTAGTGATGATAATTCAATATCCTTACCACCATGTAGATATAAATTGGTTTTCAGGCTATAGTGATAATAGTCATTATTTATATCAATATTTGAAATTTTAAACATTTGTTTTAATTGGTTATACAAAGAAGATTTTAATAGCGGTTGACCATCAATTGTTGCATTACTAAAACATATTGCTGTAAATTCAGTTTGGCTGTTTAAGACTTTTAGAATATTATTTTGCTCAACACTAATTTGATGATTTAAATCAGGTAATTGTAGAATTTGATAGTCTTGATCTAATAATATTCCAGTATCTTTATTTTGCTTTGGAACAACAGTTTCATTGACACCAACTAAATAGATTTTTTTGCATTCTAAGATACCACTGTAACATTGTTGATAATTTAATAAATATAAATGATCATTACATGGTTTGGTATCTTCTTTTAAAGACGGTTTTAATTGGTTTACTAAACTATAAAAGTCAACAAGTGTAAAGGGCTGGGGACTTGTTAAATTAGTGAAAAAGTTTATTAGCATTGTCTGATTTTGTGAAAAAAGCATTTCTTGATTAATAAAATTAATCATTACTGATGAATAATCATCTAGTGATTGCGCTTTTTCAAAGTTATATAGGGTGCTAAAGGGATCTTCAAGATAACCTTTTTCAAGATAATTTTTCTTAATCAAATCAAGATAGTCAAAGTCATTATATCGACTTAAAACTTTAGTATCCAATAAATCTAAAAGATCATTATTATCATGATTTAAACAGTATCTAATCCATAATAAACAAGCATCCAATTCTTTGAATATTAAGCTTTTTTTAATATTATGGGGAATCTTAAAATTATTTAGAGTATCAACTAATAAGGTTAAATATTCTTGGTTGGGGTAATAGATAGCATAATCGTGATAGTGCATGTGATTATCTACAATATCTTGATAAATATTTAATACTACACTTTCAATTTGAGCTTTTGGTGTAGTCTGAATAATTGTATGTAGTGGTGTATGATTTTCATACTTTGGTGATCGTAATGAAAATAAGTATTTATTGAGATGGCTCAAATAAGGATTATCATTTTCAAAGACGGTTTTTTGATCACCATGATATTTATTAAAAGGTTTATTCAAATCACGTGAATCGCTACTATTATTAACCAAAATTGTTACATCATTATAAAGTGATATTTTTTTTATTAGTTCAAAGCGACGTTGTTTGAAAATTTGTTCACTAATAAAAATATAATGATCTTCAGCATTAGAATTATCGATTTGTTCAAATAATAGTTCTTCATATTTGTAACATGTATTATTAGGTAATGAAGTAGTTAGCTGCTGGTAGAGTCCGATAATTGTTGCAATTTTTTGTTTCGCTAGGGGGGGCAGCTGATCTAACTCTGAATTACTAAAACTTTCAAGAAAGAAAAGATCGAAAATATCAATCAATTCATAGATTAAATCCATTTTACTATTAGTATTGAATAAGTTATTAGAATTTTCAATAAGTTGTTTTGTTATTAGGATTTTATCTAATTTGGATAGTTCTTGATAAGAGTATAGTTGATAATGCTCTAATAATTTTTTGATCAAATCATTGTATGTAATGATCCTAATATTAAAAAGTGTATCAGTATATTTAAAAAAAGCTTCTTCAAAATATAATGGATCGTCAACAATAAAATAATAATTTATAAAAGGATTTTTCTGAGCTTGATTAATGTGATTGATAATTGTATTTTTTATTTTTAAACTATAGTCTAAACCATGTAATGTTTTCATTGGTAAACCTCCATATGGAATTATTTTATCATAGATAATAGCTCTAATGCGAATGAAAAAAGAAAGTGAAATCCGAAAATTTCACTATAAACTATTTTTTTGATAAATTATCTCAGCTTTACCATAGCTGGCGTAGTAGGCTTGGTTGTCATCAAATGTTGGAGCTGAGTTTTTTATACCAGTAATCTGACTGTTTATTAATTTTAGGCATAGTTGTTCAAGATCTTTCATTAAAACAAAATCTAACTTATTATATGCAGAAATTTTTGACTGAATTTCTTGTTGATTGTGTCCACCCCAAAAATGCCAAGTATCGTCTACTCCTTGTTTTTCAAGATAGTCAATAGTCTGCTGGAGAGCGGTATGATACGTTTTTAAATCAAGGCTATGGAATAATTGTAGCCAAACACCACAGCCGGAACCAATTGCATCACCAGTGTAAATACACTTATTTTGACGGTCTAGAAAAATCATTGATCCCGGGGTGTGACCAGGAAGAGCAAGGACTTCTATTTCAAAGTTACCAAGCTCAATTTGCTGATGATTTTTTAAATCTTTGATTTGGTTGAAGTCAATCAAAGAAAGTTCCTTAATAATATGAGCATTATCATAATAAATATCACGGTCTCGATGAGATAAATAGATAGTTTCTTCTTTAAATTCTTTGATTGTGCCAATATGATCAAAGTGACCATGAGTACATACTATAATTAATTCTTTATTAGTAATATTTTTAATCGTCGGTAAAAGTGGTTCTTTAAATAGGCCTAAATCAATTAATAGAGCATGGGTATTTCCTATTATTAGATAACAAGAGTCACCATCCTCATCATTGATATAATAGCTGTGATTGTTAATTTTTATGGTATTATATAGTTTCATATTTAACCTCGAAGTTCTGGTGCAACATCATATATGTTTTCTAATGCTATTCTTAATTCTTTTTTCCAGTCAAACTGACCTTTTTTTATGCACCACATTAATTCATAACCTGTAAATGCATATGCTGAAGCTTGATATAGTATTTCAGGATCGTTTTGATTTCTAATTTGTTTGGTGGCTTGACCCTTTTTTATAATTGCAATAGCGATATTGGTCAAATGATCTCGAAAATCAAAACTACCACGGTCTTCTTTTAAATTCATAATAAACATTTGACTACTTAAGTCATAGCCGAGTTTTATTGATTCTTCCATTAATGTTTCAAAACAGATCAATAACTGTTGCCAATAATTTTCTGCCATGATTATATTAGCCGTATTAGCAACGATTGCTTCTGTAATGTCATCATAAAAATGTGCTAAAATATCGTCTTTAGATTTTATATAGGTATAAAAAGTTGGTTTTGTGATTTTACATTCTTTACAAATATCGTTGATTGTAACATTATTATATCCATGTTTGAAAAACAGTTGGTAAGCTGTTTCAATAATAATATCTTTTGTAATCTTTGTCATCGTATTCCTCATTTCTAATAATTAAGTATAAATCATCTAGTAAAAAAAGCAAGTAATGTAATCATAAATGTAACCCTTTACATTTATGATTATTATGTTATACTTTACTTGAGTAAAATAAATATTACCGAAGTAAAGGAGGAGGATTATGAATAAATTATTTGAAAAAAGTTATATCGGTAAAATGAAATTAAAAAATCGGATCGTGATGGGACCGATGGGAACAACTGGTGAAGCAGATGGGGCATATAATATCGATGCAATTAATTATTTTACTGAAAGGGCAAAGGGAGGTACCGGCTTAATTATAACTGGTGCAAATGTTGTATCCACTAAATATGAACCTCGGCCATGTACGGAACTTAGTAATTTTCATCATGTTGAGCGTTTGAATATGTTAGTAGAAAGATGTCATAACTATGGCGCTAAAGTTTGTGTTCAAGTATCACCAGGATTGGGAAGACAACAATTTACTGATCCATTTACACCACCATATTCAGCTAGTGATTGTGGGGCGTTTTGGTTTCCTGATTTGAAATGTAAGCCATTTACAAAAGAAGATATAAAATATATCGTTGAAAAGGTTGGATATGGTGCTTCTTTAGCAAAAATGGCAGGAGCAGATGCGGTGGAATTACATGCTTACGGCGGATATTTATTAGATCAATTTCATTCAAAACAATGGAATACACGTACTGATGAATATGGCGGTTCATTAGAAAATAGAATGCGTTTTACGCTTGAATGTATTGCCGCGATTAGAACAAATGTAGGACCGGATTTTCCAATTTTAGTTAAATTTACTCCGGTTCATAAAGTTGAGGGATTTAGACAAATTGATGAAGGAATTGCTATGGCTAAAATTCTTGAGGGTGCAGGGATTGAAGCATTACATGTTGATGTAGGATGTTATGAGGCTTGGTATAAAGCTATTTCAACTGTTTACAACGAAGAAGGACACCAATTAGATGTAGTTAAAGCAATTAAAGAAAATGTATCATTGCCAGTATTGGGGCAAGGAAAGTTATTTGATCCAAAAAAAGCACAAGAAGTAGTAGCACAAGGAGTTTTGGATTATGTTGTTTTAGGTCATCAAATGCTTGCTGATCCACATTGGGCTAATAAAGTAAAGCAGGGAAATACAATGGATATTGCACCATGCGTTGGTTGTAATGAATGTTTATTAGCAGGTTTTTCTGGAAAACATTATTATTGTGCTGTAAATCCACTTTGCTATGCGGAAAAAGAATTCGCACTGCCAAAAGTTGATGGAATTAAAAAATCAGTACTAGTTATTGGAGGCGGTCCAGGTGGAATGTACGCTGCTATCACAGCAAGAAAACGTGGATATGAAGTCGACTTATATGAAAAGGAAGAACGATTAGGGGGTACACTTTGGGCGGCAGGAATGCCTACCTTTAAGCATGATGTCTTGAAATTGATTACTTATCTTGAAAGACAATGCTTGAAAACTGGTGTGAATGTTTATTTAAATACAGAGTTTACGCTCAAAGACGCTAAAAAAGATTACGATAAAGTTATTCTATCAGCAGGGTCATCACCAATGATGCCACCAATTCCGGGAATTGAAAAAGCAGGTTTTGTAAGTGAATTTTTGACTGACCGTAAAGAAGCAGGAAAACAAATAGTAATTATTGGTGGGGGTCTAGCAGGATGTGAGGCAGCATGTTATCTTAAAGAAAATGCGGAAACGGTAACTATTATTGAAATGCAGGAAGATATTTTATTTGGTTGTGACCACTGTTTAAATAATGATCAGGCGTTGAGACAAATGCTTCAAGATAATAATATTAATAAAATTACAAAAGCAACTGTTACTAAAATTGAAGATAATCGAGTTACATATCTCCAAGATAATCAGGAGTATACAATCGTGTGTGATACAATTATCAATGCAGCTGGATTTAAACCAAATGATCAATTAGAAGATGCTTTAGAGGAAATTTATGATGATGTTACAGTGATTGGTGATGCAAAAGCACCAAGAAAAATTTTAACAGCAATTCATGAAGGATATCATGCAATTCGAGTTATGGAGTAGAGTTCATTGAACTCTACTTTATTTTTATTGTATAATAATATAATGGAGGAACTATTATGAGTAAAAAAATATTCTTTTTTGATATTGATGGGACTTTAGCAGTAAAAAATATTATTCCTGAAGATACAAAAGAAGCTTTAAGAAAGTTACAAAATCTAGGGCATTACGTTTTTATTTGTACCGGTAGACCATATATTTACGCAAAATATCATTTTGAAAAATATGTTGATGGTTTTATTTGTGCAAATGGTCGATATATCGTGTATAAAGAAGAGGTATTATTGGATGAACCATTGACTAGGAAACAGGTTAGTTATTTTGTGGATAGTTTTGATAAATTAGAATGTGGATATAATTTTAATGGCGTTAATCTTGGCTATGCTCATGGAATTGATTTTAATAAGTTAGCTGATATGCAAACAGATTACGAACATCCATATTTTATTGAAGATTTTAAAACAGAGGAGATCGATGCCCACATGTTTGATGTTCATTTTAATGATCAAGAACATTACCAAAAGATTGTTTCCTATTTACAAGATACAGTAGTTTTAAATGAGCACTTTGGTCATAATTCTGCTGATGCAACAATTATTGGTTATGATAAAGGAATTGGAATTAAAAAACTATTGACGATTTTAAAAATAGAACGTGATAATAGCTATGCTTTTGGTGATGGTTTTAATGATGTGTGTATGTTCAAAGTAGTTGGGCATCCAATTGCAATGGGAAATGGTGTTGATGTGGCAAAAGAAGCTAGTGAATATATTACAAGTGATATTTATGATGGAGGAATTTATAAAGCTCTGCTTCATTATGGAATAATTGAATAAAAAAGAAACCCGATTAACCGGGTTTCTTCTGGTTATTAAGCTTTAACAGTTACGTTTTGAGCTTGTGGTCCACGATCAGATTCGTTGATATCGAATTCAACAACTTGACCTTCTTCTAAAGTTTTGAATCCTTCAGCGTTGATTGCTGAGAAATGAACGAAGATATCTTTTCCATCTTCATCATTTGTAATAAATCCAAACCCTTTTTCTTGATTAAACCATTTTACTTTACCTGTACTCATTAATGGTACCTCCTTGAAAGATGTGCAAAAAGGAAATACTCTATGTAACTCTAAATCACAAATATCGGATTGCGGCGGTACATAAAGGTAATACAATCTTCTAATACTTGTGATACTTTGAAAATTATATTGCTACTTTTGCTCTTATATTTTAACATAATCAAAAAAAGAAATCAAATCCTTTATGTAAACGCTTTAATAAATTTTATTAACTTCAAATTAAGATAGCTAATAATTTGTTAACATTGGCTATAAAAAGTGTTAAAATATCCTTAATAAAAATAAGGAGGAAAAATATATGCCATTTATTTCATTTACAACAAATCATAAATTAACACTTAGGCAAGAAAATGAAATTGCTAAAAGAACTGGGGAGCTGATTACAATCTTACCTGGTAAAAAAGAAGAAAATTTAATGTTACATTTAGAAGATAATCAAATTATGTATTTCCGCGGTGATGACATTCCTTGCATGATGATTGCGGTTAAATTATATAATACAATTGATTTTGATGCTAAAAAGAAATTTACTGAAGAGTTAGTAAAAATGATCAAAGAAACAACAAATATTGAAATTAATGATGTTTATGTTTCGTTTGATGAATATCCAAATTGGGGTAAACAAGGAACACTGTTCTAGTAATGGGAAAAAAGACGAAAATTGCATTAACTGGTAGTTTAACTATGTTGGCAGCTGGAATTGGTAGTTTATTTTATGCTGGTAATTATTTATATAATTTGGCATTAAATAAACAGGCTAATAAAGATGCGATATTTACTAATCCCTCAACAAATAATCAAATACCCGATAAAGATAGAACCGATATAAATAAGAAGGGAGATAGTAGCAATTTTTTTGATACTATTCATTATCAGGATGTATTCTTAGACAGTGATGATGGATTAAAACTGCATGCTTATCAATTTTTGAATTACGGGCATGATTATGTGATTATTGTCCATGGATATACATCTGAAGGTAAATTGATGCATGCGAGTGCTAAACATTTTTATGAGCAAGGTTACAATCTTTTGCTTCCTGATCTTCGAGGTCATGGGCAGAGTGAAGGTGACTATATTGCAATGGGCTGGCTCGATCGTTTAGACATAATTAACTGGATCAAATATTTAATTGATAATGATTCAAAAGTTAAAATTATCCTGTATGGAGTATCTATGGGAGCGGCTACAGTAATGAATGTAACAGGGGAAAAATTGCCTGTCAATGTTATTGCTGCTATTGAAGATTGTGGATTCACTAGTACATGGGAGATGTTTTCCTATCAGCTAAAAGAAATGTATAATTTGCCAAGTCGACCATTTTTAGATATTGCAAATATTGTGACTCAGATTCGAGCCGGTTATTCATTTGGCAAAGCTGAAGCAATCGAACAAGTGAAAAAATCAACTACGCCAACATTATTTATTCATGGCGATAAGGATCGTTTTGTCCCTTTTAAAATGCTCAATCAATTATATCAAAGTGCTAATTGTCCTAAGGAAAAATTGGTAATCAAGGGTGCCGGACATGCTCAATGTGAAAAAATTGGTGGTCAAGTTTATTGGAGTAAAATTGATAGTTTTATTAGAAAATATCAAGACTAATTAATAAATTAGTCTTTTTTATTGTCATAAATTTGTCATAAACATATACTTTTTTGCCGGATAGTGAAATTAATTTTATGTATACAATTTTATACACCAAATAATTGGTTTTTATTATATTTACTAATTTTACATATTTTGGAAGATAAAGTAAAATATAGAGTATGGAGGGTTGAGGAATGGGAGATATTAGTAATGGAACTCGCATATTGCTAACGCAATATTTATTAAAAAGATTAACAGACGAAGATCATGCTTTATCACGTGATGAACTAATTAAAAGAATTGGTGGGTTAGGAACGACGATTTCTAGCAATACGATTAAAGCAGATATTGAATCAATAAAATCTTATAATAATTTGATAAAAGATTGTCAAGATGAGTTGCTTACCCCTTTTATATGCAATGAAAGTGGTAGTATTAATTATGCAACAAAACAAAAAAAAGGTGCGTACGTTGAAAAGACATATTATACTGATGCTCAATTAATTTTATTGACAAGGTTATTAGGTCGAGGATTACATTTAGAAAGTCAAAATGATTCAAAATTATTAGAAAAAGTATTATCAGATAGTTCTTTGTATAAAATAAATCATTATCATTTGTTAGATAATATCAATTCAACTTATGAAGATAATTGTATTACAGTGTATTTAGAGCAAATTATTAAGGCTATAAATACATTTGCTTGTGTATCATTTAAAGAATTGGAATATAGTGTTGTTGAAAACAAAGTTATAGATAGGCCTAGTCATAAAACAATTTTATTATATCCAACTAATATTGATATAAAAAATGATCAAGTATATTTAGTTGGTTACCTAATAAATAGTAGTGAAGATTTTGAATTGGCATATTATCGAATTGATCGCATTGATCAATTGAAAATAACTCGTACCCCTAAATATATCCAAGCAAAGACTGAGTGTTTTAAGGAGCGAATCTGGTTATCTAATGATCCGCTTGATATTGGAAAAGATAATTTGATCAACATTGAATTACGTGTGTATTTAGGAAATGAGAATATTTTTGAAGCTTTGTATCAACGATTTAAGGGATGTACATTCACAGTTGAACAATTCCGTCGATTTGTAAATGTTTCAATTGAACGGGTTCCTGATGATAAAAAGTTAGTCAGTGGCTTTTTACAATTAGCTAATCATGTTGAGGTTTTTAAACCGTTGGAATTAAGAGATAAGATAAAAGAAGAAATTAATCAAATGTATTTGATGTATCGCAGTTAAAAGGAATTCGTAGAATTTCTTTTTTATTTTTACCTGTTCAAATTGAAAATTTGAACATATAGACTTAAGTCAGTTGAGCATACGAAGTATGCGAAATAAAAAACCACCTGCTATGCGGGTGGAGCAATAAAGAAGTTATACAAAGATATCACCTTTCCGATATAATGGAGTTGTTCAAGCTGTCATTATAAGAAAGGAAAGGTGATTAAGTATGGCACAAAAAACAAATTCATTGGCACATACGAAGTGGATGTGTAAATATCACATCGTCTTCACACCAAAGTATAGACGAAAAGTGATATATAATCAACTTAGAAATGATATAAGAGAAATAATAATAAGATTATGTCAATATAAAGGGGTGGAAATTATAGAGGGGCATTTGATGTCAGATCATGTACACATGTTGGTAATGATACCACCAAAGTTAAGTGTATCATCATTTATGGGGTATTTGAAAGGTAAGTCAGCATTAATGATATTTGATCGACATGCAAATTTGAAATATAAATATGGAAATAGACATTTTTGGTCAGAAGGATATTATGTGAGTACAGTAGGACTAAATGATCAAACAGTCGCAAAATATATAAGGGAACAAGAGGGACATGATATAGCAATGGATAAATTGAGTGTAAAAGAATATCAAAATCCATTTGAAGATAAAGAAATGAAGAAAGAAAACAAAAAAGAGAGAAGAAGATAACAAAAGGAGAAAGGAGGAAATAGATCCCTTTGAGGGATGGCGAGAGTCAAAAGCGATAGCTTGAACGAAGAGAAAGCAGCGCCTTGAGATGCGAGCAAGCAACATAGGCTTATAGCCTCAGAGAAAACCACGTCTTTTAGGCGTGGTTTTTATTAATAGTAATTTTTTTATTCTACAACGAAACGATATGGTAGAACATCAACGATTCGATTTTAGCATAATGGAATTTATACTAACAATCATCTTCATTTATAATTATAACTCTACAATCCGCACATCTATATGCTGTTAATTGTAGTATATTCCATCCTTTTTTTAAAAGAACTTCATATTCTTTTGGGTGATTTCTCCACATATGGGGTTTTTTGCCTTCCGGAGTCCATGTATAATCCCATTTTGCTGAATTAAAAAATCCTTTATCCATTTCTTTTCCACAATATGGACACTTCATTTTTGTATTTCCTTTCACAATGTTGAAATATTATGTTTAACTGTTTGGTCTCTGTGTTTCAAACGTTCTGTAATAAGGGTGTGCTTCATCCCATACAACTTGTGCTTTAAAAGGTTGGAAGACACCTAAAATTCTTTTTTCTCTTGTTGTATTATGAGCATTTAAAATAGCTTGATAAACCTTATAATATACATCAGAAGTAAAATAATTAACCCCTTCAGAGGATAATACTCCTGATATGAAGGAAACAACATTTACCTTTGTCACACTAAGTCCTAAGGCACCAGTTACTAAGAATGCAATTATTGTAGATATTGCACTACTTGCTAAAGATACCAGCATACTCTTCTTCCTACTTCCAACAAAATAAAACTTACCATACTCTGCTTTTGGTGCTAACGAGTTATTGTTTTTTACTGAAATCTTGTTGCTTTTTAAATCATTTATATTATCAATATCAATCTTTGAAAAATTGGTTAACGCTTCAACAATTGTAATAGGTTGATTTTTGTCGTATATATATGTGGATTGTAATAATACCGCATTATTAAAATCATTAAAATCGTAATAATTATTATTAACTTTTACATATCTAAAGTCTGTATCATACTCTAATTTTATTTTTTCACCATTCTCTACTATTTCAAAACAGATATTATATTCATTGGTAGAGTTAAGAATTGTGGTTTCATAGTCTTTATAAGAGTATGAATATACTGCACTATTGTTTAACGCACTAATATTTGTTACTGCACCAAAACTTAATGTAAACACCAGTAAAAAAGCAATGATTTTCTTCATTTTTTTGTTCTCCATTTCAAAGTTTTTTAAATTATAAAAAGTATCAACAAATAAATCGAAAACGTTTTCTTGCTATTTATTCAAAAGAAAATTGAATATTATTTTATGTATATAATATCCTATTAATCCTCCAACTAGATAATATAAAATATCCGTTATATCAAAATAACCGTATAAAATTAATAAGTGGAATGTCTCTTTTAAAAATCCTATTAATAATAATATTTTCACAGTTTGAATTTGATTTTGTTTTTTTGTGAAA
>OAUK01000175.1_pt1 | contig 35556 bp, 33 predicted proteins | sample 1495131 | NCBI WGS metagenome assembly OAUK01 (sample SAMEA2580009, study PRJEB22360) | human gut metagenome | biome: human gut; feature: human-associated habitat; material: faeces | place: Denmark | collected 2008/2010 | reverse complement strand
TAACTATGTGGCTTTCAGCCACTTTCACGGCGAAGCCGTGAATAATATAGGATAATTATTTTTACTCGTCAGAGCTGTTCTGACTCATAATCTACGATTGCCACTGTGCCATCTTCCAGTAAAAATAAATTGTCGATACGCATTTCATTTGCCGATACTGCTAGTAAAATAGTATTACCATAGAGAAAAAACAGAAATCGGCTACATTTTCACTCTGTATACCGATTTCTATTTCTTTTTTATATTCTATTCATTCATATTGGCCAATTTTGCGCTTTGATCTGCTGCGATCAGACTGTCTATTACTTCATCCAGATCTCCATTCAAAATCGTATCCAGTTTATGAAGTGTCAGCTTGATCCTGTGATCTGTCACACGTCCCTGCGGGAAGTTGTAAGTTCTGATCTTCTCAGAACGATCTCCTGTTCCAATTTGGCTTCTTCTTGCCTCAGCTTCTGCGGACTGCTGTTTTTCCAGTTCCAGTTCATACAGTTTGGAACGGAGCAGACGGAATGCTTTTTCTTTATTCTGCAGCTGTGATTTTTCTGTCTGACTGTAGATCACAATTCCTGTCGGATAGTGGGTCAGACGCACTGCAGAGTCTGTTGTGTTTACACATTGCCCTCCGTTTCCGGATGCCCTCATGACGTCTATACGGATATCTTTTTCATCGATCACAACGTCCACATCCTCTGCCTCCGGCATCACTGCCACTGTGATTGTAGAGGTATGGATCCGTCCGCCGCTCTCTGTTTCCGGCACACGTTGTACACGGTGTACACCACTCTCGTATTTCATACGGGAGTATGCTCCCTGTCCTGTGATCATAAATACACACTCTTTGAATCCGCCGATTCCATTTTCATTGAGAGAGATCATCTCTGTTCTCCATCTGCGGCTCTCTGCATAATGTACATACATGCGGTATACTTCCGCAGCAAAAAGTGCAGCCTCGTCACCGCCGGCACCGGCACGGATCTCCACGATTACGTTTTTGTCATCATTCGGATCCTTTGGAAGCAGCAAGATCTTTAATTCCTGCTCTAACTCTTCCACTCTGGCTTTGGATTCATTTAGCTCTTCCTTTGCCAGCTCGCGCATCTCTTCATCAGATTCTTCTTCCAGCATCATCAGGCTGTCTTCTATATTCTTCTTACACTGTTTATACTCATTATATACCTCTACGATCGGAGCAAGATCACTTTGTTCTTTCATCAGCTTGCGGAAACGCTCCGGATCATTTGCAACGCCGGGCTCCTGAAGCTCGCCCATGACTTCCTCATAGCGGATCAATAAATCCTCCAATTTATCAAACATCTTTTTCCTCGTCCTTTCTATTACTCATCCTACCTATCATACACGCCAAAGACCACCCGGTCAAGACCTGCCAAATCCTTTTTCACGCTTACGCCCGTATATCCTGCCTGTTCCATCAGATTTTTGACATCCTCACCCTGATCAGAACCGATTTCAAACAAAAGCCATCCCTTCTTTTTCAGGTATGCAGGTGCCTGTTCAATGATCCTCCGGTAAAAATACAGTCCATCTTCTTTTCCGTCCAGCGCAAGATACGGATCATGGTCTTTTACTTCCTCCTGCAGTGTTTCTATCACAGAGGTCCTGATATACGGCGGATTTGATACAATCACATCATAAGTTCCCTTTACATTTTCAAACAGGTCACTCTCCAGAAACTCTGCATCGATCTTCAGCTTCTCAGCATTTCTCTCTGCCACACACAGCGCTTCTTTTGAAAGATCCACACCAACACCTGTCACTGTCCTGGGCTTTAATTCATGCAGGAGACTCAGAAGAATACATCCGGAACCGGTGCACATATCCAGGAGTCGGATTTCTCCCATCTGTTCCTTTCTGCACACATCCAACGCTGTTTCCACCAGTGCTTCTGTATCCTGTCTCGGAATCAGCACATGTTCATTGACCAGAAATTCCAGTCCCATAAACTCCTGAACACCTGTCAGATGCTGAAGCGGAATCCGTGTACTTCTCTTTCTGATCAGCTCCAGATATTCTCGCTCCTCCTGATCGTGCATCGGGTGCTCCGGCTCCATATAATAAGAAGCCTTTGTAATTCTGGTCACATGTTCCAATAAATACCAGGCGTCCAGATCATACTCTTCCACGCCGGCTTTTTGTAAGCTCTGCGCTCCTCTTTTCCAGGCTTCCTTCCAGGTCATAAGGCACATTCCTCCTGTGTACACTTGTTTTCCCCAAAGGATTCCTCTGTCTTAGAGAAATTTTCTTCCAGATACGCCTTCCAGTCGAATACCTCTTCCACTGCCCGAATTGCCACTTCAATCATACTGTCATCCGGTTCTTTTGTCGTCATCATCTGCACCCACATTCCCGGTTTGCTCAAAACATTGACCACAGGATTTTCACTGCTTCCCGCCAGGCGGATGATTTCATAAGAAACTCCCGCGATCACCGGCATCAGCGCAATCCGGATTCCTACTTTTAAGACCTGCGATTCTGCTGTGATAAAAAAGCAGAAAATAATACTGACGATCATAACAAAAAAGAGAAAACTTGTCCCGCAGCGCTTGTGCTGTCTGGAGCTTTTTCTTACATTTTCAACCGTAAGCGGCATTCCGTGTTCAATGCAGTTGATACACTTGTGCTCTGCCCCATGATACATAAACGTCCTCTGAATATCCTTCATTCTGGAGATCAAACCAATATACAAAAGAAAGACTACCATTCGGATCACACCTTCCAGCGCAGTAAGTACCCCTCTGGACGAAATATAATTCTTCAAAAGATCACTCAGGAAATACGGGAGGACCATAAAAATCCCGACCGCTGCCACGATAGAAAATGCCACCGTAAAGCCCATCATGATCTTTTCTTGTTTTTCCTGCTTTTGCGCCTCTTGTTCAGTAAGAACTTCCCCCTCTTCTTCCTCGAAAAAGCTGGCCGAATAGGTCAGAGTTTTCATTCCCAGCACGAGCGAATCGATAAAATTAAAAATTCCCCGGATAAACGGCACTTTATATACACCCTGCCAGGGGATGATGCCTTTGTATTCTTTGACGCAAACCTCGATCTGCTGATCCGGTTTTCTGACAGCCACTGCATACCGTGTCTTATTTTTCATCATAATGCCTTCCAGCACTGCCTGCCCGCCTATATTTGATGACTTCATACTGCCCTCCTGTTTTTCTGTATACGAAAAACAGGCTGAGATACATTCACCTCAGCCTGCCATAGTCTTTTCCTATTTAATACCATATTTCTTGTTGAACTTGTCAACACGTCCGCGAGCCTGAGCAGCTTTCTGCTGACCTGTATAGAATGGATGACATTTGGAGCAGATTTCTACGTGGATGCTCTCGTTTGTAGATCCTGTTACAAATGTGTTTCCACAGTTACAAGTTACTGTTGCCTGATGGTACTCTGGATGGATTCCTTCTCTCATGATTTTCACCTCTCTATTTTAAAATATTATTCTAATCTCTAAACAGCTACACCATAATAGCATAGTTTTTTCTGTTTTGCAAGTTTTTTCAATAAGAAAACTTTATCTTTTTTCAATTTTTAATTTTTTGCTGCTTTTTCTTTTCCAATCAGGAAATACGGAACTGCCAGGAACAAAATACCGCCCACCATATTTCCAATGGTTACAACAGCCAGATTATAGGCATATCCGCCGATGCTGATATCGTACTGTGCCGGATTCAAAAGACCGATCATCATCAGAGACATATTTGCCACACTATGTTCAAATCCTGCTGTAAAAAATGTGATCAGACACCAGAACGTCATAATCAGCTTTCCTGTTTCTGTTTTCATTTTAATTCCGCACCACACTGCCAGACATACTAAGATATTACAGAGTATTGCCCGCATAAACAGCGGCAGCGGTTCTACAGACATCTTCATCGCTGTAGTATCTGCCATGATCGCCTGTACGCTTCCTGTACAGAGTCCTGTCAGAGAGTACATTCCTGCTACCAGAACAGAGCCTGCCAGATTCCCGAGCCAGCAGGTCACCCACACTGTCACAGAATCCTGAAATGTCACTTTCTTCTGAAACATCCCAACAGCCATCACAAAATTACTTCCTGTAAAGAGCTCTGCTCCTGCCATCAAAACCAGACTGAGGGCAACGCCAAAGCAGCCTCCCATAATAAACTTCACACCCGGCACGCCGCCTTCTTTTAACATTCCACCTGCTGTAAATGCCAGAAGAACGCCAAATCCAACAAACATTCCCGCCAGCATCGCTGAGATGAAGTATGCCCCTGTCTGCTGCCGCAGGAACTGGATTTTCTTTTTGGCTGCATTTCCTGCCATGTCAATTTCTTCACGAAACATCTTGATTTCCTCCTCAGTTTCTCATCATTCAAGTATTCTTGAACATCCCGCATTTTGTCACATTTTGCAGGACACCAACCAGAATATAATATCTGTTTTGTGAGTCAGAATCAAGTATTTTCTTTCGTACAAGAGTGATTTTAGATAAATTTTTGACGAATTACTGTCTGCACCAGCTCGGCATTCGTTCTTGTCCGCGAGAACATATTCAGCAGATTGTCCACTGCTTCATCTGCTTTCATGCCATTCATTGCCTTTCGGATGATATAAACTGCATCCTGCTCTTCTTTATTAAGCAGCAGATCTTCTCTTCTGGTTCCGGATTTCGGAATATCGATCGCCGGGAACACTCTCTTCTCCTGAAGTTTTCGATCCAGCACCAGCTCCATGTTACCGGTTCCCTTAAATTCTTCATAAACAACATCATCCATCTTGCTTCCCGTTTCCACAAGTGCTGTTGCCAGGATCGTAAGACTTCCGCCCTCACGCATATTTCTTGCCGCACCGAAAAACCGCTTCGGCATATGCAGTGCAGCCGGATCAAGACCACCGGACAAGGTTCTTCCTGACGGCGGCACAGTCAGATTGTACGCTCTTGCCAGACGGGTGATACTGTCTAACAGGATCATAACGTCTTTTCCATGCTCTACCAGACGCTTCGCACGCTCGATCACCATCTCGGATACCCTCTTGTGATGTTCCGGCAGCTCGTCAAATGTAGAGTAGATTACTTCCACATTTGGTCCCGCGATTGCTTCCCTGATATCGGTTACCTCCTCCGGACGCTCATCGATCAGAAGAATCAGAAGATGCATGTCCGGCTCTCTTTTCTGAACAGAGAGTGCCACTTCTTTGAGAAGGGTTGTCTTACCGGCTTTCGGAGGTGATACGATCATTCCTCTCTGCCCTTTTCCGATCGGAGAGAGCAAATCTACGATCCGCATTGCAGTCGTTGCTCCGGGTGTTTCCAGAGAAATCCTCTGATTCGGGAAAATCGGAGTCAGATCTTCAAAATTATGGCGCTTTACTGCTTCTGCCGGACGCAGCCCATTGATGGTCGATACGTACAAAAGTGCACTGAATTTTTCAGACTGTGTTTTAATCCTTGTATTTCCTGTGATGATATCTCCTGTCTTCAAATTGAAGCGCCGGATCTGAGATGGTGACACATATACATCATTTTCACCCGGAAGATAGTTTTCGCACCGGATAAACCCATACCCGTCCGGAAGTACCTCTAAAATTCCGTTTGCAGTACGCCCGCTGTCAAGCTGTTCGATATCCGTTCCCTCTTTTTTCTCTTTCACTTCTTCTTTTGCCTGTGCGTTGGCCTCTTCCTGTTTCTCTTTATCATCCTGCGCCAGCATTGCTTCGATCAGATCTCCTTTTTTTAAAGTGGAAATTCCTTTCATTTTTCTTGCCTTTGCCAATTCCCGCAATGTAGCGAGCGGTAACGATTCATATTTTTCTCTTGTCATAATTACCTGCCTTTCTCAAAATTCACTTTTCATTTATTCATTTTACTTTCAATCTCTTGGGGATCTTTGTCTGAACTGACTTAACTTGAACAATTTTGTAAAGTTTGTTTTTTTATTATAGCGCATCTTTTCCAAAAAAGAAAGTTTTTTTTGAAATCTTGCACCGTTTCCTTAACAGTGTTATGATTATGGAAGAATGTGTTCTGCACAGAAAATCTAAGAATCAGCGAGGTAAAAACTATGACAAACAGCGAAAAAGCATTACAGATGCACGAACAGTGGAACGGAAAACTGGAAACTGCAGCCAAAGCACATGTCAATTCCAGAGAAGATCTGGCAATTGCTTACACACCGGGTGTAGCCGAACCTTGTAAGGTGATCGCAAAAGATCCCGAAGCTGCTTACAAATATACAATCAAATCCAACACCGTAGCCGTAGTTTCTGACGGAAGTGCGGTTCTGGGACTTGGCAATATCGGAGCACTGGCAGCCATGCCTGTTATGGAAGGAAAAGCAGTTCTTTTCAAAGAATTCGGCGGTGTCAATGCCGTTCCGATCTGCCTTGACACGCAGGATACAGAAGAGATTATCAAAACCGTTGTCAACATTGCACCTGCATTTGGCGGAATCAATCTGGAAGATATTTCTGCACCGCGTTGTTTTGAGATCGAAGAACGCTTAAAAGAGCTTCTGGACATCCCTGTCTTTCATGATGACCAGCACGGAACTGCCATTGTTGTCCTTGCCGGTATCATCAATGCTCTCAAAGTAACCGGAAAGAAGAAAGAAGACTGCCGCGTTGTTGTAAACGGTGCAGGTTCTGCCGGAGTTGCCATCACAAAACTGCTTCTGACCTACGGATTCGAACATATTACAATGTGTGATATCAACGGAATCATCAGCAGCGCATCACCAAACCTGAACTGGATGCAGAAAAAGATGACGGAAGTGACAAACCTGGAAAACAAAACCGGTTCTCTTACAGATGCCATGCGTGGAGCTGACATTTTCGTCGGTGTCTCTGCTCCTGGTATCGTCACAAAAGAGATGGTCGCATCCATGAATTCTGATGCCATACTCTTTGCCATGGCAAATCCAGTGCCGGAGATTATGCCGGATCTTGCAAAAGAAGCCGGTGCGCGCGTTGTTGGAACCGGACGCTCTGATTTTCCAAATCAGGTCAATAACGTTGTCGCTTTCCCGGGAATTTTCAAAGGAGCGTTGGAAGGGCGCGCCACACAGATCACGGAAGAAATGAAACTTGCTACCGCCAATGCCATTGCAAGTCTTGTTTCTGATGAAGAACTCAATGAAAACAATATTCTCCCGGAAGCATTTGATTCCCGTGTTGCCGACGTAGTCAGCAAAGCGGTAAAGGAACTGATCTGATCATGCGCTGGGGTGAAAAAAGATACCACTCTCTGGATTATGAATTAAAACAGATGTTCAAAGAAAAAGTTTACAAAATCGCCTTAAACGGCGGAATGACCTGTCCAAATCGTGACGGTCATGTGGGAACAGGGGGCTGCATCTTCTGCAGTTCCCAGGGGTCAGGTGATTTTGCCGGCTCTGCCAGACTTTCCATCGCCGAACAGATAAGACAGGGAAAAGCAGATATTTCTTCCAAACGTCCGGTGCACTCTTATATTGCCTATTTTCAGGCATTTACGAACACTTATGCGCCGGTGGAAACACTTCGCGCCCTTTATATGGAAGCCATTGCTGATCCGGAGGTGAAGATTCTCTCCATTGCCACCAGACCGGATTGTCTGGGAGCAGATGTCCTCGCACTGCTCGATGAGATCAACCACATCAAACCTGTCTGGGTAGAGCTGGGATTGCAGACCATCCATCCCGAAACCAGCGCCTACATCCGGCGCGGATATGAGCTTTCAGTATTTGAACAGGCAGTAAAAGAACTTCGTGCCATCGGCATCACGGTAATTGTTCATACAATTCTATATCTGCCGGGTGAAACGAAAGACGATATGCTGGATACGATCCACTATCTCAATCATATGGATATTCAGGGGATCAAACTGCAGCTGCTTCATGTCTTAACCCACACAGACCTTGCAGCCGACTATGAAAAACACCCCTTTTATATTCCCGATATGCAGGATTATATTCAGTTTCTCGGTACCTGCATCGCACAGTTGAACCCCGAAATCGTGATTCATCGCCTGACCGGAGACGGGCCGAAAGACCTTTTGATCGCCCCTCTTTGGACAAGCAATAAAAGAACCGTATTAAATCAGCTTCACAGCCACCTGAAAGAACAGGATATCTGGCAGGGAAAGGAGTACTATGTCTGAAACTTATACACTGTATAAACTGATCGTATTGTACATGCTGGATAAAGTGGATTTTCCATTGACAACTTCACAGATTTCCGAATTTATTCTGGAAAAAGAATACACAACTTATTTTAAGCTTCAGGAAACACTCGCTGAAATGGAACATTCCGGACTGCTCCGCGTGGAAACGACACACAACCGTACTCTGTATCATCTGACAGACAACGGTCTGGACACCATCCAATACTTTAAAAACAAGATTTCCCCTGCCATTCAGCGGGATATTGATGAATTTCTCAAAGAAAAGAAGTATGATCTGAAAGAAGAGGTTTCTGTCAAGTCCGACTACTATCTGAACACCAACCATGAATATGAGGTCTGCTGTCAGATTGTAGAAAACGGCTTCAGCCTGATCGATCTGAAACTCACGGTTCCTACCGAATCAGAAGCTGAAGCCATTGCCGGAAACTGGGCTTCCCAGAGCCAGGATATCTATACCCTACTGCTTGCGAAGCTTTTGTAAATGCTCTTTGATTTGTTTTTCATAGCCAAGATCGCCGGGTTCGTAGAACCTGGCGTTTTTGATTTCATCCGGAAGATACTGCTGTTCTACATAATGATTCGGATAGTCATGTGCATATTTATATCCGATCCCATGTCCCAGATTTTTAGAACCCTTGTAATGTGCATCCTGCAGATGTGACGGAACCGTGGTCTTATATTGCCGTACATTTTCATTTGCCGCAAAAATCGCATTGACCGCCGAATTACTTTTTGGCGCAGTCGCCACATACAGTACTGCCTGCGATAAAATAATCTGTGCCTCCGGCATCCCGATCCGCTCCACTGCCTGTGCTGCGGAGACGGCCACCGTGAGCGCCATAGGATCTGCATTTCCCACATCCTCTGCTGCACAGATCATGATCCTGCGGGCAATAAATTTGATATCTTCTCCTGCATACAGCATTTTTGCCAGATAATACACTGCAGCATCTGGATCAGATCCACGCATACTTTTGATAAATGCAGAAATCGTATCATAATGATTGTCTCCACCCTTATCATAGCGCACAACCCGCTTTTGAATACACTCTGACGCCACATCCAGCGTAATATGAATCTTGCCGTCCTCACTGCGCTCTGTCGTCAAAACACCAAGCTCAATGGCATTGAGCGCACTTCTTGCATCTCCGCCGGATACATCTGCCAGAAACTCCAGCGCATCCTCGTCAATCTCTGCGTGAAAGCTTCCCATTCCCTTATTCTCATCATAAACCGCACGCTTCAACAGGGTGCGAATATCTTCTTTTCCCAGAGATTTTAATTCAAATACACTGGATCGGGAAATCAACGCACTATTGACTTCAAAATACGGGTTTTCTGTCGTTGCTCCGATCAAGGTAATGGTACCGTCCTCCACAAATGGCAGCAGATAGTCCTGCTGTCCCTTGTTAAATCTGTGGATCTCGTCAATAAACAGGATCGTTTTTTTGCGATACATTCCGAGCAGTTCTTTCGCTTCATTTACCACCTGCTCCATATCTTTTTTTCCCGCTACTGTGGCATTGATCTGCTTGAACTCCGCACTGGTCGTATGTGCGATCACCTTTGCAAGAGTCGTCTTTCCCGTTCCCGGAGGTCCGTAGAAAATGATCGATCCCAGCTTATCCGCCTTGATCGCACGATACAAAAGCTTGTCTTTCCCTATAATATGCTGCTGTCCCACTACTTCTTCCAACATCTGCGGACGCATTCTGGATGCCAGGGGAGATTCCTGTTCCTGTGTTTTTTCTCTCATATAATCAAATAAATCCATACTCTTCCTCCTGCCGGCTTCTGTATATTTCAGACACCGCTGATCTCGCGGATGACCTCTCCTGCAATCAAAAGCCCTGCCACCGGCGGTACAAAGGAAATGCTGCCCGGAAGTACACGGCGGGCTCCTTTGTCCTCTCCGGTCTCACGTCCGGACGTATCGACTGGTTTTTCCGGTGAATACAATACTTTCAGATGCCGGATTCCTCTTGCTTTCAGTTCCCTCCGCATCACTTTGCAAAGCGGACACATACTGGTCTTTGACAGGTCTGTGATTTCAAACAGTTCCGGATGCAGCTTGTTGCCGGTTCCCATACTGCTGATCAGTGGGATCTCCCTTCTCTGCGCCAGTTCCGCGATCGCCAGCTTTGCCGTTACCGTATCGATGGCATCAATGATATAATCCGGAGTTTCTTCAAACAATTCTTCCACATTATCCGGCAGTACAAAGGTCTCATAGGTCTTTACAACAATCTCCGGATTGATATCCCGGATCCGCTCCCGCATCACTTCCGTCTTCATCCGTCCGATGGTACTGTGATATGCGATCGACTGCCGGTTGATATTCGTCAGAGAAACCTTGTCATTATCGATCAGGATCAGCCTGCCCACACCGCTTCTTGCAAGTGCTTCGATACAGTGAGAGCCTACGCCGCCGACACCAAATACCATGACAGTCGCCTGCTTAAGTCTCCCCAGCCCTTCTTCTCCGATCAAAAGTTCTGTTCTGGAATATTCATTCATCTTATATATCTCCTCTATTTCTAAGGCAGAAGCAATCTGTCTGCCGTCACAAATTCAAATCCTTTTTCTTTCAGTCTGTCTATGATCTGCAAGGCCGCCTCCACAGAGGTTCCGTAACAGTCATGTAACAGAATCATATCATTTTCTTTTGCCTGCGTCACTACTTTGCTGACAATTTTCTCTGTATCTTTTACAGACCAGTCCAGCGGATCCACTGTCCACATAACCGGAATCATGGAAATTTTTGCGGAAAGTCCCTTTGGAAATTCTCCGAAAGGAGGTCTTACATATTCTACCGGATTTCCCGTGATCTTCTCGATCAGACGGTTCGTCTCCTCCAGCTCTTTGAGCGCTTCCTCTTCTTTGATCTTCGTCAGCTGAACATGATGATACGTGTGATTTCCGATCAGATGTCCGTCTCTTGCCATTTGCCTCACCAGCAGAGCATTGTCGCCTTTTTCAATATTCTCTCCGATCAGGAAAAACGTAGCATGCACATCCCGCTCTCTCAGCCCGTCCAGAAGTTTCTCTGTATGCGCTGCACTCGGTCCGTCATCAAAAGTCAGTGCGATCTTTGGTCTGATTTCTTCTGTCTGCTCCACATCCGCACTCACAGGCTGTACTTCCCTCTCTGCCGGAATATTCACAAACGGCTGAATCCCCAGCAACAAAAAAGCATAGGTAACTGTCAGCACTCTCCCCATCCATTTCCAACGCAATTGACTCACAATCCTTTTTTCTCGTTACTGCCAGTATATGCGGCTTTTCCTGAATTTATGGCATGTGATGCTTCCGGTACTGGGACGGACTCATCTGCATCTTCTTTTTGAATGCCTTGGAAAAATACAGATTATCTTCAAATCCTACCGAATACGCAATAGATGCAACGGAAAGCCCGGTCTCCCTGAGAAGATGGCACGCCTGACGGATTCGATATTCCGTCAGATATTCTTTTGGGGACTGCTTCTGATATGCTTGAAATGCACGAAAGAGATAACTTCTGCTGATCCCCGTATAATCCGCTACATCCTCCACTGTGATCGGATAGGAGTAACTGGATGCAATATAATCCTTTGCACGCTCCACATAAACCTGCCGGAGGTCATCTTTTTTCTCTTCTTTTTCCGCATAGTGAATAAACACGGACAGCATGGTATAAAGAGCTCCTGTCATAGCTGCTGCCGCTTCATATGTCGTTCCTCTTACCTGATAGATCTGCTCCAGCTGCCGCCAGATCAAATCTCCCGGAATCTTATCCCTTCCGATCACCGGCCGTTTTCTCGCAAAATCAGTTGCCCGCACCATCACAGCCGCATCGGTTCCCATAAATCCCGCCCATGCGTACTCCCACGGATCATCCGGATCTGCATAATACTTGACCTCTGTATCCGGATACAGAATAAAACTGTCTCCCTCTCCCAGATGATATATTTTTTTATCTGCCACATAGGTTCCCTTTCCCGAAATAATATGGTGGATACAATAATGATCCCGGATTCCCGGTCCCCACTGCTGCTCCGGTCCGCACTGCTGATACCCCACATTATAAACGGAAAGAGAACTCAGAAGATTATCTCCTACTTTATAGGAGTATTTGTATGTCTGTTCCACGCTCTTCTTTCCTTTCCCCAAATCTGTTCTTTGCCTCTATTATACAACATAATTCCATATATATGCACGTATTTTTTATAGACTTTTTTCAGTCTGATTTTTATAATGAACTTGTAAAAATACTCAGTCTCTATGGAAAGTGAGGAATCAACATCATGAAAGAACGTTTGATGAAAAAATTTGAAGAACTTTTCGGCAGCACAGAAGGTGCCGGTTTTTATTTTTCTCCGGGACGCGTAAATCTGATCGGAGAACACACAGATTATAATGGAGGACACGTATTTCCATGTGCGCTGACACTTGGTACATACGGAATCGCCAAAAAGCGCAGTGACCGTATCTTGCGTCTCTATTCTATGAATCTGGATCATCTCGGTGTGATCACTGCCACTCTTGACGATCTGACCAACAAGCCGGAATATAACTGGGCAAACTATCCGCTTGGAGTTCTCTGGGCATTAAAAGAAAAAGGATACTCTGTAGACTGTGGAATGGATCTTGTGATCTACGGAAATATTCCGAACGGTTCCGGTTTGTCCTCTTCCGCATCCCTGGAAGTTCTGACCGGAGTAATCGCAAAAGATCTCTGCGGATTTGATGCCTTAAGCATGACAGACATCGCACTGATCGGACAGTACTCTGAGAACAACTTCAACGGATGCAACTGCGGAATCATGGATCAGTTTGCAGTTGCCATGGGCAAAAAAGACTGCGCGATCTTTTTGGATACCGGCACACTCTCCTATGAGTATGCACCGGTAGAACTGGAAGACGCCAAGATCATCATCACAAACAGTAAGGTAAAACACAGTCTTGTTGACTCTCAGTACAACCAGAGACGTCAGGAATGCAGCCATGCGCTCTCTCTTCTTCAGGAAGAACTGGATATCAACGCTCTTGGTGATCTGGACATCGATACCTTTGAAAAATTCAAAGAAGTGATCACGGATCCTGTAGAGCAGAAACGTGCGAAACACGCAGTTTATGAAAACCAGCGTACCATCGAAGCAGTATCTGCATTAAAAGCAGGCAACATCGAGCGTTTCGGCGAACTGATGAATCAGTCCCACATCTCTTTAAGAGATGATTACGCAGTATCCTGTGAAGAAATCGATATCCTGGTCGATCTTGCATGGCAGATTCCGGGTGTTGTAGGTTCCCGTATCACAGGGGGCGGATTCGGCGGATGTACCGTAAGTATCGTAAAAAATGACACTGTCGATACTTTCATCAATACTATCGGACCTGCATATAAAGAAAAGGTCGGACACGAAGCCGAATTCTACACCGTTGATATCGGAAGCGGTGCACAGAAACTGGAGACTCTCTAAGAAAGAAGGAATTTATCCATGTTATATGAATCTATCAAAAAACTGGTACAGTACGGGATTGATACCGGACTGACTCCGGAATGTGAACGTATTTACACTATAAACTTACTTTTGGATGTATTCCATGAAGACAACTGGGAAGATGTCTCCTGTGATCTGACAGATCTTGTGCTGGAAGACATCCTCGCCGATCTCCTTAAGGAGGCTGTTACACGCGGCATCATTGAAGACAGCATTGGCTATCGTGATCTGTTCGACACCAGACTGATGAACTGCCTGCTGCCGCGTCCGGCTCAGGTTCAGAACGATTTCTGGAGACATTATCAGGAATCTCCGGAATCCGCCACTCAGTTTTATTACAAGTTCAGTCAGGACAGCGATTACATCCGCCGGTACCGGATCAAAAAGGACCGCAGATGGACTGTAGACACAGACTACGGAACACTGGATATTACCATCAATCTGTCCAAACCGGAAAAAGATCCGAAAGCCATTGCCGCTGCGCGCAATGCTTCTGTTTCGGCTTACCCGAAATGTCAGCTCTGTATGGAGAACGAAGGGTATGCCGGACGCCTCGATCACCCGGCCAGAGAGAATCACCGCATCATTCCGATCACGGTCAATGACAGCAAGTGGGGATTCCAGTATTCTCCTTATGTCTACTACAATGAGCACTGTATCGTGTTCAACGGAGAACATACTCCGATGAAGATCGAGCGCCAGACCTTTGTCAAGCTATTTGATTTTATCAAACAGTTCCCGCACTATTTCCTCGGATCCAATGCAGATCTTCCGATCGTAGGCGGTTCTATTTTAAGCCATGACCACTTCCAGGGCGGACATTATACCTTTGCCATGGAAAAAGCGCCTGTCATCCAGAAGTTTACTGTCAAGGGCTTTGAAGATGTCACAGCAGGCATCGTAAAATGGCCGCTCTCTGTGATCCGTCTGCAGTCTGAGGATGTGACCAGAGTGATCGACCTTGCAGACCACATTCTGCAGGCATGGCGGGGATATACAGATGAAGCTGCTTTCATTTTTGCTGAAACAGACGGACAGCCTCACAATACGATCACGCCGATCGCCAGAATGCGGGATGGAAAATATGAGCTGGATCTGACTTTGAGAAACAACATTACCACAGAGGAACATCCGCTCGGAGTATACCATCCTCACGAAGAACTGCATCATATCAAAAAAGAAAATATCGGTCTGATCGAAGTCATGGGGCTTGCTGTACTCCCTGCACGTCTCAAAGATGAGCTGGAGCTGTTAAAGACTTATATTCTTGAGAAAAAAGACGTCAGAAGCAATGAGACCATTGCAAAGCACGCGGACTGGACCGAAAGTTTCCTGCCGTCCTATCCGGAGATCAACGCAGAAAATGTCACGCATATTCTGGAACAGGAAGTCGGAAAGGTCTTCTGTCAGGTCCTGGAAGATGCCGGTGTTTACAAATGCACAGACGAAGGACTCGCTGCATTTGACAGATTTGTTGAGACTTTATAAAATAGATTTCGGGAAACAATAACCAAAAAAGAACTTCCCCGCAAAACGCAAAAGTTTTCATACTTTGCTTCCACGGGGATGTTCTTTTTCTTATTTTTTCTTTTTCTTATTTTTTCTTTTTCTTATGTTTCGTCTTTTTCTTTTTCACGCTGTAACCGAATGTCCCGATCTTCTTCCCGAGAGACAGATACTCTCCATGCGAATATGCCATCAGCCCTGTTTTATTCAGCTCAAACTTATTCTTTTCATTCAAATACTGCTCATCAATCTGTACTGCCAGAACTTCCGCCAGAAACATATGGTGGCTTCCCAGTTCTTTCACTTCTGTAACTTTACATTCGATATTGACCGGACACTCTTCAATCACCGGTGCATACCGAAGCTTTTCTGCTTTTGCCGGTGTCAGATGTGCCTCTTTCCATTTGTCCACATCCTTTCCAGAACGTACTCCGCAATAATCGGTTGCTTTTGCAAGCTGCTCCGTGGTCAGATTGATAACAAATTCTCCGCTCTCTTTTAACATATGATACGAATATCGCTCCGGACGGACGGAAATATAAACCATTGCCGGATTGGTGCAAATCGTGCCCGTCCATGCGATCGTCAGAATATTGCTCTTTCCGGACTTGTCCGCCGTACTCACCATCACTGCCGGGAGTGGATATACCATATTCCCGGCTTTCCATACTTGTTTTCCCATTTTTTGCTCCTTCTACTGCTGCAGTGCCGAAACCAGTGTCGGTACAAGCTGTTTCTTTCTGGACACCACACCCTTTAGCTCGATCATCTCCGGATTTCCTTTCAGATCAAACGCAGAGATCATCTTTTCTCTTGCTCCGTTTCCGGCACATAAAAGTTCTGAAGATTCTGCGACAATATTGGTCAGCATAAAGAAGATCATATCCAGCCCCTGTGTCTTTCTTGCCTGTTCCAGATAAGCGGATACTTCTGTTTTGATCTCACGCAGCTCTTCTGCGCTCATAGAGCTGATCTGACCAACTCCAAAGTTGATATCGTTGACTGTAAACTGTTTGAAATCCAGGAAACAGATTTCTTCTGCTGTTTTTCCTTTCAGATTACTTCCTGCATTAAACATCTCCAGTGCCAGCTTCTCAATATCAATCCCTGCGATCTCTGCCAGTTTCCTCGCAGATTTTTCATCCAACGGTGTACAAGTCGGAGACCGAAACATCAGGGTATCGGAAATGATCGCCGAGCAAAGGAGTGATGCGATCACCGGCTCTACTTCTACTCCCTCTTCCTGATACATCTGATAAACGATCGTAGCGGTACATCCAACCGGCTGATTTCGGAAAAATACCGGGCCCATCGTTTCAATACTGCTCAGACGGTGATGGTCGATGATTTCCAGAACCTCTGCTTCTTCCACACCATCCACTGCCTGATTTTTTTCATTGTGATCCACCAGGATCACCTGTTTTCTGCGGCTGTTGAGCAATCTTCTTCTGGAAATAAATCCCAGGAAATTACCTGCCTCATCTAGGATCGGGAAGTCACGGAATCTCCTGCGTGCCATCACATCTTTGACATCATCCACATAGTCATCCATCTGGAAAGAAACGATTCCTTCTCTTGTCATAAACTGCTTCACCGGAATACTCTGGTTGATCAAACGTGCGACCGTGAATGCATCATGCGGAGAAGAAATGATCACGATTTCTTTTTCTTCTGCCTGTTTTAAAATCTCTTCTCCTACACGTGCTCCGTTACACACCACCATACAGCTCACATTCAAATCGACGGCATGCTGCTGTGCCTCCTGGCGGTCTCCTAAGATCACCAGATCATTTTCTTCCACAAATTCTGACATCAGCTTTCGGCTTGATGCAAGAATCCCGACTTTTCCGTTCAACACATAGCTGTGTGGATTTCCTGCAATGATGGTTCCATCAATGGTCGATGCAATATTCCTGTACTGTGTCCTTGCTTTGGAGAGAATCCCGCTGTCATACACATCCATGTAAGAAGTCGCGATATCTCCAATGGTGATCAGACCTTCCAGTTTGCTGTCCCTTGTCACAGGAAGCGTCTTGATATTCAGCTCTTTCATAGATTTCCACGCACTCTTGATGGAAACACTTCCCTTGATCCCTTCAATGTTGCGCAGTTCTACATCTTTAACCTGCACTCTTAAGTCCGACAACAGCTTCGGTGCCTCAACCTGAAAATGATCCAGCACATACTGTGTCTCTTCATTGAGCTGCCCCGCTCGCCTTGGACTATAATCTTCTCCCGTGATCTTAGATTTCAAATTAGCATAGGCGATCGCAGAACAAATCGAATCTGTATCTGGATTTTTATGCCCTACTACATACACTTTATTATTACTCACTCCGTTATTCATATCAATCCAAACTTCCTTTGCTTATTTTCTTCTATAATGGTTATTGGGTGTGAACAGTAACCTATATGTAGCTTGCCATTTTTTCCAGATTTCGTCAACCCAAATTTCAAGATTCCGTGTCTTTTTGATAAAACATATGCTATACTGTCTTTAATGCAAAGCAAAAATCTTCTGTTTTAAGAGATTTTTGTTTTAAAGTTTTAGAAAGTCGAGGTGCAGCGATGAGCGAAGAATTAAGAACAGAAGAATTACTGACAAACGAAGGACACACAGAGACAATGGCTGATTACGAAGATCATTTTGACGATGCCAATCCATGGAACAGGGTTTTGGAATATATGGAAAAGAAAACGATCCTCCCTGTTAAGATCGAAGGAATCGTAAATGGCGGTGCCATTGCCATGGTAGAAGGACTGCGCGGATTTATTCCGGCATCCAAACTCTCCCTTTCTTACATTGAAGATCTGGAGACTTACCTGCTCAAAGATGTGGAAGTTCAAGTGATCGATGTAGATCAGGCAGGCAACCGGCTTGTATTGTCCGCCCGTGAGCTTCTCAAAGAAAAAGAAAGAAAAGAAAAAGAAGCACAGATCGCAAGTATCCCAATCGGTACGGTTATGTCCGGTACTGTAGAGACATTACAGAACTACGGTGCATTTGTCAAACTGGAAAACGGTCTTTCCGGACTGGTACATGTTTCTCAGATTTCTCAAAAACGCGTCAAGAATCCTGCAGCTGTTTTGAATGTAGGAGATGAAGTTCAGGTCAAAGTCATCGGTATTAAAGACGGCAAGATCAGCCTGAGCATGAAAGCTTTAGAAGAACCGGAAGAAGAAGTTGTAGAAAAAGTTGAGATTCCAAAAGCCGAAGAGATCGGTACAAGCCTTGGAGATCTGTTCAAAAATATTCAGTTATAAAAATCTGTGATAAAAAGCCGCCGCCTCAAAGATTCACCACTTTGAGACGACGGCATATTTCTGCACATTTCCAGCACAAGCCTTCTTTTCTTTCCCAGCTCCTACAAATCGATTCCTTTCAAATACGGGTTTGTCACTTCATAAAATTTTTCTGCTTCTACTGCTTCTGCGATCGCAGTGTCAATCGGCATCTTGCCAAGTACCGGTATTTCCAGTTCTTTTGCAATCTCGTCAATATGACTCTCACCGAACACTTTGATTTCTTTTCCGCAGTCCGGACATTTGATGTAACTGTAGTTTTCCACGATTCCAAGAACCGGAATGTTCATCTGTTTTGCCATGTTGTATGCTTTCTTAACAATTAACTGTACCAGATCCTGCGGAGATGTAACGATCACAACCCCATCCACAGGCAGAGACTGAAATACAGTCAATGGAACATCTCCCGTTCCAGGAGGCATGTCAACGAACAGATAATCCAAGTCTCCCCACATCACATCAGACCAGAACTGCGTCACAACACCTGAAATCACTGGTCCCCGCCAGATAACCGGTGTATCTTCTTCCTCCAGAAGCAGATTAACTGACATGATTCTTGTGCCATCCGGTGCGCTGCAAGGAAGCATTCCCATCTCGTTTCCGATTGCCATCTCGTGCACTCCGTACATCTTAGGAATGGATGGACCTGTAATATCTGCATCCAAAATTCCTGCCGTATATCCTTTTTCGATCATCATACGTGCCAGGGAAGCTGTTACCAGCGATTTTCCAACGCCACCCTTTCCGCTGATGACTCCGATCACTTTTTTCACCTGGGAACCTACATTTGCCGGTGCTTTGGATGGCGCCGTATTGCCTGCATTCTGCTTCTGACTTTCACAGGAACCGGAATGAGAACATCCTGCACAGGACTCTTCGGAACATCCTTCTGTATATTGTTCTTCCATTTTCATTACCTCTCTTTGTTCTATAAATTCATCTGTCTCCATCTTTGAAAACAGGATTTCAGACTGATTTTATTATACCACAATTTGAGGATAATGGACACAACAACTTTTTTACAAAGATTCCTCCAGATCAGAAAGCATCACATCCAGTGCAGTGATTCCGCCTTCCGCAGTGTACCATACTGCCGGATGCTCCGGATAGATGATTTTTCCGTTTTTGTAAGCATCTGTCTGCATAACAAGTTCATTTTCCATAATTTCTTTTGCCGTCTGTGCCCCGTCTGCCCCGATTGCCTGATCACGATCCATCACGAAGATATACTCTGGGTTTTTCTCGACAACCGTTTCAAATGAAGCTTCGTTTCCATGTGTAGAGGTACTTTCAGCAGCTGTCAGATTGTCAAATCCGATCTCCACTCCGATAATGGAGCATCTTCCGTCATTTCCCATTAAATTAAAGCTTCCGCTTGTAGTCATTCCTACCAGTGTTGTATGCCCTTTTGCTTTCTCTGCCAATGCTTCGATTCTTTCATCAAAACCGGCTGTCTTTTCTTTTACTTCATCTTCCAGCCCAAATATAGAAGCAATCGTCCCTGCATTTTTTGTCACGCTTTTTACGACACCTGTCTCCACATCTGTCGAAAGGTATACAACCGGTGCAATTTCACTGAGCGCGTCATAGGAAGAAGCCAGACGTCCGCCGATGAAAATCACTTCCGGATCTCCCTGCATCAGCGACGCCAGATCCGCATCCATTACCCCGATAAACAGAGAGCAGACAGAAACTACGAACAACACCGCCGCCAATATGATTGTCGATACATATTTTTTGATACCACCACCTCCATTAGTTTTTATTTACTCTCGTTAGTTTTAGCTAACATATGTGTAAAAAAATATGTCTTCTCTACTGACAAAAAGACTATACACAATTCACTCACATTTCGCAATACCTTACTTTTTAGTATGTATATGCTTTTTTGCATACCGATTGGCAAACCGGTGTGCCGCATCGATCAGTGCCCTGACCTCCACGCCTTCTTCTGAAAGACGGTAACGGATCACGGAGGGCTTCTTTTCCTTAATTACTTTCCTGTATAAAAGCTTCGCATCCTCCAGTTCTTTCAAATTCGAATATAACACTTTTTCCGAGATACCCGGGATTTCCTTTTTTAACTCCGAAAATCGATTGTCCACCTGCAGAATATGCCACAAGATCTTCAGCTTCCATTTCCCTCCGATCAGACTGTGTGTCAGGATCAGCGGACAGTGATCTTTCTTTATTTTGATGTCTGCCATGCAAAAAAACTCCTTCCTAAAATAGTTCTTTACAAAAGTCACTTCTGCATTTTATAAAATTGCAGATCATTTTGCAAGATTTTTTTAGAAAGGAGCTTCCCCTACAATTCTTCTCTTGTTACATCCTTCAGCCATTTATAGCTCTTGTACCGGCGCCAGGTGATCGGAATCTTAATGATCTCATCACTCATCAGGATCATATACACCACAGGAACGCTGCAGTGGAACACAAACGCTGCGAGCGCACCAAATAAAATCGAGCATCCCCACATGGTAGACATATCCAGCAGCAAACCAAACCGGGTATCTCCTCCGGATCGGAAGGTTCCCACGACCATCGTTGTATTGAACGCCTGCCCTACCACAAAATAGGACATTACAAAGAACATGAACCGCATATACCCCTTTGCTGTTTCAGACAGAGTCATCGTCTCTGCCATAACCGGTGAGATCAGAAGGATCAGCACACCTCCCACAACTCCCATAATCACACTGAGCCATACGAACCTCTTTGCATATGCTTTTGCATGCTCATACTTTTTCTCTCCAATGGTTTTGCCCAGATAGATTGCTGTCGCACTGGAAAGTCCGAATGCTACCACTGTTGCGAACTGTCTGGCCACCTGTGCGACCGAATTCGCCGCAACCGCAGCACTTCCCATATGACCAAGCACTGCCGTATTGGTCGCAGTTCCAAGTCCCCAGAGCACCTCGTTTAAGATCACCGGGAATGCGTATTTCAGAAAATCCATATTTAAAACGTGCTCTGTTTTAAAAAAGTAGATGATCCTGAACTTGATATCTTTGTTCCACACTTTCGAGTACACACATACCAGTACCATCTCCAGGATTCTGGAAACTAGCGTTCCGATTGCTGCACCCTGCACGCCCATGGCGGGCATTCCGAGAAGTCCGAAGATCAAAATGGCATTGATCGTAATGTTGCAGAGCAGGGAACACAAATATACCACCGTTGCCACAACGACCCGTTCCACACTTCGCATAATATAAAGATAAGTCTGTGTGATTCCCATAAAAATGTAAGAAAAACTGACGATCCGCAAATACTTCACGCCCTCCTTAATCACCTCAGGTTCACTTGTAAATATTCGCAAAAGCTGCTCTGGCATGATCTGCGCTGCCAGAAAGAATAATGCAGTCACAAAAACCGCAGCCCGCATTCCAAGACCCAAAATCTTCTCAATTGTCCGCAGATCCTTTTTCCCCCAGTACTGTGCGGTCAGAACCGTTGCTCCGGATGTCAGCCCGAACAAAAACAACGTCATAATATACTGCACCTGCCCTGCAAGAGAAGATCCGGACAGCGCTGTCTCTCCTACGCGCCCCAGCATCACCACATCCGCAGCCGTTACACCCACATTGATCAGATTCTGAAGCGCCATCGGAATGACCAGCGCCAGTACACTCAGATAAAAATGCTTCCAGTCAATCTGCAGCTCATTTTCCTTTTTTCTCATAAGCATCTTTTCTCTCCCATAAATTCCTTTTTCTTGTTTTTCCATCCCCTTTGCCAAAATTTGAAAAACACATGGCAATTATAACATGTTTTGAGATTTATCATATACTATACAGAATAAAATTTTTCAAAAGGTATTTCTTATGACATCATGTAATTATGAAACAGACTATTCTACTGTTATCGGCGAGCGGATTTTGCCGTTCGTTTTTTTGCTCAATACGGAGACTTCCGTTTTAACCCCAAAACCGGGATAATACCAACGATTTTGCTATGATATTGCAGGTGTTGGAACAGACACACCTCTCTATGCAGACTTAAGCCATTTCCTGCTTGATATCTGCAGCGCGATCACGCAGGAAGATATCCTGGATGTTACGGTCGTAATCAACGGAAACCCCCAGAACGTAATCTGGGGTGAAAATGTAGAACTCAAAACAATCCAACATCCGGATCCGCCAACCGGATGTACGGGACTGAAATTCGATTTCCCACTGGATAAAGTGGATGGTGAGATGCAGGTCTGCTTTTCTCTTGTCAGACCTTATGCGGTCGGCCCAGTCAATCTCTGTCTTTTCGGCGGCGGTCAGACAGCTTCCGGCCTGACCATATGCGGACCTTCCTGCGGTTCCACAGAATCCTGTGAATCTACGTTTTACCAGAAAGAAACCGTTTGCGTTCCTGTAACGGTCTCCCCGTTTGCACATCCCGGAACCGCCAGAACAATCTGCTGTGGCGATCCTGTCATCCACACCGGTCCGCAGTGTCCGGGCAGCAAAACCTCCTGCACATTTACTGTAACCCAGAGTCTCTGCATCCAGATCCCGATTGCTTTTGGTGCCGTTATTGAAACCAGCGAGGCTTCCGTCCAGTGCGGCGAGGCTTCCGAAACACCTTGCGACTGCTCCGATGAACCTTCTGTCGAAACTCCAGTTGAGAGAACCAGCCGGAAACCAGAGAACGCAAATTTTTCACCCGCTAGACTATTTTTAAACCGTCTGTTTAAAAAATAGTCTGCAGTAACAGTCAAAGAGTAAAAATCCTTTCCAACCGGATTTTTGCTCTTTTTCATATTCTTTCTTTATATTATAATAAACAAAGAGATTATTTTATAAAGGAGCTGGTTTTTATGTCACTTCATACCTCCGATCTGGTACTCGTTCCCGGGCAGCAGCTACCGCCGCTTGAAACCATATCCGGATTTCAGGTACGTCCCGGATTTTTTCGCTTTTTCGGTGCGACTGTGATTCCGGGCGGTGTAAACTTTACCATACAGTCTCACGGGGCAACGTCCTGTGAATTACTTCTGTTTCATAAAGGCGAGGAAGAGCCTTTTGCCGTCCTCCCTTTCCCGGAACATTATAAGATCGGTTTTGTATACTCCATGATCGTGTTCGGATTTGATATCGAAGAATACGAGTATGCCTACCGTCTGGACGGCCCCTATGATGAAAAACAGGGACTGCGCTTTGACCCTGCCAAGATTCTTTTAGACCCATACGCCAGATCAGTTACCGGACAGAGCCACTGGGGCTGTGTCAATCATGCTTCTCACGGCTACCGCGCCCGTGTCACACACAACAACTTTGACTGGGGAGACAGCCGTCACGCACAGATTCCCATGGAGGATCTGATCATTTACGAACTCCATGTCAGAGGATTTACGCAAGATTCCTCTTCCGGCGTCAAATGTCCCGGCACATTCCGGGGACTGGAGGAAAAAATTCCCTATCTGAAAGAACTGGGGATCAATGCTGTAGAACTGATGCCAATCTTTGAATTTGATGAGATGCGCAACGCACGGCTGATCGATGAAAATCAACTGATCGATTACTGGGGATACAATCCGGTCAGCTTCTTTTCTCCCAATTCCAGTTATGCCTCCAAAAAAGAGGAAAATAATGAAGGAACCGAGCTCAAGCATCTCATCCGCACGCTGCATGCCAACGGAATCGATGTCATCCTGGATGTGGTGTTCAATCACACCGCAGAAGGAAACGAACTCGGCCCGTGTTTTTCATTCAAAGGCTTTGACAACAACATTTACTACATGCTGACACCGGACGGATACTACTACAATTTCAGCGGATGTGGAAATACCTTAAACTGCAACCATCCGGTTGTAAGGGAGTTGATCTTAGACTGTCTGCGCTATTGGGTCACTGACTACCGGGTAGACGGTTTCCGTTTTGATCTGGCTTCCATTCTCGGAAGAAATGAAGACGGCTCTCCGATGAGTCAGCCTCCCCTTCTGCAGAGCCTTGCCTTTGATCCGATCCTTGGAAATGTAAAGCTCATTGCCGAAGCATGGGATGCGGGCGGACTCTATCAGGTTGGCTCCTTTCCGTCCTGGAGACGCTGGGCCGAATGGAACGGACGCTACCGGGATGACATGCGGCGTTTTCTAAAAGGGGATGACGGGCTTCATGAGACTGCTCTGAAACGGATCTTGGGTTCCCCGGATTTATACAATCCGCAGTACCGCGGGGGAAATGCTTCCGTCAATTTTCTAACCTGTCACGACGGATTTACACTGTGCGATCTATACAGCTATAATCAGAAGCATAACGAGGCAAACGGCTGGAACAATACCGACGGCTGTGATGACAACCACAGCTGGAACTGCGGAGAAGAAGGAGAAACTTCCAATCCCGAAATCCTCCGCCTGCGGCTGAAAATGATGCAAAATGCCTGTGCACTGCTGATGTGCAGCCGTGGTACACCAATGTTTTTATCCGGAGATGAATTTGCAGATACGCGATTTGGCAACAACAATCCATACTGTCAGGATAACGAAATCTCCTGGCTGGACTGGAGTCTGCTGTCCAAAAATCAGGCTCTGTTTGCGTTCTTTCAATATATGATCGCATTTCGTAAACAGCACCCGGCCATCCGCAGAGATCTGGAGCCGAGCTACACCTCATATCCTTCCATGAGCGGTCACGGACTCACCCCAGAGCCGCCTGTTCCTTCCTCAGATTCTCACACTGCCTGTGTGATGTTCGCAGGATTTGATGAAAAGACCGGACAGGAAGATCTTGTATTTCTTGCAGTCAACGCACACTGGATTGCAAAACAACTTGTGCTCCCATCCCTTCCAAACGGTTATGTCTGGAAGATTGCAGTCAATACCGGAGACTTGCTGCATCAGACATTTTCGGGGAACGATATGCCGACTGCAGGACAGACTGTTTTGCTGGGAGAGCGATCTGTTATCGTATTTACAGGCATAAAACAGGCGGAGACAGCCTCTCTATGAGACTGTCTCCGCCTGGCTTCATTCTGAAATTTATTCTTCCCCTTCAAAGGCTTCTTTTACTTTATCCATGAAACCTTTTCTTTTGGTTTTTTTCTCGCTTTTTTCCGGATTACTGTCATTTTGATGCAGTGAGTTTCCACTCAGTTCATCAAATCTGCGCAGTGCCTCTTTTGCCTCTGCACTGAGTTTTTCCGGCGTCTGGATCACCAGTGTCACATAGTGATCTCCACGCACTGCGGAATTTCTCAGGGACGGGACTCCCTTGCCTTTTAATCGTACCTTTGTATCGGTCTTTGTACCTGGCTTAACATTGTAGATCACCGCTCCGTCCACAGTCTGAATCTTCACATCTCCACCGAGTGCTGCCTGTGCAAATGAAATCGGCACTGTTGAGAAAATGTGCATATCCTGACGCTGGAAGATCGGATGTCTGGATACGTTCACCTCGACCAGAAGATCTCCTCTCGGACCTCCGTTTGTACCCGGCTCTCCTTTTTCGCGGATGCGTACACTCTGTCCGTTGTCGATTCCTGCAGGAATGGTCACTTCAATCTTCTTCTTGCTTGAAGTGTATCCTGTTCCGGAGCAGGATGTACATTTTTCCTTGATCACCTTACCGGAACCACCACAGTTCGGACAGGTCTGGACGTTCTGTACCGTTCCGAAGAAAGACTGACTCGTATAGACAACCTGACCTTTTCCTCCACACTTCGGACACGTCTCCGGAGAAGTCCCCGGTTTTGCACCTGTTCCTCCACATGTCGTACATGGATCTTTTAAAATCACTTCCAGTTCTTTCTTGCAGCCAAACACAGCTTCCTCAAATGTAATACGGATGCTCTTTCGAATATTCGCGCCTTTCATCGGGCCATTGTTCGCACGACCGCCTCTTCTTCCGCCGCCGCCAAACAAATCGCCGAAAATGTCTCCGAAAATATCTCCAAAATCTGCGCCGTTGAAGTCAAAGCCTCCAAATCCGCCAGCACCGCCTGCGCCGCCTTCAAACGCAGCATGACCGAACTGGTCGTACTGACGACGTTTTTCAGCATCACTCAGTACCGCATAGGCTTCGGATGCTTCTTTGAATTTCTTTTCTGCTTCGGCATCGCCCGGATTCATATCCGGATGGTACTTCTTCGCCAGTGCACGATACGCCTTTTTGATCGCAGCATCGTCAGCATCCTTGCTTACACCAAGCACCTCGTAATAATCTCTTTTTGACTCCGCCATAATAATCTACCTTTCATCCTTGATCCAACTCATAACCAAACAGGCGAGGGCACACCGCCGAAGCCTGAAAGACATGCCTTCCAGACTCCGGAAAAAGAGTGCTCTCTCCCGTCAGATTGATCTCTTAAACTTCTTTGTAATCTCCATCTACTACGTCATCTCCCTGGAATCCTTCCGGTGCAGGACCAGCCTCCGGTGTCGGTCCGCCTGCAGCCCCTGCTCCTGCTGCACCTGCCTGCTCATACATCTTTGTGAACAGTTTCTGTGCACTTTCCATCAGTTTGTCTTTTGCTGCTTTGATCTCAGCAACCTGTGCATCGGATGTATCTTCCGGTGTAGATTTTGCAAGGATATCCTTGAGCGCCTGTACATCAGCTTCTACAGAAGATTTATCTGCTGCATCCAGTTTGTCTCCCACTTCTTTGAGTGCTTTTTCTGTCTGGAATACCATCGCATCAGCTTCGTTTCTTGTATCGATCGCTTCTTTTCTCTTCTTATCCTGTGCTTCGAATTCAGCAGCTTCTTTGACTGCTTTGTCGATATCTGCATCGGACATATTAGATCCTGCTGTAATTGTAATATGCTGCTCTTTTCCTGTTCCCAGATCTTTTGCAGATACATTTACGATACCATTTGCGTCGATATCGAATGTAACCTCGATCTGCGGGATTCCACGTGGAGCCGGAGGAATTCCATCCAGTCTGAACTGTCCGAGAGACTTGTTGTCTCTTGCGAACTGTCTTTCTCCCTGTACAACGTTGATATCAACTGCTGTCTGATTATCTGCTGCTGTAGAGAAGATCTGGCTCTTCTTTGTAGGAATTGTTGTATTTCTCTCGATCAGTCTTGTAGCAACTCCTCCCATTGTCTCGATAGACAGTGACAGTGGAGTTACGTCCAGAAGAAGGATATCTCCTGCACCTGCATCTCCTGCAAGTTTACCACCCTGAACAGATGCTCCTAAAGCAACACATTCATCCGGGTTCAATGATTTGCTAGGCTCTTTTCCTGTGAGGCGTTTTACTTCTTCCTGTACTGCCGGAATACGTGTAGAACCACCTACAAGAAGTACCTGACCTAATTCTGCTGCTGTGATTCCTGCATCAGAAAGCGCACGTGTTACTGGCTCTGCTGTTTTTTCAACAAGATCATGTGTCAGCTCGTCAAATTTTGCTCTTGTCAGGTTCATATCAAAATGCTTCGGTCCTTCAGCTGTTGCTGTGATGAACGGAAGGTTGATGTTTGTTGTTGTTGCAGAAGAAAGTTCTTTTTTCGCTTTCTCTGCTGCTTCTTTCAGTCTCTGAAGAGCCATCTTGTCTGTTGACAAGTCTACTCCTTCTTTTGCCTTGAAATCAGCCAGCATATAGTCTGTGATCTTCTGGTCAAAGTCATCTCCACCAAGTCTGTTGTTACCTGCTGTAGATAATACTTCGATAACTCCGTCTCCGATCTCAATGATGGAAACGTCGAATGTACCACCACCAAGGTCATATACCATAATCTTCTGCTCTTTTTCGTTGTCAAGTCCATAAGCAAGTGCTGCTGCTGTTGGCTCGTTGATGATACGTTTTACGTCCAGACCTGCGATCTTACCTGCATCCTTTGTTGCCTGACGCTGTGCATCGTTGAAATAAGCCGGCACTGTAATAACTGCTTCTGTTACTTTCTCTCCAAGATATCCTTCTGCGTCTGCTTTCAGTTTCTGAAGGATCATTGCAGAAATCTCCTGTGGAGAATATTTTTTATCATCGATCGCTACTTTATAATCTGTACCCATCTCTCTTTTAATAGAAGAGATTGTCTTGTCTGCATTGGTAACTGCCTGACGTTTTGCAGGCTCTCCTACCAGACGTTCTCCTGTTTTTGTAAATGCAACTACAGATGGTGTTGTTCTTGCTCCTTCTGTGTTGGCGATAACTGTTGGCTGTCCACCTTCCATAACAGCTACACAGCTGTTTGTTGTTCCTAAATCAATACCAATGATTTTTCCCATGATTATTTCCTCCTTATTAGTTTGCCACTTTTACCATACTATGTCTTACTACACTGTCTCTGTACAGATAACCCTTCTGGAATTCTTCTGTAATGATATTCTCTCCAACTTCTTCATCTTCTACATGCATCACTGCATTGTGAAAATCCGGATCAAATTCCTGGCCAACCGCTTCAATCGGTTTTACGCCAATCTCTTCGAGTGTAGTCATCAGCTGTTTGTAAATCTTCTCCATTCCTTCTGCAAACGGGTTGGACTTTTCTTCCTCCGGTACAGCTGCGATTCCTCTTTCGAAGTTATCCACAACCGGAAGAATCTTTTCTATGATATCTTTCGCACCGATTTCGTACATCTGAGATTTTTCTTTTTCTGTACGCTTGCGGAAGTTATCAAACTCTGCCATCTGACGAGTGAGTCTGTCAGTCAGTTCCTCGATTTTCTCGTCTTTTTTATCTTTTTTATTCTTTCTGCCGAATTTTTTCATGAAACCGGATCCATCTTCTGCATCTTCGGTTTCTTCCGTCTCTTCTGAAACTTCTTCGGTTTCTTCCTGCGCATCTGCCTCTTCTGCAGATTCTTCTACATCCTCTTCCTGCGCTTCGGCTTCTTTGTAAGCTTTCGCTTTGGCCTCTTCTACTGCTTCTTTGACCATCTCTTCTTTACTCATATTCTCTGCCACCAGCAATCACCTTCCTATTCTTTCGGGTCTTTATAATAAATTGCGTCCAACTCGCTCTGCAGAGTTTTCAGCGTCTTCATGACATGTTCGTAATCCATACGTTTGGGACCGATGATACCGATCGTACCTTTCATGCCTTCTCCCAATTCGTAGGTTGCTGTTACGACGCTGCAGTCTTTCATCGTCTTGACCGGAGTCTCATCTCCGATGTAAACTTGAATTCCATGATTTTCTTCACTTGCCAGTGTCTCTGTTACCAGATCTGCCAGCTGCTGCTTTTCTTCAAATGCACTGATAATCTCCTGAGCACTCTGCTTATCGCTCAGCTCCGGATATTTGAAAATGTTCGTCGCACCGCTTGTGTAGATTTCCATATCCTCATCTACATGAATAATCTCCGCCACGGCATCCAGCACATCACTGATCACCCGGCTGTGAATTCCTGCCTGCTCCTTCAATCGTGCGATCAGACCAAGATTGATCTGTTCGATCGACATGCCGTTGAGTGTTGTATTCAAAAGCATATTCAGCTTCAGAAGCGTCTCACCGGCAAGCACCTCACCAACCTGTATGATCTTGTTCTTGATCACGTTTCCATTCATCACGATCACTGCCACAATCTGTTCCTGATCCACCTGTGAAAGCTGAATGAACTTCAATGTGTTCCGGCTGTTCACAGGAGCGGAAACCATCGTTGCATAATTGGTATTCACAGCAAGCACTTTCGCAGCCTGCTTCAGCACCTGATCCACTTTATCGGATTTTTCAAGCATCGTGTTGCGCAGCTCTGTGATCTCGTGCTCCTTTTCCTCCATCAGCATATCCACATACAAGCGGTAGCCTTTGTCGGAAGGAATCCTTCCTGCCGAAGTGTGCGGCTGGAAAATGTATCCCAGATCCTCCAGATCAGCCATCTCGTTGCGTATCGTCGCAGAACTCAAATTCAAATCCGTGTATTTGGAAAGTGTTCGGGAACCAACAGGCTCTCCGGTCTCCAGATAGTTTTGGATAATCGCTTTTAAAATCGTGAGCTTACGCTCGCCAAGTTCTGTATTCAATCCCATCAGACCTTCCTTTCTCTCACCTGAGGTTTTTCTTATTAGCACTCCTTTGTTTTGAGTGCTAACACCTTCCGTATATTAAGATAGCACCATGGTCTGTATTTGTCAACCATGTTTATATATTCTTTATACTTTTTATATTTCCCCTTGTTTCCAATTTATAACCCTGTACTTTTTTCACTTCTAATACAACAGCTTATTTCCTTTTTCGCAAATCTCATAAATCTCATCATACTTCGCTTCGATCATCGGCGTCAGTTTTTCCGTCTGGTTTCTCACAATTTTCTTATAAAGGAAATACGGCAGGATCCATCCCAGAAATCCGGGAATCGCAAAAATAATACACAAAAGGATTTTCGGCGGATCTGCTGTCACCGCAAACGTAGAACATGCAATAAATGCAGTTCCGATCACTCCTGCTGCCAGCGCCCATATTGTCGCTTTCGATGTCTTACTGTTTTCCAGCGACTGAATTTCCCGGACACAGGCTTCAAAGTTTCGCTGCAGCCTTGTAAGCTCCGTTTTATTTACAATTTTCCGATCACGTTTCAATCGCAGAGTCATCATCTTCTCGACCCCCGGATGACGACTCTGGCTGCTCTGCGGCAGATTGTCATCCGGTTCCCACCCAAAATTCTCATATCCATCTAACAAAAAAGAGGCCTGACTGCTGTTTGCACTCACTTCTTTATATTCATATGCCACAAAATTTCTCTGTGGCTTTTCTGTCTTTTTCATAACTGACCAAACTCCTTTCCCGCCATGGGCAGTGTCACAATAAACGTACTGCCCTGTTTTTCTTCACTTAGGACCTGAATCTCCCCATCCATAAGCTCCAGCACCTGTTTTACCATTGCCATCCCCAGTCCGTTTCCCTCTTTGGAATGAGACGTATCTCCCTGATAAAATTTATCAAATATATGTTTCATGGTATTTTTGCTCATACCGCAGCCGGTATCCGATACAGAGATTGTCACCCCCTGCTCATCCGACAACTGACGAACCGTGATCACACCGCCCAGCTCGGTAAACTTGACCGCATTAGACAGCAGATTATTCCACACCAGTTCCATCAGATCCTGATCCGCATAAATTTCTGCCCGATCCTCCATTTCTACTTCCATCTCGATCTCTTTTTTCTCCCAGGCAGATTCATATTGCAGAATGCAGTCACATAACTGTCTGCACACATCATACACTTCTGCCTCCGGCTGTATTTTCTGGTTTTCCAGCTTATTCAGCTTTAAAATATTGCTGATCAGATCAGACAGGCGCGTTGCTGTATTTTCAATGGCTTCCCCATATTCTCTGCGCTGTTCCTCCGACAACGCATCCCTCTGCAAAAGTTCCGCACAATTTTTAATAATAGAAAGCGGTGTTTTCATCTCATGAGAAACATTTGACACAAAATCTGTTTTCAGCGTTTCAATGCTCCCTAGTTCTTCCACCATCTTATTAAAATCCAGAATCATGACATCCAGATAATCCCGTTTCTCCATTGTATGAAATGTAGGTACATAGACGGAAAAATCTCCGTTCGCCACTTTTCTGGTAGCCTCTGCCATTTTATACAGTGGTTCTTCGTAGGTTCTTTTTACCTTCCATCTGGTAAACAGCGTCAGTCCCATGGCAACCATTCCCCAGTAACACATCGGCACCACGGTCATCACCGCTTTATTCCAGCCTGCCGAATTCATAAACACGATCAGTCCGGTATGTATCCCCGACATCAGAAACAGAACCCCAATATAGATTCCAAATAAAGAAACCGGAAATAAACTTTGCTTTACTTTTCCCCTTTGTTCCTCTCGTTCTTTCATTGCAGCACCACCTTGTATCCAAGCCCGCGGACTGTCACAATCTTAAATCCGTCACAGGCTGACAGTTTATCTCTGAGTTTTGTAACATAAACATCCACAGCCCTCAGACTGGTATCTGTCTCCACACCCCAGAACTCGTCCATGAGCTGCGCTCTGGAAAACGTTTTTTTCGGATAAGACAAAAGCTTGTAAATAATATTAAATTCTCTTGTAGTAAGACTGGTCTCTTCTCCGTCAATTTCTGCACTCATAGCATCCGCATCCAGTATCAGATTTCCCACCGTAATTTTTCTTTCCATCTCTATATTTGCCCTGCGAAGCAATGCCCTTACACGAAGAAGCAGTTCATCCAGTTCTATCGGCTTTACCATATAGTCGTCGATCCCGAGCTGAAACCCTTTCCGCTTGGACGGCAGATCATCTTTTGCCGACATAAACAGGATCGGAATCGTCTCATTTATCCGGCGAACTGTCCCGGCAAACTCAAACCCGTCAATCTCCGGCATCATAATATCAGAAATAATCAGCTGGTACACCGTATGATACATTTCCTCATATGCCGCAGCTGCCGACAGACACCCCTTCGCCTGAAAACCACTGTCATTCAGATAGGTACATACAATCTGATTTAATTTTTCATCATCTTCCACTACAAGTATACGAATCATTTTTATCTTCTCCTTTTGTATCTCTTCCCATTTTCCTAAAATACAGGACGATCCTAACACATTTTTGTTTTCGTTTTGTTTGTGAATTATGTACAAATTGTAAACAAAAAACAAGGTGCGGTCAATTTTTTCTTCTGACGCACCTGTTTCTGACTCTTTTATTTTAAAGATTTGATAAATTAAATGAGACAAAGTAAATCCACAACTCCTTTGCAATCTCTGGTGCTGCATAACTCCATGCAATACTCATGCACATCCCGATTCCAACTGTACCAATCATTGCAATCAATACTGTAGCTATCGTCTTTTTGGACACTCTGCCTGCCTTGTTCTTTTCTTTCACATTCTCATACCTGCCTTTCTTTGTTTGATGGTATGAGAATAGCACTCTTTTGTTTATCCAATGTTTGATATTTGTTTCTGAATTATTAAAAGCTTCAAAATCTTTTCCTACAGCAGAAATTCGCAGAACACATAATTGCTGACATCAATCCCTCTTTTTGTCAGCCGGATTTTATCCTCTTTCACTTCTAACATTTTTTCTTGCTCCAGTTTTTCAATCACGTCTCCGTAGATTTCTTCTATCGTATTTCCAAAACAATTCTCAAACTGGATTCGGGAGATTCCCTGCATCTTTCGAAGTCCCAGAAACATAAATTCTTCCATGGCATCTTCCTTTGTCAGCACTTCGATTTCTTCCCGCAGATCTTCTCCTGATCCTATTCTTTCTATATAAGAGATCATATCTGTACAAAGATGGTATCTGGTATTGGAAATAAAAGACGAGGCTCCCAGACCGATCCCTAAATACTCTACTCTGCTCCAATACCCCAGATTGTGTCTGCACTCTTTTCCTTCCCGTGCATAATTGGAAATCTCATAGCGATGAAATCCATATTCTTCCAGAATTCCCTCTGTCCGCTCATACATCTGCCGCTCTGCATCTTCATCCGGAAGAGGCGGATATTTCTCCTGATCTGTCTGTCCTTTTCCATACCACTGATAAAATCGGGTTCCTTCCTCAATGATCAGACTGTACGCAGAAATATGCTCCGGATGTAATTCTGCCACCGTACGAAGGGTGTGCTCCCAGCTTTTTACGGTCTGTCCGGGAATGGCTGAGATGAGATCAATGTTGATATTATCAAATCCTGCCTGCCGTGCCATGTCATAGGATTCCCGAAATTCTTCATACGTATGGATTCGTCCCAGCATTTTCAGTTCCTCATTGTTGACAGACTGTAATCCGAAACTGATCCTGTTGATTCCCGCCTGTTTCCATCCTTCTAGTTTTTCTTCCGTCACAGTTCCCGGATTTGCTTCGATTGTAATCTCCGCATCCCTGTCGATGGTAAATACCTGTCTCAGCATTTTAAAAATCTCACCCATCTGCTCACACGACAAAATGGACGGAGTTCCTCCGCCCACAAAAACAGAAGATACCTGGTAAGATGAAGCAACCTCGCGGTATCTTTGTATTTCTTTTTTTAATGCATCCACATACTCCGCTTTGGCTGCATCATTTGCCGGTGCAGACAAAAAGTCGCAATAGGCACATTTCTGTACGCAAAACGGAATGTGGATATATAATTCTAATTTCTGCATCATACAGTCCTCTTTCTTTTTAATAGGTACAGTATAATACAATCTGTTTTTGCTGTATACCTTTATCCCACAGAAAAAACAGTCAAAATGATCAGAAAATTTTCTCCATTTGCCTCCGGGAAATGGTAAAAATGACTTTCCGGAACAACTGCCTCCCACTCTTTGGTTGCTTCTGAAGGCTCTGGTCTTCTGCTGATATTCACCTGCTCCCGATCCCTCGGTGTCTCAAAATATGAGAACAGCAGATTTTCATGCAGAGAAATCATCTGGTAACGATCCCCCACGAGAAGACCTTCCCGCACAATCGACTGGTGATGACCAACATAGGAGCTTACCTTCTACGGATATAAAACTGCAATTCGTCCGCACCGTGCTTCCGGCGTTTTTTTCCGCTTCCACACCTCCACGGATTTCGGCTCATCGAACCAGAAGACCGGATACATATACAGCCAGCGGCGTTTTGTATTTCCCCCGCCTTTTACGGATGGCCACACCTCCTAAAACTCCTGCAGATCTAAAAACCACCCTTCTGCAATCTGCTCCATATTCTTTTCCCAGAGATGCTCTGACAGCTCCGGAATTTTTTTCCAATATATTCCACATAGAAAAGTAACATATTTTGACAACATCCTGACAAGTGTCCGGATTGATCCCGTCATTGTTGGTACCTCTCTGATCGTTCAAGATCCGGATACCATCTACTACAACATGACGGCATCCTGCCATGTGGAGCGTCCAGAATGCAGCATCGCGGAATGTGATCCCACGGACCGTCAGATTTTCCACATCTTCAAAATACATTGTTCTCGGACGGTCTGCCATAATAACATTCTTCGGACATTCACCAAGTCCACCATCGGCTCCGTCATCCTCGAACACTTTGTCACCCTAACCGTAAATCGTACCTTCTCCCAAAATACTGATGTCGTGCTCATGCAGCGCACACAAAAAGCAGCCGCCTTCCCAACCGGTCGCTTCGCTTGGATCTTCAAATTCGCTGCTTCCAAAAAAGTCCAGAATATCTTCTTTGCGCAGACTGCTGATCAGCTCTGCCCCCCCAGCCCGTCCGAAAACTTGATTCTCTACCATAAAAATACCCCTTTTCTTCCAATG
>OAUK01000146.1_pt1 | contig 42005 bp, 47 predicted proteins | sample 1495131 | NCBI WGS metagenome assembly OAUK01 (sample SAMEA2580009, study PRJEB22360) | human gut metagenome | biome: human gut; feature: human-associated habitat; material: faeces | place: Denmark | collected 2008/2010 | reverse complement strand
CCTTATATAGGTCATCCGGAACCTTAGTTTCACGGACAACGTACTGGCCATATGGCAATTCTTCAGATACTGCATAACCGTTATTATCGGTCACAAGAATTGCAGCTGTTTTTCCCTGTGCATTCTTTGCTACGGGAGCCTTTTCCCATGTGCCATACGCATCTATATCCTTCTGCGATTTTACTGTAAATTCAACACCGGCCAGCTTATCCGCTTCTCCTGAACCATTATCGGATATCTTAATGATAGAAAAGGCTTGTGCTTTGACCCGTTCTTTTACCGTTTGTTTCTTTGTAACGACTTCCACACTTTGTCCTGCATAGGCGATAGAAATATCATACTTTGTCGCATCCAGTGTATATCCTGTACTAGCAGTTTTTTCCTGCAGGACGTATTTGCCTAGATATAAATCACTTACTGACGCCTTGGCATTTGCATCTGTTGTCAGTGTTGCAACAACTGCATCCTTTGCGTATTTGACAGACCCATCGGCAGGATCTAAAATATTTTCTTTTGCCTTCAGTTCATATACTGCACCTTTTAAAGTAGCTTCACCTTGCGCCGCTGAGCCGGTGACACTATCTTCTTTTGTGATTTCCAAACGACCTGTCTGTCTTTCATCTTCGCCGGTGACCGTGATTTTTTGCTCGTTAGTAGCAATTGTAACAGGGTAGGAGGTCTTGTTTAAGATGTATCCGGATGGAGCTATGACCTCACGGACTGTGTACTCACCAAATCTCAAGTAACCGGATTCTACATAGCCGGTTGCCTTTGTAACAAGACGTTCCAGCTCTTGTCCTTTATCGTTGTAGATAGCATAAGTAGCACCTGCGACCTGCTTTTTAGACTGCGGGTCGATCTTCTTCAGCTGGATTTTGCCTTTGACCCAGTTATTTTGGACAGTTAAGGTTGCTGTCTTATTGGCTTCAACAGACACAGTTCTAACTGTGGTATCTAATACTAAGTGGTTTGGTACTGCAGTTTCTTGTACATAATAGGTATCCGGCAGCAACTCATCAATCGTTACAGTGCCATCAGCGCCTGTTTTATAGGTGCCAATAGGGGATGACATGTCACTGTTTTTAGATACCTTGAAGGATGTGTTTGGTACTGCTGTGCCATCTTCATCATTCTTAGCAATTTTCAAAGACCCGTGCTTGTTTACGTTAATAGTGACATTAAAGAATGCAGGGTCAGAATATCCAAAATCACCAACTGCTTGAGATGAATTTCCACTCGTTCTATAAACAATCGAAGCTTCATCCTTACCATCAGTATATCTATTACCAGTTAGTTTAAAGGAATCCGGTGCGGAAGTTGTTGGAGTAATCGTAACCTTATCTCCACTTTTCGTTATTGTGACACCTTTTACATCACTTAATGTAAATTCACTTAAAACTTTGTTGGTATCTGTTAGAGTAATCGATGAACCTACGTTTACCGTTTTTGTAGTACCATCAAATGAAGGCTTATCATAGTGATGATCTATAGCATCTTGAATTTGAGCTTTCATTGTGGCATAATCTGACAAATTCGTAGAATCGATTTTCCATCCTCTATCCTCCCAAATCATAAACTGAGAAGCCATATACCACTTCATTGCCTTTCCGTGAGTATAATACCCGTGGTATGCCATCAAATTCCATTTTTTAACCTTCTTCAAGTCGTAGAAATCAGATTTTTCATAGCCATTTCCTCCATCAATTGCAATTGTGGACGGATCTACACAAAAAACTACTTTGTGACCATTTAATATAAGTTGGGGTGAATTTGCAGAAAAATCCGTTCTCATACCTCCTTCTAGTGCTGGACCACTTGTTGTGTAACTCACTCCAGTGCTTGCTCCATAAGTTAATGTACCGCCAGCTGCAGTTAATACAGTAAGATTCATTCCTGATATCATCATTAAACATGAAGCAATAACTATTTTTAAATTTTTAAATATATTCTTCATACTTGCCTCCTTACACGTAAAAAAGCCAGCATACGCTGACTTATTGAATATAATTTTGATATTGCCTTCTTAGGGCGCTCTTTCTCTATAATAAACCATATTTTTCTCCTAATTTAATATAAAAGGCAGGAATTATCCCTGCCTTTACATAAACTACTGATGATAAAGAAGTATCCATCTTTTACTTCCATCATTTACTTCAACTGTAGCACAATCAAAACCCGGTATCTTACCTGCTTCTCCAAGAGCCATCCCCACATCCCAGGCTTCATCATGTGAAGTATAATATACGCCATCCGATCCAACAGCTTGTCCTGGTAATATACTATCACATGGTAAAGATGGATCATCCCCAGTAGGACACGCTACTGGTTTTGTTGGCTTGCTTGGTGCTGTGCTGCCCTGACTTCCACTATTGTTATTTGATGATGAGCTTCCGGTAGATGATGCTCCGCTTCCATTTGATGCAGATCCTCCGGAAGGGGAAGTTGTCTGCGGTTGCTGTACTGAATTTGTACTCTGAGATTCCTCTGTAGCATTATGCTCAGAAGGTGCAGCTGTAGTTTTTTTCACTGGTTTCTTCTTTATTATGACTTTGAATGATTTCTCTGCAGCATTTCCATTCGCATCGTACGCTAATACCTTAACTTCATAAGTACCCGCTTTCTTCGTATCCATCTTGCCCTTGTCAATATAGTATCCGGATTTCTTGAGTTCCTTGTCGCTATACTTCAGATTACCATCCACTGGATCCTTTACAGATTTCACATTGTCCTTCAATGTCAGCTTGTCTCCGGCTGTGATCGTGATCTTATCTTTTTTTAAAGTTATTTCCGGTTTCTTTGTATCTTTTACAATAACTTTAATTTCCTTTTCAGTAGTCTTATCGCCATCAGTAAACATGACTTTCAGTGTCTGTTCTCCAAGTTTCTTCTCTTCAAAGCCATTAACCTTATCTACCTTTACATTTTCATCAGATTCTTTTGCGTTAAATAGCTTGCTGTTATCCAGCTTATCTCCATATTCTACAGTAAGCTTGTCTACAGGCTGTACCTGCAGGTCTTTGCTGCAGCCGGTCAATACGAGTGTTGCTAATGCGGCGATACCCAATAGTTTTTTCATGTTCTTTTCCTCCTTAATTTCACCCAATAAGAACGTTATTTATTTCCACAAGACAATGGCCTTTTACTTTTTATATGCCCTATAATATCTTTCGCAACATTCTTGTCCTTTAATAGACTTAATGCGAAGCATTTCTTCCCTGCATCCTTCAGGGATGCTCCAATGTGATATGTTCTTTCATCATCTAGGATAAGAAAGCGGTCATGGAAATTACCAATATATTCTATGCTAAGAAATGGATATTGCGTGTTGAAGAGTTTTACATCTGTCTTTGAGAGTGTGGTTCTTTCCAATGTATAAATTCTCACATCCACATTTTTTTTCTTCTTTGCAAGAATATTAAGCGTGTTCAAATCGACATAATTATCAATCAGTAAAACACTCTTTTCAGCACTTTGTATAATATCTACCAACAGACGGAACGCATCATAGATTTGTCCATCATAGAATATCTTCTGTTGTGATTGCTCATGTTCTGATAGGTAGTCGAATAGCTGTTCAAATTTCTCTTCTGATTTCTTTTGATAATCAATCTGTTTTAGTTCAACCTCACTGATACGTTCAAAAAGCAACGCATTGCTGGATATAAATTTACGCATTTCTACAAATGCAGTCATAATCTGAATGCTGACCCGGATAGCTGTTTCGCTCCTTAAAACCGCCGAAAGCATGGCTATTCCCTGTTCATTAAAGACATAGGGTAAATATCTTCTCCCACCTCGACCTTCACTATCACTTCCATCATTTATTTTTGAGGTGCCAAATTGGCACCTCAAAACCTCATACTCATTATCAGTGAGTTGAAAACAGAAATTCATCGGAAATCTCTGTTTATTTCGTTTTACTGCTCTATTTAGTTGTTTAGTTTCAACCTGATATAACATCGCTAGGTCACTGTCCAACATTACCTGCTGTCCTCGTATTACGTAAACCAGATTTTGTATTTGGCTTAATGGTATTTCATCTTCTACTACCGTCATATCCATTTTTTCATTATCTTTGTCCATCATTAATCACCTTTGCTTTTATCCTTTAATGTCTGTGTAAATAATTCTTTTGACAGAATTTCTTCCTCTACAAATAATCTAATAGTTTCAAATGGTAAAGCATCATAATATTTTAATACATATTTAATAAGTGTGCGCTTCATGAGATCTATTTCTTTAGGGTCAGTGCTATATAGTTTTATGATCCTATATTCAACATAGCTCTGATTTACAAAATTAATTTTCTTTTGATCGCTGTCATTCTTCAAGACCTTCATTGCATTCAATACGCTTTTAAGCGTTTTTGCGCTTGCCAATACCGTATTACCTTTAAGTGCATAATGTACATTAGGATAGTTAGCATCAGCCAAAATACAAGCAGCCCTTAATGAAACATCCCATTCGACACGTTTGATTTGAATCTCTTTTATTATTTCCTTTTTTTCCTTAACGTTTCTTTCCTCTGCCATATTTGCTCCCTATTGCACTTTCACAATTTCATTATAGCACCTTTTCCAGTTAATACAATCAAAATATTAACATATATCAAGAAAAAAGCAGAGACATCTGCTTTAAGGTCATGATTATATTTCTTGACACTACCATTATAGCACACTTTCAAATAAAATTTTGTGCACAAAAATGGCAAAATTTCACTCTTAAAACAGATATCTCTTGATTTTCTTAGACTTCAATCCCGGATTCTTGCATTTCTTCTTCATTTTCCAAATCGTAAGTGGTATCTTTTTTTATTTCTAGCTGTCTATCGATTTCTTTCTGTCTTGATCGTAATTTGCTATATTCATCTTCATATTCAAATTTCATACTAACAATAGATTGAGCTGTGCATAGATTAGTTTCTAAAGCTTCTAATTTATGCTCAAAAAATATTAAATCATTATGTAATTGATTTATTGATTTTATAATACGAGAAAAATTGACCCTCCCTACCGGATTTACTGCATCGATTTTCAATAACCTTGATGGTGTTTCGAAAAATATTTCGTTTGTTTTGATAAATATTTGTTTACCTAACAGCTTACCTATTTCTATAGGTTCGTTATAGTTATTATTGCTATTTACTATATCTTGTACCTCTTCCCACGCCTCTTTCATATCCCTAAAAATTCTTCCTCTCACTGATGTGAAGTGAAAGTATTCAGTGATGTCATCTACGGAATAGATTTTATCAGAGAAATAATCCCATTCATCTCTTAGCATCTGAATTTTATTTTCATATTCAATTATCTGATTAGGCAATCTAACAATATCATCCTGAGCTTTATACTTTCTTCTCAAATACTGTTTTTTTAGATTTTCTATTCGTTTGATCTCACTATCAACTTCGAATTTTTCTTTAATAATTGGATTTCCGGAAGCAATTGCTTTTACTTCTGAATAACTAAATGATGATTCCAGGTCTTCTTCTATTTCCCGCATTACAGAACCTTCCAATAGTTGTGTCATATAAGAAGATTTTGTTTCCACCATCTGCCAAGAATACGCATCGAATGATTTTCTTGTTACATATCGGAATTCATAAATTTCTTTATACATATTGCCTTGGCGGAAGGCTCTACCATTTTGTTGCTCGATATCACTGGCTCTCCATGGAACATCTACATGATGTATTGCAATGATTCTTTTTTGAACATTTGTACCTGCACCCAATTTTGCAGTACTTCCAAATAAAACCCTAATATTCCCATCATTCATATCTTTAAATAATCTATCTTTGGCTACTTCCGTATTGAAATCATGTATAAAAGCTATCTCACTTTCTATGATACCACCCTTGATCAGTTTGTTCTTCATATCAACATACACATTTTGAAAGTTGTTTCCTTCCTCAGTATTTTTTCTTTTACTTGGTGTTGAAGAATCACAAAAAACCAATTGTGTGGCTTTGTTATTATTATACTTATAATATAGTTCTACGATTTTTTTAGCTATGATAGATAATTTTCCTTCATCATCATCTGGATATGTTGGATCAATCAGTCGCATATCAATGGAAGCCTTTTTACTATCAGATGTGACCTTAAGCATATTATCTATACGTGAATCAACTGAATTGTTATGTATAGCCTCTGTCCTCTCAACGATATCCTCTATATATGCTTCCAGATCTTGACTTGGTTCTATCGTTATGACTTGTGGCTTACCTCCTATATGTTTAGGTGGTATTACTTCTTTACGCCCAATCAATGAATTTTCCAAATCTTTTCTTAACATGCCAGGTGTCTGAATGAGTGCAATTGATCTTATCTGAGTCATAAGTTCTTGAATATTGAAGAATTTACAGAATCTTGTACGATTTACAAATTTTGATCCATCCACACTAATTTCAAAACTGGTAATCGCTTTTCCAAAAACTTTTGCCCATCCGTCAAAACAATAGATTCCCATATCATGCAGAGTGTCTTCTTGCAAATATCTCTGGATCGTATATAACTCAGCCATTGTATTCGTTACAGGTGTTCCTGTCGCAAAACATACATTTCCGCCTGTTTCTTCAATTAATTTCACTTTTAAAAGCATGTCACTAGCTTTTTGTGAGTGCTGTGTTTGTAAGCCAGCAACATTACGCATTGCTGTGTATGTGTATAGATTTTTAAACTCATGACTTTCGTCTAGGAACATATAGTCGATACCAAGCTTATCAAAAGGGATCAGATTATTATCACGGCGGATATCAGTTAAACTTTTTACATTTTTTTCGATAGATTTTTTTGTTCTCTCCAATATTTTTACTCGCTTTGTCCGAATGGATTTATCATTTTCATAGGATAGTTGTTCGATGGCATTTTCAATGACAGCAATTTCTTTATTCATATGTTCAATCTGATATTCTGAACTGACACTTAAAAATTGAAAACTTGAATGTGCCATGATAATTGCATCATAGTTACCAGTTGCTATCTTGTTTATAAACATTTGCCTTTTGTCTTTTAGAAAATCCTTTTTTGTCGCCACAAGTAAATGTGCCCTTGGATATAAGGTTAAGAAATCATTATGCCATTGCTGGATCAGATGATTAGGAACTACATACAAGATCTTATTACGCAATCCTAATCGCTTCATTTCCATACCAGCTGCTATCATCTCAAAAGTTTTTCCTGCTCCTACACCTTGCCATAACAATGTGTTACTTTGCTTCTTCATAATTCTTGCAACTGCATTTTTTTGGTACCCTTCCAGTTGGATTGCAGGATTCATTTCCGGAAAAGATAGATAGCTTCCATCGTACTCTTGTAAACGAATATTATTGAATAATTCATTATAGATATGCTCAAGCTCATGTTTTCGTTCATAATTTGAAAATATCCATTCCTCCCATGCTTCATTTAGTTTTTCTTCTAAATCTCTGGCTTGGGTTGTCCTTTCTATGTTTAATTCGCTTTTGACAACATCTTTTCTTAGCTCATTATCGTAAACTGTCCAATAATTTCTGATTGTTGGTATTCTTGAATTTAATACATCACTTAATAAATCATATCCTGTATAAGCAGGTTGACGTTTCCCAACAATATTATCCGATGGGGCAACACCCCACACAGTTTTAGCTACCCCTGATAAATATGGTACATCCATGATGTATTCTCCGGACAATTTTTCATAAACAATACTCGTCATACTTTTCTGTATAATTGAGTGTTCAAATATGTAGTTCACAAAATCAGTGACATATTGATCCGGTACCCAGTTACTACCTAATTGTATTTTAATATCTTCTGCTTTTATTTCTTCCGGAAGAACCTGCTCTAACGATTTAACATTATCATGATAACCGGCTTGATTGGCAATCTTTATTTTTTTTCTGATGTTGCCGGAAAGGTATTCATCAGCTAGAACAAACTCGTTTGATTCTGGATCAAAAAACGCATATTTTTTTTCCAACAATTCGGACTCTACATCTTTTTCCGTTTTGTTATAGATATGAGCAATATATCTTAGATCTATCTCTCCTCTATTATCTAGCGAAAGTAAAAGAGCATCATGCAAATCTTCTACATCTTTGATTTCTTTTTTTGGCTTAATAGTACGTTCTCGAAAAATAGAAGCCTTATCGATCTTCTTAGTTTTAGAATCATAAGTTTCCAGAGAATGTAATATATATGCTCTCGGATCATCAGAGATCAATGGTAGATTCGTACGTTTATGCAATGCACCATAAGCAATTACAAAAATATCATAGCACTCATTCAACTCATCCCTTTTGGCAATATAAACATTATCGTTTTCCTGATTCACTTGTGAATCAATGACCGTAATCGTTTTATCAACAAGTTGTATCATATGTTTAACTTTATTTATATCTCGCTGATCATTAAAAGTAACATGACCGATTTTTAAATCTTTACCTTTTAATTCATCTTTCGTTTGTATTAAATAATAACTGGAATCATCACGATAATATAATCTACTATCCTCTACAAAATAAGAATTGATCGGATAACGATTGTGTGCAATATCAATGTCTTGATAAATACTTTCATTATAAATTTCTACTTTTTCCTGATAAACACTTTGAAATATAGGTAAGACTTCATCAAAATAATCTTGAATACTTTTATTGGAAACTACTTGAATTTCATATCCACCATATTGATTTTTAACCTCTTCAATATTTCCAAACACCATTTCCGGATGCTCTACAAAATATTTATTTATCTTTCTATGTTCGGTATAATCTACTTTTTCTGTTGAAATTTCATATGGATCCGATATCTTATCATCATTTCTCCGAAGAAAGATAATATCTGATGTTACAAGTGCATTGGCACCATTTTTCATGAAAATGTCGCTAGGCAATCGAATAGCTCCTAAAAAATCAGCTCTATCATTTATGTATTCCATTATGTTGCTAGAACCATCCATTGTATCAGCTGATGTTATGAATGCGATTAAACCGCCATTGCGAATCTTCTGTAATGCTTTTGCAAAAAAATAATTATGTATTTTAAACTTAAATTTATTTAGCGTAACATCATGTAACTGATATGTGCCAAAAGGAACATTTGAAATTGCTAAATCAAAGCAATCATCCGGATAAGGACATTCTTCAAATCCTTTATTTAATACTTCAATACCCGGATATAATTGTCTAGCTATGGATGCACTCACAGAATCTATCTCTATACCATAAATTGCACTTTCATTAAACATCTGTTCTTGCATCATACCTATGAAATTTCCTGTTGCTATACTTGTTTCTAATACTGTTCCTTTCTGAAAGCCTATTTTCTTTAGGATGCGATACATGTTTTCTATAACAATTAGAGGAGTATAAAAAGAAGTAAGGGTAGTAGCCTTTGCATTTTGATATTCTTCGATGCTTAATAGGCTTTTTAACTTACTTCTTTCTTTCTCAAATTTCTCATTATTATCGTCAAATACTTGTGGACAACCGCCCCATCCACTGAATAAAGATAGTTTCTTTTGTTCATCCTGTGTAGCCTGCTGCTGTTTCAGTGATTTCAATAATTCGATCGCCTCAACATTTTTTATTATCTTATCCTGGACATTTAGTTTACGGTCATCATTTATATTTAAGCAAAATCTTTGTAATGCCTTCTCTTCAGCATGGGGTGCTGCAGTAACCATTTCATCGTAATTTCTTTGGCTGTCTGCATCCGATTCTGTACTGCCATCATATATTTCTGATGAGGTAAATTCTCTATTGGTTCTTGTAACGTTATCTCCTTCAAAACCTGATTGTAATGCAGATTCACTTCTTCTGTCAGTTGCTCCAATCTTATGTCTAATTTCTGATTCATCCTCAAAGTTGTATAGAGTTGCTTGTTCTTCTCCTGCAGGAGCTGCACAAGAGAACCCTTGGTCATCATTTTCCAATAAGATGTCGAATAAAGATAGTTGTTCGTGTCTTTTATTTTCATGAGATTTTCCTCCTCCTCTTTTACTCATTCTACCTCATCACCGCCTTTTTTTTCAATTGATTTATTATTTTATTACCGTTCATAATCTTCACTTTCTTCATCGGCATCATAATCAACTTCTTCTGCCAGATCCAATATCTCAGCTTTATGTCTATTAAAGTATTTGGGTCTTTCTGCCTTAAAAAGATTGAGTCTATTTATCAAATCCTCTAAATCCGGAAGTTTGCTTTTATACTCTCCTTCATAGTTAAGTTCTCCCCTCAAATAAGATATCCTTTCTAACAACTCTTCAATATCATAAAAAAAGAATGGATAATTGGTATTATTGTTTTCGATATCACGACGAATGAATCTATTTGCAGACTCAATTTTATCCAGTTGATACAAAATTCTCCCATCGATATCCATTTTATCTTCATAAGAAAGTTTTAGATTAAAATAAAAACCATTAAGATCTATATACCAATGAGGTGAATACACTGTCACAAAACCATTCCCCTCAGAGCCACCAGATGGGATCAGGAACACATTATCTTGTACTACAGCCTTAGCATCTAAAGTTATATTTCTGTATTTCTCTGTATTTGATATCATATCATCTTTTAGACTTGACCATTTAGATATTTTGCCCATTAAATTGCTTTTTGCTTCTTTTTCATTTACAAAATGTCTTATGAATCCTTCATCAAACAAATCTCTTCCATTTTGAAGTATTCCTATACTTTTAAATCTTTTTACATAAACTCCATTTTCTTCTCTTTCTTCCCAATGCAAACTATAGCCAGATTGTATTGAGTTTTCTAATTCTTCTTTTGAATAATAATATTTAATACAAGGAGTCTCTTCTTCAGATTCAAATAAGTTTAATTGCTCCATATGGCCACCTCATGTTTTGTATATGTTTCAGTTTTTATGAATTAAGGCAAATTGCCTTAATTCATATGTAGTCACTAAAAATGGATTACTCCGTCTTACTTTGAAAATGTATTAATCACTAAATCATTGTCACTATAGTCATGATAATCTGATCTTCGGTTTATAAAAGTAGCTGATGCATTTTGTCCATCGGTATTCAGTGTAATTGAGTCGCCACTTTTTACTCCGGATACAATATCTGTGATGTTATCCAGATGATATCTGGAAACAGAGACTTCCGTTATTTTGTAAGATCCAGCAGGGATATCTTTACGTATAAGTTCTTTCTCCATAATATCTGAGCCTAGATCAGCTTTCGTAAACCGTATTACATCTGTGTATTCATGCGGATCTCCTTTATAATCCACACCCTTGATTTTAAAAATAAAGGTAGGATCTCCGGATGGGAGATATACTTCATCTGCATAGATTTTTTTCATTATACGCAGCTCAGGTATCGGTAGAAAATCTGCTTTTATAACATGATCAGCTGAAATATTACTAAATGTATATGATGTAGGATATGCTTTCAAATCTACTGAAGCGCCATCTACTGTTAGTCTGCGTAAATAATAGCCCTTATTAGGCGTATACGTAATGGTTCTTTGTTCACCTTTATCGATACTTGTGATTTTTGATGTAATGGTTCCGCCTGTTGCGCTAGTATCAATTTTATAGACACGTTTAAATTTAACATTTATCGTATGATCATCTTTTACATTGCTAAATGTATAACTGGATGGATAGCTATTGATATTAACTGCAGAACCATCTATGGTCACAGATTCTAGTTCATAATCACTGCTGCTAGGAGCATAGCTTACCGTTTTGCTCGTGTTAGGCAGCTGCGATGATGTACTTGCTGTAATCGTACCATTTGTTACGCTAGTGGTTACTTTATAATAAAAGCCAACAGTGACTGCATTAGATGTCTTTGTGCCCCTGTCCGTTGTTATAGAGGCCGTATTGCTGACGGATCCAGATCCAGAGGTGTTAAACCAGGCAGACATATCATAACTGCTTTTCTTTCTGCAGTTCATCGTAACAACATATGATTTGTCATAAAACGAAGCATCATTGACGTTACTCAGACTTAGCTGTATGGACTGCCCACTCACTGAGCGATTAAATTTAGACGTCACATCATTTCCGGCCGAATCCCATACAGTGATACTGCTTGCACCATTTACAAGCTGCAAGCAATTTGCCAAGGTATCATTAAGCTTAAAACTTGTGTAATATGTTGTCGCATCCTCCGGCGGTACTGCAAAGTCAATCATGTAGTTATAGGCTGTAGTATCATAGATTGACGCTGAAGTATTACCGTTGATACGTTTTGTGGGGACGGGTGTGTCGAAACGAACAAGAGAATCTGAACTCCATTTCCAGTGATAGAATGAACGATAATCACTTCCTTTGTCCCATGTATTGACATTGATGTCCAATGTACGTGTATATCCCAAGCGGAAAGATGATGCAGCTCCTGTCAAAGTCGCCCAATTTTGACGATCATTATCCCCACTTAATTCAGATGGTGAATATACCTGGGAACTGTTATAGCTTAGATTACCTCCACTGCCTTTGCTCATCACATAAACACTATTTACTCCATTATAGCCATGACCAAGTATTTCTGTATTATCAATATCTTTGAAATTTGCATGGAAGGGTACTGATATTGGCGTGTTTGTTCCTCTTATATAAAAAGTAAATTGCCAGACAAAATTTCTAGTCTGATAAGATTGCTGATAGATATCAATATTGTTATCCATGAATGCAACACTTGGCATATTAGATTCAGGATGTGTCGTAGTTGTTGCTGTCCGGATTTCTCCATCCACTAGCATGATTTTTAAATCCACTGCTGATCCATTATAATAACCAACATTATTATATCTCACCCCAATCCTACCACTCCTCACTACAGCATTACTGGATAACAATGCGAGGTGACTGTTCGTTGGTAGTCGCCCACTAGTAGCACCTTCGTTACGAAATAGAGCACTGGAATCATAACTTCTACAGCCATAGAACTCCGCCCAGGACACCCCCGGTGTAAACTTTGGTGCAAAGCTATAATAGGAGTCAATGATAGCGTTGCTTCCAGATACCTCGTGAATTGTTGCTGCTTTTAATTGTCCAGGTGATATTGCTATAAAAATCAATAATATAAACAATACAATCATTTTATAAATTTTTTTCATTTATAACCTCTCGTTTCATTTTTATAAGGCAATTTCCCTTATGTATCCTTTCCAGATTCATTATCTTCAGATTCCAAATTAGCTGCTGGGATGATTACAGAATCTCTAATTGCTAACCCTAGCTTTCTCATTTCATCATTATTTAGGCGTTTTATAACCATTGATCGTATCATATAGATAAGCATTTTTAATACTGTTAAAAAAACTGCGCTTAATATGATATATGAAATGACATGGAAAATCGTTAGAAGTCTAGCATAAGTCTGTGTTTCTATTCTGGTATTTATAGTAGCGCCTCGTTGTATATCATCAAGTGAAATACCTAGGCTGCCTATTGCAAACATTACTGCTAAGACGATTACCAATAACATATGAAACATCCATATAAAATTTATCGGTTTATAAAGAATATCCAAGATTTGATATCGCATTATCCTCTTCTTGTTTATATAAAGCTTAGGGTTTCCCTCGCTTTTCATATCTTATCTTAGTTCCTTTCTTAATTTTTTTATCACGAAGTATCATAATTATAATAGCTCCAGATATCAAAATAGCTGTAACTATTACTGCAGGTCTTGTATGATCAGCGGTATTGATAGTCGGTTCTATCGTCTGTGCAGAGATTGCGACACTGACAGCTGCCTGCTGCATTGATAATTCATTATCTGTAGCATCAGGCAGATGCAGCTCCACATGGATCGTTTCTATTTCATTTATTCCATAGGTTCCCAGCTCAAAACCGGCTTGCGCATCCTGCATAGTTCCTTTGTAGAGTATACGATCGTTTTGTGTCGCCTGCAGCTCCATTTTCTCTGCAAGTGATTCTTCCTCTGCAGACAGCTTCAGATAGAGCTTCTGCTCCCTTCGGGACCCGTTCCTCAGCAGCAGCATAAATGTTTTCTCGTCGCCAGGTACTATTTGTGATATCACCATGTCACCAATTGGTTCTTTCTGAATGCCTTTATCCGTTATTTCAAATTGAATAATCTCTTCGTCTTCGTATTGTTGAGCTTTGATGGGTATAGAAAAAAACAGAAGCACAAGAATTCCTAATACCAGTGATTTCTTACTCATCTAAAATCACATCCCTTCTAGAATTCATTGTCTGTTGAATTACAACATTTCCCCATCCATTATCCATATCATAATTTGTACTCTGAATAGCCTGTATTGTTGTTTGGATTGATAACTTCTGCTCTTCTTGAGTAACTATGCCACTTCGTGCAATAACGGCATCGTACAAATCTATTATTTCATCTTCTTTAAATATATTTTTATAGTAATAATAGCCATCTTCTTTTTTTGACCATCCTTCAGCAAGAATCATATCTGTATCACCTAGCTCATGCATTAACTCACCGCCAGTGCCAGAATATACGCTAACTTTGAATCGCACATAACAGTCAGCTCCTAAATTTCTAGCTTTCATATCTAATGGAATCTTACTTTCTGGTACGATTGGAGTAGTCCGTTGTAATTTATCTTCTAATATGACTTCCACAGTGTCTGTTTCAGCGGCAAATCGCTGTTGTATTGATTGAAGTATTGTTGACAAAGAACTCCTTGCTAAAAAGCTAAAAACAAGCATTAACACCGTTATCAAAGCAATGTATAATTTTCTTTTCCTCATTTTTCAGCCTCCTATTGGATGCTGCTAAAAGCATCATATATGTTTTTATAGCCTTCTGCCTGTACAGATTCTGCATAAACAATGATATTAAATGATTTCAGTTGTGCTGGACTTGCATTTCCGATATTTACTTGTGTGATTAAGCTATTCGTATCTGCTCCTGGTAATACAATTTCTTTATAATACCAATAATCACTATCACCTTTTATCCATTTCTCTGTGTTATAGTCCATAGTTGCTGGCATGTCCGAATCTGATAAAGCTATGTAAACTCTGATATAGCAAGGAACTGTCCCGGTATTTCGTACCTTAACATTCTTTTTATATATAGTATTTGGCTTCCACTCCTCTGGAGGTGAAAACGTTTCTACTATCATAATATCATTCTCACCGATTGTGATTTCATTATCTATTGTGTTTATGTGACTGAAATAAGCATTACTGATTGGTGTTATACTAACGATTATAATAGACATGACTACTAAAGCCAGCCATTTCAACTTTTGCCTCATTCATTTTTGCCCCCATTAAGATCTAATGCTTCCATACGTGGCCGCTGATCATTTGAGTTTTTCTGTTCTTCAGGAATTATAACTTCTTCTTTATCAGGAAGCACATGTTCCTGATTTATGAATTTGCTATAAGCTTCTTCCATTGTGCCGGTTTCCTCTTTCTGTATTGCAATACTTTTAACTGTAATGATTTGATTGGTATCTTCAAGCCCCTGATCTTCAATGGCATTGCAAAATTGAACCTGCGTAAACAACTCTGTTGTCGTTTGTCCTGGATCTAATACAGTCTCATATCCAAATACATAGACAGCTGTCTTCTTACCATCAGTATCCTCTTCGATGATTTTGCTCAGCTGTATCCAGTTATCCAAGTCAGGCGTAAAGAGAAATAATTCCGTATCTGCTTTAGAAGCTCGCGAACCGTCAGCCTGCGCGATGATGATATTTACAATCGGTACTCTGACCTCCAAATATACCCATGCAGGATTTTTTCCTGTATTCTCAATCGCTGGATCTTTTGGTATATTTTTATTAGGTATTATTTCCTCCGCTAGATCGGGAATGCCATTATGATCCGTATCAGCTAAATCATCCCATCTATCCTCATGAAGCACAGTGCGTACAGACCCTACAGTAAGCGGGTTTTCTTTTGTATTGGTTGATGTAAAATAAGCAACCGATGTCCCAATTATACTTATTCCAGTGATTAAAGCCAGTGTAATAACTCCTATTTTTTTCTTATTTTTGATTTCCATGATGTTCTCCTTTTCTCGTTTTTTGATAATAAAAAAACTGCGCATAGCAGTAATATAAATATTGTGCATCGTTTAACAAATAAAACGATATAGCCGATATAAGGGATAGATAAAATAACTTTACCCATAATCTCTTTTTCTGATACGTAGGAAAAATCCTTCGTTAGATTTGCATCACCCTTCGTAACGAATTCTTGATTACTCTTTTTTTCTACAATTCGATGGGTTATGATCATATTTTCCACTTTGAATGAAACTATATCGCCTGTTTTATACGAATCGTCTTTATTCAAAACAACAACAAGGCTTCCTGTGGGTACCGCAGGGTTCATAGATCCGCTAGTAATTATGAGAAATTTGAAGTTCAGACCTATATAGAATAAAAGTAGAACCAGTATAAGACCAATAATTAGATTCTTTGTTTTCATCATATACACTTTTAACTTAAGGCAATTTGCCTTAACAGGTATATATCTATTCATATATGTTATCTTCATGTTTATATTGTAATATGATAAGGCAAATTGCCTTATCACATTTCTAATTCCTCCTTTAATGAAGCTGCTGCCTCTTCTTCGCTGTCAAAGCAATCAGAACCGTATGACAAATTATTCATATCATAACCTTCAATCAAATGATATTGAGCATATCCTAAAGATGCGTTTTCAAGTTGGTAAATATCCTCTTTTACATCGTATCTCACAATTTCTAATATATCATTCTCATTGATATCCAAATCCTCAAAGCCTTCATTGGCTATAATGAATTTTCCAACCTGGTAAGGTTCTTTTGCTTCCTCGTTGATATTTTCTAAATACTCCCATTTTCTACAAGCCATTTCAAGAGTTCCAAAGCTACAACAACGGTGCGCTAGTGGATGATTAGGGTTCTGTTCTATAAGATGTAATAGTCTTTCTGCGCTTCCTTTAACTATAACTTCTTTCTGATTCAAATAATTTAATTCTTTCTTTAATAATCTCCAGTATTGATATTTCTCACGCTCATCTTTAAATCTTCGATAATTCCCAATATTATCTAAAGTAAGCATTTCATAGCAGCTTTGTGGTGCAGGTACCATATAATTGATATCTAAAGCCCCCAATATCCTACCGTTATTATCTCTGATTTTGATAAATTCGATTGAATCACTCATTTCTTGGAATCTTGGCTTATATGATGTTAATGGAGCTAAATAATCAAAACCATCAATTGTTTTTAAAACTATCCCAATGAATGCTTTCATCCGATATGGTCCATAATCTATATCTGGTACTTTTTTATCATAATTTTTTAGATAATTGATATATTGATCATCAAGCACATACCAATCCATGTAAAGCCTCCTTTATAGATATAAACAAAAAGAACTAATCTCTAAGATTAGTCCCTCTTTGGTTTAAATCGTTTTTATAGGATAAGCGTTAACCTTGTTTACATTTCTTTCGTATATGCTTTTAAGGAGTAGCAATAACCTCGATTACACTTATATTCTAATAGAAAACAAGTGAATTTTCAAGTGTTTTTTTAAAATCCATACAAACAATTTTAAACAACTTATCTCTACATTAATTAAGGCAATTTGCCTTAATATCACATTCCCTGTACTTCATCAGGTTCACGAATATCATCCATTTCCTCGCCAATACCTTCTTCGATATCATTTCCAAAGCCGTGCATATTTTCAAAGTTCTGAATCAATTGCGCTGAATGATTTAAGGTTCCGGATATATTTTCGCATTTTCCCATAACACCAAAAAGAAATGTTTGCAGATGATGCAGGATTCCTTTATCGGAAACTCTTTCCTTGATATTGAACTCTTCACCTTTCAATACACTTTTAGCACCTCGCAAATATTCCTTTGCCTCATAGCCTCGATTTTTATAATCGGTCAGCCGGTCGATACCGTTATCAGCAGCACGTTTTACTGCATTAAAGACCTTTGATAGACTTATCATATGGTCTTTAAGATGCAAACTCTTAGATACGCTTCCTATCATTGATTTTCCATACTCTGCATATTTATTCAATTCATCTTTTACAGTATGCATGAATGTTTTCTTGGATGATTCTAATCGCCGCTTTGCAATATTTTTAGTATCATCCACTTTTTTTACGACCTGCTCCATTTGTCTTTTTAAAGTCTTGTCTTCCATCAATTGCAATTTGCTCTGCATATCCACAATCTGATTTGTTAGATCGCCAATATAACGTGTCATAAGATCACACACATCTACAAAAGCCTTTACTTGTGACCTTTCATCATAACAGCCATTTTCTTCCATAACATTCAAGTATTCTTTAACGGTATCTTCCTGATTTAAATAAACATAATCCATTATTAATCCTCTTCTTTCTGTATTATAATTCCTGTCCGCTCTCTTCTGGTTCATCTTCAGGTTCAGTTGAAGATAAAAGTGACATATTTTTTTCTTCGAGCAATCGTTTCTTCAGCATAAAAGCCTCATCGGTTTCCTCATCAGCTTCTATGTAATCATCTAATAAAGATATAATATTATTTATACCGTCTTCAGATTCCATCATGAGTTGTGCCTCTTTGCTGAACTCCTCATATTCCATACTTAAATCATATAATTCAAAAAAAGCATATTTATCAAAAAATTCCCATAAATCATTAATGATGCCTTTTTCTACATCATTGCATGAAATTGTCCTGCTACATTTTTCTGATTCGATATAATTTTTCATTTTTTTCCTTCTTCCTTTTCAATTAGAATAGCATCTTTCTTTTGACTAAGTCAAATACAATTGTTAAGGCAAATTGCCTTAACACTGGATGCCTTCTTCCCCCATCATCATCTCTGAGTTTTTATTAATGTCTACCTCCGAAATTTCTAATTCTCTAATTTCATTTTCTTCACAATGGCGTATCAAACATTCGTTCAAATCCTCTCCTTCTCTTTCATATTCGAAGGATTCGATTATTATATCAGGGTGATTCTCTTTCATATATGCTATTATTTCTTTGCTAGCTTCCCGTCCTGCTCCATCCGGATCTAAAGCCAGTACAAGAGTTTTACAATTATCTAAAACATGCGGTCGATTATCAAATGCATATTGTAATGTTATAAGAGCGCAGCCGGCACCTGAAGAACATAAGACATTAGCATCATAATTATCATACATAGACAAATAGCTGCATCCATCAATCATCGCCTCACAAAGCACAAGCTTTTCTAAAGCCGGATGTATTTCATGATACCATCCTACCTGTTTAAAGCTACCAAAGCAATCACATTTATAAGGGATTGTCTTTTTTGTTCCTCTGCGAAATCCAAACTGGGCTTTCCCTTTTCCATCAAAACCAACAAAGACACAATTTTCATTTTTATCCTCATAAAGCATCTGGCCGTCTATCAATTCTTTAACAAGCCTTGGATTAATTTTCCTACTTTCTACCAGATAATCAATAACGTGCTGATTTGTATCATTGTGTTTTGGTAATACAAGTCCCTGTGTCGATTTGACTTCGTTTTTCATAATATTGTAGTGAAATAGCTGCACTTGATTAGGATCCCTGTTCTTATAATAATCGATGATCTTATTTCTTGCTTCTGTGAAACTGATATTATCTTCATAGGCCACAAAATCAAATACACTCATTGCCGTGCGTCCCACTTTTGCATTATGGTAAGCTTTATTTTTTTGCAAATCGAAAACCATAGAAGAATGCTCAACACATTTTATATATCTTGCTCCTTGCTTTGCTTTTTGAAATGTGAGCCCATACAGGTTGCTTGCTACTTCCAAGATGGATAATTCATCTCTTATAACATTTGTGAGTTCTTTTAATTTTGCCTTTTCATCCTCTGTATATATCTTTATTTTATATTGTTTATTCTCTACCATTTCTTTCTCCTAACGTTCTATGTCAAGCACTTCCTCAGCCATCGCCTCATCCCGGATTTTAGATAGATCAATATCTGTTTCAAAGAGTCTATCTCTATAAATACCGTCCGGAAAAAGATGATGCTCGTTAAATGAAAAGAGTTTTAATTCATTACTCATACAGTCCTTCGCAACTATGATATGGTCAAGCAATTGTAACCCCATTAGATTTGAAGCAGTATATAAAAGGTCTGTAAACCTAATATCCTCTAGTGATGGGGTATTGCATCCGGATGGATGATTGTGAAAAACAATCATTTTTGCAGTATTTGATAACAATGCTGTTTTGAAAACGGACTTAATATCAATCGATGCATGATCTAAGCTGCCAACTGCAACTACGGACATATTGATAGGTTGATTTTTTGTATTCAGATTCAATAATAAAAAGGACTCTCGATCCTGGAATCCGAGGTCCTTATAAATTGCTTTTGTAAATATTTTAACAGCATCCTCTGCATTGGATATTGGTTCCTCTGCATATAATTTTGAATCTTCTTTAATACGAAGACTAACAACTGGAATCGAATTCACCTCATTCATCACTGCCATCTTCCTCTTTTTTAAGCTCAATAATAACCAAATTGTCTGGTAATTCCTTTCCTATCCAGGAAAGAGCTGCACTCAGATCATGAAACTCTTTATTTGCTACATCACAACTCGACTTCTTCATACTCTAACTCCTCCTCTTGATCACCGTATCTCAATAAATCAAAAACTCTTTCTGCCTCCTCATATGCTATATCTGTTTCAATTATTTCTATTGGCAATGATTCCATATCCAGTTTTTCATAAAGTTCTCTACTCAATAACATTGGTTCTCCATATATGCCTTCGATTACAAGATATAGCCCTTCTGTCTTTACATTATCCTTTTTGATCATTCAAAAATTCCTTTCTTTTAAAATTCTGGCTCCTCCTGCATCTCCTCTACCTCCTCATCTTCTTCATCGTAAGTATATAGATATAAGGAACATGTATCTGAACGATCTGTTCCCTCCATTTGTTGCTGTGGCCGCACATCAGTTATGCATACATCTTTATCATCGAATTTTGTTTCAATGTAGTTAATAGCCTCATCTATAGTATTGAATTTTCCTGACGTAAAGCATTTGTATCTATATGCATCTACATTTCTAGAATTAAGTTCAAACAAACACTCATCATTAAGAGTAAGACTTGATGCTGTAGAATAAGACTCATAGCCAATTTCATATGTATAGGCATTAATCATCGCAATATCGTCACCGCATTTAAGATATAAAGTTGTATTTCCACCGTACCATGCGTTATGCTCCAATTTTGAAATTATTTGTTTTAAATTAATGACTTCTTCATTTGCTAAACTTTGCTTTAGCTCCTCCATTTGTTTATCTAAGTCATTCCTTCTTCTTTCATGATGCTCAATAAGAAGTTTTGTTTCAAGCAGTTCATTTAGATCATGAATTTCTGCTGTCAATTTAGTGATATTATCATCGATCATTTCTCTATTTTTTTTAGAAACACGATAAATCATAGAATGTTTCTTTGTTTCGAAATTTTCTAACAAATCTTTTTTATCATTTAATAGAGATTGCATTTCTTCAATATTTACAGTCACTTCATTCATCTCATCAGATATCCTATTTAATCGATTAACATACCCTTCACAAATCATTTGTGATCCTAGTTTAAAGTCATTTAATTCGTCATACCTTCTTTTCGTGTCCAAATCTTTTTTCGACATCTTACATATTTTATTCATTCTCTCTCCTTATATTTCTTCTTCATCTACAGCTTCAGCTTCTTCTTCCTCTTGATCTTGAGAATAAGACCGCTCTTGTTCCCGTAATTCTATCTCGTCTAGACCTGAAAATATAATTTCTTTATATTCAGCATACATAGATAATTTATTACGAAAGGAATCATAAATAGTAGGTATGTCAATATCAAAGCACTTATCATAATTTCGGTAAACAGCACTTATCACCTGTAACCTTTCATATTTCGCTTCTTCCAAGATTCCTTTGATTGTTTTGGAAATACAATCAGGGTCTTCCTGATCCGCTTCATTTAAAGCCACATAAACCAAAGGATCCTCTGACAATCTTTCCTTTAATTCATTATATCTCTCGCAAAGATTCCCAACGAATTTATCCCAATCTGTTTCATATGGTATTTCACAATTTGGACCATACAGGTTTATAAATCCTTTATTATTTGGCTCATAAAAGGGAGATTCTATGGTCAATGCATATCTATCCGGATTACTATCAAAAGCAAGATTGCGACTACCATTATTACTAAAAGAGATTTTTATTCCATATCCTTCCTTTAATGCATAAACATCCTGAAACTTAGTTGAATCAATTATATCGAGCTCAGGATTATCAGAGAAAGATAATGATAGTGTAGATAGATAGTCTTTTAAAGCCTCTCTTAAAGAATCGGCTCCTACTCTTACATTCATTGCCATATCTTCTACATTCCGTAAGATATTTACGATCCTATATTTGTTTCGATATTCATCATCCATATTTTCAATCATTGACTTCTCTATATACTCTATCTCTTTTCCCGTTTCTCGATGATAGTCAAAAACAGTATCATTATATTCTCTTTCCTTTTTCACATATTGAGTTTTTGAATATTTAGAATAGACTTCCTGTACATATTCCTTATCTTTTGATATGAAAGGACTATCTTCTCTTAACGAAAGATTATAGAGAAATTCCGGAATGTTCTCTTTATCTACTGCAAAACTTTCATTATGAATATTCATATAATTTTTTATATTAGCTTCTTCATTATTGTATATCTCCTGCAAGATATCACAACAATTCTTATGCAAAATAATTTTATTACATAGTGCATGTTCAGATTTTGTAATTGGTAAATATTTAAAATCCTCCAACGGTACATAGTACGAATCATTTTGTTTCATAACTTCCTCCATTTCCATTCTTGAATTATAATTCAAGTTCACTTTCTAAATTTTCATCATTATTTTCAAAATCAAACATCATCTGCTGTGTGTCATCATTCAATATCTCACCTGGGACAATATCTGTATATGATAATGAATTCATTTCTTTCAGTTTTGAATCTTTACACGGAACATGTAATAAGCCTTGTTCCTTTAAATATTCCATCAACTTATCAAAGCATATATTGATTTTTTTCCTTTCCTCATCGATTGGATAAGCACGTATGATTTCACCGCTCTCAAAATTTTTAGTAACGAAAATATCTGATTGTCCACAAAGATAATCATTACGTATTCCCATATCTTCTAGCTTGTCTTCAATATAACAAGAAAACGCTCTGGCAAATAATTCCTCATTCGAACACCAGTAGCCTTTATCACATTTTCTATATACTTCATCAAAATACTTTGAACCTTCATAATATTTTGTAATATAGAGATTTTCATCATATTTCATAGCATTCATCAATTCTAACATGATGCCTTTTCCACCATTCGAAATCCTCATCATCAAACTTTCCGATAATATGTCGTCAAGAGCATGCGCCCATTCATGCGCCAGACAGCCAGCACCACGTAATTTTGTCAAATTTATTACTTCTAACAGTGGCTCATAATGTGCCATTGCCGAGCCTCTTCCTCTAGCTCCAAACGCAATCGCTAACCTACCTCCTAAAGAAATATCTTTCTTATCAATTTGTAACGCTGCACAAAGATCTATCAATGCATCATATCCAAAATTCAGTGATATCTGCCGTTCTTTTTCAGATAGCCAGTTTCCAAATTCACCTCCTCGAAAGCCAAAGTCCTGTAGATACATATTTCCATTGGCATAACGTGTTTCCCGCATACCAGGACTGCGCCGAACGATATTCTCTAAATATTCTATCTTAAACGCTCCTTTAATATTTCTTTTTTCTGAGGTTGGAGAAGTATCAACGTTTTTAAGAATGAAATCTTTCGCTGCTTGTAAAGTTTCATGATTGAAACTAACTACTGTATGAGATTTTACAATAAAATAAGTATTGCTTTGCCACACATTGGGTTTGAGTTCATCATGCTGTGCATAATAATAATTGCATCCATCTGTTAAAGTTGATTTTCCAAACATATCTTTAAAATAGATATGTCTCTGATCGTATAGCAGAAACTGATAAGGTGATAATAATTTATCCTCTTCGGAGTAGTAAAATTTTCTTTTTTGAATTTCTTTGTCTATTTTATCGAATCCAGGACGTTCCTGTACAGCTTTTAAGATTTTATTATCTATAGTATCCTCATATTGTGGCAATATTTTCACGTAATATGTAGTTGGACTTCCCGGTTGTATAAATTCTTTTGCGAATTCTGTTATATAGAAATTTAATATATCGACTTCCTCTTTTACGTTTTCGCACATTATAGATAGTTTGCTCATGAATGTTATATATTCTTCCTGTGAAACAGCAGGATTTTTTAAAGGATTAAAACGTGGTTTTGCTGGAGTACTATCTCGAATTCGCTTTTGAAACCATATTACACGCTTAGATACTCCCTCTTGTAACATCTTATCATAATCAGGTTTAGGCCATACATTTTCTTTTTTTATAAATTCCCTTTTCTCTTTTTCTGTCATAGTAATGAGATCTGTCACATTTAGGCCTCTTCTCCTCCAGAGATCTTTTTTTGCACCCCCGATTTTTTCACCAAAATCTTGTATCATTCAATCATCTCCTACATATTCACAACCCCTGTTCTAATTCATTCAGTGTAGTTTCTTCCTCCTGGATCATCGCAACTTCTGATATTGTTCCATATTTTTCTTCAATCCAGTTTGCTATTTCATGTTGCCTTTGAATGTAGTCAGAAACTAAATCTATCATCTGATCAAGTTCTACAGCAGTAAGTTTTTTATAATGCCCATAAAACTTATAAGTTAATTCATCACTGTTCGTTGTTCTGATCTCCATTCTTTTTATAAGCTCTTGTGCCATACGCCATCCATTCAATCCTGTTTTTTGCATGACCTGTACATTATCTCGATCAATCAATTGCAGATTTCCAAGTATTTGTAAAGCATCAGGATGCTCTCCAATTATGGATAATAAATGATACAGTCTTTTCATATCATTCCATTTTTGTGGATTTTTCTTTAGCTGCATTAAATAGCTAATATAGTTGCTATCTTCACCATTCATAAAAATATCCTCCTTTTCCTTTGTTTTATGAATAATAAAAAAATCAGGTCTTAACCTGATTTCCGAGAGGGAAAAGAGTAATGAGGAAACTTAATGCCAGATCTTTCACTATTATTTGGTATCAAGATTACATCTTTTCACATTATCATTTTATCACATAAATAATAGATTAGTTGTGTACAAAATTGGCAAAATATTATCGAAGGTATCGAATGATGTGCATATATCAGCTTTATAAAAGACTGCAGCTATAGCCATTATTTTGTATATCTTTTTTCATGTGTTCAATAGTAACTTGATTGTTTTTATAATCAGAAATTATTAGATTATTTTTTAAAACACTTAAATCTACATTTTCTAAATCAATTTCTAATCTCGTTATATACCATCCTTTTTTATTGATGGTAGCATCTTTTTTTATACCCTGGCCGCTTATTCCGCCATATAACGCTTTTTTCATCTCCTCAGTAATAATTAAATCAGTTTCAGCAGTTAATTGCATTCTATCTTCTTTTGCGTAATACAGGACTTTTTCATCATCTGTTTTCAAAAGTATAATCGATCGATAATTCTCTGTATCATTTTCCCATGCACATTCATATGATCTTATCGTGTTTTTATTAGAAACTGACTCTTTTCGATATGACATGAACAAACTACCTATAACTATTAATATCAATATTGAAAAATAAATCCTGCTTCCATATGGTATTTTCGAGATTCGAGAAATCAAGGTTTTCAGCTTGTCCATTTTCGTTCAGCCTCATCATAATCAAGAATCCATGTTCTCCCATAATCCCTTATATCAAAGGTCCAACAGCTATTAGTCGTTATAAGATAAGCTATTTCTGTATTCTCTGTAGGGTTTAAGTAATATTCATGTTCGTACTCATATTTTCTCACAACTCCAATAGCACGATAACCATCAACTTCACCATGATTTTCGAAGTAAATAAAATTACCTAAAACTTTCTCAAAAACCCAGGGTAATAAAATTAACCATATTGTTTTTTTATTATACGGATTACTCAATATATAATCCGCTGCGCTCTTGTGACTAAACTTTATTTCCGTATGCTTTTCCATATTAGATTATCTCTCCTAATTTTTCAATATTGCCATAGATATCTATAACAATGTCTTTTGCTACATTTCTTAAATCACCTATTTTAGGATAACATTTTTGAAATATCCTAAGATCATCAACATGATATATTATGGGAACTCTTAAGCGAAGCTGATTAAGCCTTAATAAATCATAATAATCTACTTTCAATATCTGGTAAAAACTTATTTTCATAGTATTTTCTATAAGCTTATAGTTATCAAAAAGATCATCAGTAAAATCCAATAATAGATACCACTCCATCAAGTCCATTCGTTCACTGCATTTTATTATGTTCCGATAAAATATAGAATGTAATATATGGTTAATTATAGATTGTTCATAATCTGCTGTTCGATATCCTTCACACGAAAAAAACGGAATTCCTAATCTTTCTGCATCTTTTTTGTTGTCACAAGAAAACTTTATGATACGTTCAACGGACTCATGAAGTTCAATATTGGTTAATTCTTTAGTCCATGAATGTTCAATTTCTTTTTCTTGTGATCTTATCAGCTTAAAAAAATCCTCTTTTCTATCAGTAATTACACCCAAGGTGATGATGATATCATCAGAAAATTCATCAACTACCTGCTGTATGGTCATTTCCATTCCTTCGATTATCAAAATCACATTTGGATTATTGTGATTAAATGCTTTGACATATTCTTTTATAAATATAAAAAATGCTTTAGAATAATCTCGTTTCACTTCTGTGATGATTTTTTTAGCATATATATCAAGGATTCCGGATGCATAAAATGCATGTCTGACTTCGTCCATCGTTAAAAGACTAAAATCAGAGTATGATAGTAATCTTTTTGCTATCGTACTTTTGCCTGTTCTAGGCTGTCCCAAGATAAATATGTTCTTTGTCTTTTCTGTATTTTGCTCCACGTTTTATCTCCTTTAAATGTATGATTATCTATTATAATCTTCCCAAGCACATGAATTGAAGGCAGCCTTCATATTAACCCATCGACAAAATCTTTTGATTTCACATGATTTTTTATAATGTGGATCATGAAAATTGATATAGCCCATTGCAAAAGGATTTACTCCCAATTCTCGTAAAATCATAACTCTTTCAAGATCTTCATTAGTAATATAATTTTGTCTGAATCCTACTAAAACATAGCAGTTTATCTTCCAAGGTTTTATGTATTTAGTTAATATTTCGATTCCTTTCAGCACTACCTCTTTATCTTCATAATTATCCCAAGCAATATATATTCCACTCCCTTTAATGCGTAAGGTCGATAATGCTTTTCCCATTTCTTCTGTCATAATTCTTAGATCTAGGCCTTGCTGGAAAGTAACCGGTTGATTCCAATTCCGAATCAATTCGATATTTTTCCTCCATTGAGAGCATGAAAAGAAATTGTTATCTAGTATCATAATCCATTTGCCTTTAGGATTCAGGTCTAGTGGTCGGACTTGGTGTATCACACCTTCCTTTAACGGTACTACGCAGAAAGGGCATTTCCTGATGCATCCCCTTGAAAGGAATTGTATGGAATAATCACAGTCTGGATACAGGCTGTAATCCGGTTTTGTAATAGATTCAATTTCTGGAGGAAGTTTGCCTTTCACATCGATTCCTGTACCTCCTCGTATGATAGCCCCAGACACTGGGTAATCTAAGTATTCTGGGCTAAATGTAAATACCTTGCTCTCATACAATATGTCTGTGTCTTCTCGGTCAAATAATGGCTCATACCATGCCACATCATCACTTTGTGCTTTGTGATAGGCAGATATTTTCATAATAGCTAGATTCGGTATTTTGCTATCTTCTGCCAGTAGTCTTACTTTCGTGGTTATCTCTCTCTTTCTTTTTCTATTTCATCTAAAATTTTTTCTATTGGATATTTCAATGGATACATTTCGATATGTTTTACACCATCTAATAGTTCTACAGCTGTATATATACTCAATGCATAACGTACTTTCCATGCTAGATACTTATCAATTCCTTTAGCCTCTTTATGCCAGTGCTTAACATCCTCCTGTACTAGATTTTTGTACAACATATACTCAAGGTCACTTAGTATATCAACATCTGATAAAGCAAGTATTTTACGTAATTTTGTGGACATAAAATAATCATATCTTGCAGGCTCGATACGTTTTAGCAAATCGAACCTGCTATCATCATTGCAATGCGCTCCATACGGACAATTTACACATCCTGTACGTTTTTGCTGATACTGCGTGTAAATCTCACTCAGCTCCACTTGCTCATCGTTTACGTATTGTTCGACATCTGTGTCTGTCCACAAACTGATCGGATGTGATACGCCCCGTTTGTAATCAAGGCTATAGTTGTTACATCCGGATTTTTTCCATGCGGATGTTCTCATACTTGATTCCTGTACTCTAGTTCCGAGAATTGGATTCAACCCTGTTTTATGCGATGGTCTTTTTTTAAATTCGTTGCAGCACTTTTGAGATATCGGAAAATCTACAAATTCACGAGACAGAAAGTGTAACCACTTATCTGATAATCCGTAATTTTTTGAGAACAACGTTATTGCGCAGCTTATTGCTCCTGATCTTACGTCATGTATCCTTTTACTGACTTGTTTACTACCTACCGGATACCCTTCTTTTTCACAAAATTCTATCCATGAAGTTGTAGATGGTATGATTTTTGCCCCCTGTTTTTTAGCTAAATTGATAGTTGCTTGATACTCCAGTCTAGTATTAAACATGATGTGTTTTATTTGCGGGTACTGCTGTTTACATAACTTACTGACACATGCACTGTCTTTTCCGCCGGATGTTGATACATACACATTGTCAAGTCCAAGAGTATTAACAAATTCATTCACGAGACCGCTTGATCTACTCACTTTTTTATTATGCGTTTCACTAAGCAGTTGTGGCAGCATTTTCTTTCTGATTTCTGCTTCGCTGCTACGAGTAATTGATTCGAGTATTTTATCCACTATCTCTCTCCTTTCTCGTACTGCTCAGCTGTAAAGCCTCTCTGTTTCCATTTCAGCAGGGTACGGTCTACATAATCAATGCTCTGTTTGTTGTAGGTTAATTCCTCGCGTAAAGCGTATCGTATCAGTCGGTCTTCATACTCTTTTTGTCCACTGGCTGATTATCTGTATCTCGCGTTGAGATAATGGTCGACCAAATCCTGCTCATACAAATCAAAGAGAGGGGAGTTGTACATGTCAGTTAGTTCTTAGCACTGATTTTGATCTATACTCTCCTTTATAAAATCATCTATCGTCAATTGTGTAGGTGGTTCATAATTCATCCAAACCACTTCTACTGTCGCCTTTCCTTTATTATCGTTTGATGTCAACTCACGTCGATTCCATAAATGTAATTCGCTGTCATAAAGCTTACTTGCATACCCGCTGATGATAATCTTTGCTTTACTTTCTTTCACAGTTTGCAAAAGCTCAACATGATCAGCGTTAGTCATTTCATGTTTATATTGGCCTTTTTGATAACGCCTGGTACCCATAACGTATGGTGGATCTAAATACATAAGGACATTATCATAATTGAATTTTTTAATAATGCTAATCGCTGATACATTATCTATTTGAACCATACGTAAACGTTGCGTTACCTCATTTATTCTTGTGGAAAGATTGTTCCAATCAAGTAACGCATATGCCTTTTCCCTGCCTTGTACATCATTACGCCATCCTGTTTTTCCTCCGTTTAATCTATAACCGTGTCCTTGCCAGCATTTAATCAAGAAGAATATAGCTTGTTCATATTTATTAGTTGGAGTTCGAACAAATACCTCATCGTAAACGGATCTTGCATAAGGCGTGCCACATAGAAGCTTTTGCAGTTTTTCAGGTTCATCACGTATGATTTGGAAAAGGTTTACAATATCGTTGTCTATATCGTTGATCGTTTCGATTGAAGATAGTTCTTTATTGAATAATACTGCCCCTGACCCAAAGAAAGGCTCAACATAGCTTCGGTGCTGCGGAAAAAGATTTACAATTTCCTGTGCTATACGCCATTTACTACCAGGGTATTTAAGTATCGGCTTCATTATATCCCTCCTAATACACTTGATAAGCTATCAGTTCATTAAGCACTGCCATCGTGAGAATCGGCTGCTTCACCGCATATTCTGGAAGATTTACTTTTGCAAGTGCTGCAGCAAAAGCCGGAGGTACTGAGTTACCACAACGTGCAACTTGTTTAGCTTTTGATAGCTTTTTTCCGGATGCCCCTATTTCAATTTCATAATCTGCTGGAAAGCCCTGCGCATTGTATAACTCTCTTGGCGTAAGCATTCGTAATCCAATATCACAAATACGATATTTTATCCCCTTCACTGTTATGAGTGCAAATCTGTCTTTACTTGGTATCGTGTGTAAAGGCTCGTTGACCTCTTGCCCTATTCCTTGTCCATAATATTTAATTAAAAATGCATTCACATCCTCGTGATGGTTTTTTATCGTCACATCATGGTTACAATAATCAAGGATACAAAGTCGATTATGATCTATCGCAGTAATAGTATCAACTTGGCGATGCATTCCTGTACCCGCTCCGTTATAATTACCTCCATACGATTTTTTCAAAAAAGCGGTAGCTATTGCATACTTATTCCCCCCTGAGCAAATGGTTTTTAACGGATCATCCAAATCACAGATACGTTTACCATCATTATCGGGGAAACCCATTTGTAATAACGTTGGGGCAACAAGAGCATATCCGTTCTTAGCCGTGATTGTTGGAACGGATTCTGTCAATTCCTGACCTCGAAAATAATCATGCGAATGATTAACTTGAATCATAAATGGGTCTGCGTTATTAATCACATATTTAAAAATCCCTCTAGCAATTCTTTTATTTGTCGCTTCTGATAAAGGTTTTTTTCGTTCGAATATGCTGGGAGCAGATATACTCCAATCTATGATATCTTTTGCAGGAACGTATGGTTTCTTTACTCCAGTCTTTACATACTCACTATCCGGTGAAGCGTGTGTTGGCTCTGGCCATACGATATGTTGTCCATCTGATCGTGCAATCAGGAAGAATCTTTTACGTGTTGTCGGTGCACCATAGTCACATGCTTTTAACTCTCTCCATTGTACCTCATATCCACATGACCTTAATGCATCAACAAAATCATTAAATGTTTCACCTTTGTGTTCTGGATCTGGGTGTCCATCATCCGTAAGCGGCCCCCAGGTCTTGAATTCCTCCACATTTTCAAGCATAATTACACGAGGCTTTAACTCTTCCGATAACTTTGCCCATTTGAGAGTAACCCAGGCAAGGCCTCGGATTTCCTTCTTTACCGGCTTGCCTCCTTTAGCTTTGCTAAAATGAGTACAATCCGGCGAGAACCATGCAAGGGCTATTTTTCGTCCCCTGCATACCTGTACTGGGTCTACATCCCATACGGATTCACATAGATGTTCTGTATATGGGTGATTTTTTTTGTGCATTTCGATAGCATCTGGGTCGTGATTTATCGCTATGTCTATAGGTCTTCCTAATGCAAGTTCGATTCCTGTAGATGCTCCACCTCCACCCGCAAAATTATCAACTATGATTTCATCAAATATTGATATTGATTTTCTATTTTTCATTAAAAAAACCATCCCTTTTTTTATCTATGATTTGTATTAAATATTGTGACATATAGTATAGAGTTAGCAATTCATGGCGTGATAACGAGCCTTCTCCTTTTTTTATATAATCATGCATGGCATGGAATAATACAATAAAATCAGAATCTTCAAATTCAGGATCAACTGCCTGTATTGTTGTTAGAAAAGTAACTAATTCATTAAATTGCCCTCCATCTTTTGGAATCGCCATAAAATCCATCAGATCCATAAGTTTTGTTAACATGATTTTATAATTTTCTAAATCAAGTTCCTCAAAGTGATAGCATGTATTAGTTCCCTTTTCCAACACACTTAAAACAGATTTTCTTGATAAAATGTCTTCCTCTATCACTTCATTTGCGTTCATAGGTAACCATATTTCCGAAAACTCCTTGGTTATAGTCCTATAAACCTCTTGCAAACCTTCGTTTTCTATCCACGTCAACATTTCTATAACTTCATGCAAATTATTACATCCAGACATTAGATATTTGATATTTATATTCATCAACATTCCCTCATTTCTATATCATCGTAAGAAACAATGCAGCTGCGTTTGCTCCTGCATGTATCAGTATTGCGTAAAGAATACCTTTTTTATAATAAAAGAGAGCTGAAATCAAGTATAAGGACACATAATATATAAAACCTAAAGAAGCTAATTCAACAGAAACCATAAGCGTGGCCATAATATGACCCAATGAAAATATAATAGCTACAACCATAATCTTTATTCTTTTGTTTCTGTTGAGAAATTCTGTTTTATCTAAGAAGAAAAATTTGAAAATGCATTCTTCTGTAATTGGTACTATCAATATAGCTAAAAAGGCATATAATGCTTCATGATTTACAAACAAAGTGTTTGATGCGTATTTCCCTCTAGTAAGATAAGTGATCGTTATATTCATAATAAGCAGAATATATATACTTAATGCAATTTGCAGTGTATTCTGTATTTTCAAAACATCAGATATCTGTGAAGGAAGATTATTAAACACCTTTTTACTATTCGATATTACAAATATAGCAATGAAAATCGTCATAACTGAATATGCATACATATCATATTTTTCAGGTAACATAATGATTAGAATCATTGAGAGCATGCCTCCAATGATGTATCCTATTATCGCTTTTTTTGCTGTTTGTTCATTTCTATTTTTTGCTATCATTTTATCTCCTTCGTTAATCATTTTGATCAACATTATCTTTATATTTAGCTGGACGCCCTCGCCCTCGAATTAATCCCTCTGATATAAAGTAATCTGGATACACTAGAGGAGGTATGGCTTTAGACAAAGAATTACAAATAAAGCGTAAGATGCATAAATAAAATAGTTGAAAAAGGATATCAGATTTCCCTATATTTGTTAAATATATAGCTAGGACAAAACATATAGGCAGGTATCTGATAAGATAGATGTATTTATCGATAAGTGGAATTTCATGCGTTATCAGATGCTTCATAAGAATTATAACGATAAGAAAACACAACAGTGCATTATTTATTTCGAATGGATAGGCATACTCTTCTTTTCCAAATGGTGGATCCATTATGACTTGCCATATGATCCACATAATCTGGTAGTTAATAGCAAACGATACAATCACCTCGTTCACACCCACTATACCAAGAACTATTTCGTATTTTTCTCTTCTCTTTTCGGATATTTGTTTAATTCGTTCGATTCGATCTTCTCCATACAGTTCCAGCATGGTTGCGTTGACATTTACTGCTACATTTTTGATTACTTTTTTCATTTTACTTAAAATGTTATTCATTCTATTCTTCATAACTGTGCTCCTTTCAACGATTGGTATGATCATAAGTATTATTATGACTATTCGTTCTTTCAATAAGCAAAAATTACTGCATGCGGATAAGTTCCAGAATGATCATAATAAACATATCAACTGATCAAAATACTAAATACTACATATAAAAAATAAAGTGCAGCCACAAAACCCCCTAGAAGAAGTTTCAAAGTATCAATTAATCCGACTGTATGTTCTTTATCATATTCTAATTTCCAACATAGTTTTCGCATGTAAATATCAAAGCTGAAAACATAATCTAAATCATCAAAAATCACAAAAAAGAGAAACCATATACAATTATTTATGAGGAATATCGGTATGATTTTCTCGGAAATTCCTGTAAACACCTCATCCACCTTCTCCATATACATTAGGATTCTCCAACACCTGGTAACCTTCAAATATGTTTCCAACTACAACTGCTAATAAGCATCATGTGTTCCATATTCAATACAAAATTCATATCCCGTATCGTATCGTAAAATATCTTTAGCGTATACAGGTTCACACGATTTATCTGTTCGTCCGGATAAGCAATGCATCACATCATAATTTTCTTGATTTACAGCAATGATATTAAAATCAAGGGAATTGTCTAAATTTTCAAAAGATTCTACCACACGATATAGTTCACCGGACGTACCAATCAAAAAACCGTCATAATACATTTTATTTTCTTTTTTATCCCATACTCTAAATTCATTCATTTTTATACCCCGCTCTCTCATCAGCATCAGCACTCACATTACATAATGCATAAAGAAGTAAAACCATAGGACAGATAATAATAACACTTAATATAACCAATATGATTCCATTCATAAAACCCAACCTCCTTTTATTCTGCTATATATTCTTACTCAAATTTCATTATCATGTAATCCATCCATGTAGGATTTCACTTTTGATTCGTTTTATAAATTTTTACTCCATCTTTGCTTATTACATTGTGGTGCTTTAGTACTCCTTGGACGGCTCGGACAATTCCAACTATGTCCGTATGTATCAGCTTCTTTGTGCCATCCTGAAGCTTTTAAACTGCTTCCAATTTCTTCTTCAAGAATATATGTGATGGCTTTTGTATAGCCCATCTCTTTTGCGGCACGCGTTATACGCGAGTACAGAAAGCTACAAGCATTATAAGTACCATCTGTGCAACATCGTACAATCTCAATGGTTACTCCATCATCTAGCATACGTGATACCGGTCTAGCTGCCTGTATCACTCCGCACATATGTCCATCATTTGCGATACAAGCCAGACGAAACTTATCACGATAAACTGGAGGATGGTGCCTATGCAACTGCAAAACAAATTCATTTGCATCCTTTAATTCAAGAGGATATGCTTTCAAAATATCACTTCGCTTTCTCGCTTTCACCTTTGATTAATATCTGGAAAGAAAGTATTCCATATCAAGTTGCTCAGGCGCTTTCTTTCTCATGGAATTATTTTGATTTTTCATACATTTATCAACGATATAAGACGTTTCAACAACTTTAATGATTTTACTCATACAATGAACTCTGTAAAAGCTTGGTAGATCATTGCGCTTTTTAAGCCAATCAGTAACTTCAGAAAGGGATTCATCGCACTCAGGATTGGGAACTGCTGTTGTCACTCTGGTAGCCCTGATTTCATCCATTATTTGCTGTGATGCAGCTTACCGCAAATACCTGTAGGTCGGTAAACCAAAACCGGATGTACTCCTTGGGAAAGGGTTGAAAAGCACAACAGAACAGTTATTGGGACCTACAAAAGCCTCGAGGCCACATATATCAATGCTACCTATTTTTTTGCAACTCCCTATCTTCCGCATGTGATGCCATATGCCGTAGGGCTAGTTTTCAGCCCCTATGGGAGTTGTTTATATGTTCTCCTATACTCGCCTATTTGCTTTTTAAACACCTGTTACAATGCCCTGCATACCCTCATTCAGGTTACCGCCACATCCAATTCTCTCACTAGATAATCTAATGCAGTCTGGGCATAGCCCATCCATTTCTGCAATTGTTGCTGCTTTTGATACGTTAGGCGTAACCGATAATCCTCTGTATCTTTTTTATCTCTCAGCATTTCCATATATGCTTTAAGTAAAATTTTAAATTTTGCTGGATTCTTTTTAATATACTGCATATCTCGTGTGATCATTGATTTATCAACATTCAAAATATCAGCAATATCCTTATTTCTCAGGTGATTCACGTTTTTCAGTTCACATACTCTTGTCCGACGTTCCAGCAGTTCCTGCTGCTTTTCAGTTAAGTTTGTCAGCTTACACTTACGCTTACGTTTTGCATACGCTGACTTTTTTAACCATCTACGCTTTAATACTTTAAGTTTTTTCTGCTCCTGCAGCGTGATATTCAATTTATCAATAATTTTATCGAATGAGCTTGTCATACGGCCAGGGGAAGGACGACATCTGTTTTCTATCTGTATTTTTGGTTTAGGATCATGCATCATTTGATTTAGCTCTAGCGCTAATTTAACCGACTCATCTATTGTATATCCCGACCATATGGCACGCTCTCTGACGAGGTAAAGCAACATTTCTCTATAACCGATGTAATAACCGTTTCTGTTACGCATAACGATTAAAGTTTTCATATCCGCATAGAAATCGTTGAAATAAGGTTTCCGTTTACTAATATCCTTTTTTTCTTTTACTACCTGCTTATCACGCTTCTTATCTTTCTTGGTGGTACGGTAAGTTATCACTTCTGTCTGTGTCCAAGGAAGCATTACTGTAAAATCTTGTATTCGATAATCAGTATCTTCGTACTGTAGAATCTTGACTTGCCTTCCGGATCGGCTGTTAATAGAACCTGGTAAACGTATTACCTGCGTCAGCAGCATAGCGCCGGCATCCATCACCAGATTTTTAAAACGGCTATAGAAAGCATTCAGTATCGCCCGATAGAGATCCTGCATATGATAAGAACAATGGCGAAATGCATAGATGACATAAAGGCCACGGCCAGAATCTAAGACAGCTGTTGGAGGAAATGGAAGTTTGTTCTTTATCTTCTTTCTATAAAATCTTTCAGCTTCCCACTCCATAAATCGATCATCTTTGTAATAATCAAAGTCTAAGACCATCGCATTGATATGTCTGACATTACTACCAGCTTTCTTGGGCTTATAAAAGCTATTTAAGGAAAAATAGACATCCTCGGCTTCTGCGTATATCATTTCTTCACATTGATCCAAAAAAATCGAAGTCTGCAGCATATGATCATACATACACCGTTTTTCTTTATTCATCCGGATATTATCACAATTCTTCAGTAATGCTTTTGCCCCTGCAGGAGTTATTTGAAGCTGCTCTACTGCCGTATGCATATCCACACCTTTACACAGAAGAGACATAAGTTCTTCTAATCGCTCATATCTTGTCTTTTCCTTCCAGGTTGTAAGGATAGCGGAATAACAAGTGTCATCAGCACCTGCATGAATTTTTTTGATAAGATCGATTTCATTCATGCTATAACCTCACCTTTTAGTACTGTTTAATCCAATCTTATAAGCAGCTCTACACGCCATGGCCGTAGCCATCACAAGCATACAAACTGAAAATGTGTTAAGTTCTCCTTGTAAAATCGCCATAATAAACAAGTCAAGCGTACCGACAACATAAACCGGAAATGTATTGTATAAAGCCTCTTCATCACTACTTACAACTAATTTTGCTTTGAAATATGTATTTCTTTTCATAATTTTTCCTCATCACTTTCGTTTCTGCTTTCCTATTTGATAAAATATAACGATCAGTATATTGATTCCAATAAACAACATAATACTAATCATTGTCTTGTTCCTTATCCTTTGTTTCAAATTTCTTCCTGCACTTGCGACCTAAATTCCCGGCTTGTCTCCATAGCCACCATATCCATATACATGTAATAAACACAAATATTACAGATACCAATAGAACGACGCTGATGATTATGATTTGCTCTTTATTCATTCACTACTTCTCCCAGGCCGAGCACATCAAGCAGTCTTTGCAAATCTTCATCTCCTGAATAGCTAAAGGTAACACTTTTACTTGTTACTTTAACTTTTGTCTGCACTACATTTTGTATGTGTGTACGTAGATCCTCACGAAATAGATTAAGTTTTTCTCTTTCTTTAAGCGTTTCATCGCTTTTCTTCCTTTTCATACCTTCAATATCATGAATCAATGCTTCAGCTTTCTTGATACCGATAGACATTTTCATTGCCATCCAGTCTCTTAATTGACCTTTTGGTTTGCGACCTGCTTGCTCCAAATTCCGGTATAGATGTAAATATCTTTCACAAAGCTTTCTTTTTTGATTATCATCCAATTTTCTATTTTCATTGAGTTCCAGAATTTTTTCTTCTTCCTCTAATTCATCTGCCGGCACAGGCTCCAAAATTACTGTCACTGTTTGTTGAGCATCCGGATATCTTCTGCTGTTCAACAGCAGAGCCCGTAACCGACGATCACCACCAAGTAACTTGTATTTTTTTCCTGGCTCTCCTCTATATGGATATACATTTAATGGACTGCGTACTCCCCCGGCTTGATAAATAGATTCAGCAAAAATTTCTATTTCCTCTTCTGTATCATTCATATTATTCATTTCATTAAATGATATTTCATAAATGGAGACAATCTTCGCAGATGTTCGCTCATCATTTTTCTGATTATCGTTATAACAATTTACCAATGTTGATTCCTCAGCAACTTTTTTTGCAGTAGTTTCGATATCATCAAAAAAATTCTCAGGTATTTTTGGTTTTGCCATTTTTTACCTCCTACTTAAATAATTATGTCCAACAATTCTTCAGTAGCATTTTTATAATCAAGAGCAGGTTTAGATTTAGGAGCATACTCATATATACTTTTTTTATATAATTGAGATTCTTCAACAACTACGGAATTGCTGATACTAGTATCAAATACATGTATGTCTTTATCTAAGTATTTCTTAGTAATTTGACTTTTCATCGCATCCTCAAAATTTGTGTTAGTTCGTAATCTTGTAATCAGAATCCCTGCAATTTTGAGATTCACATTCGTACCTCTTCGCGGATCCTGAACACGCTGTATCTTTTCTAGCAGTTGCGATAATCCTTGTACGCCGGAACTCGTTGCCTCTGTTGGGATCAGTACAAAGTCAGCAGCTGTTAATGCCATGCTTGTTAACACCCCTAGATTTGGTGGTGTATCAATAATGATGAAATCATAAGATGACCGAACTTTACTGAGCTGATCCAATAAGATATAGATGTCCTCGTATGAATTAAATTCTTTTTCTGCACTAGTCAATTTATCATGAGCAACAATAATATCGCAATATTCACTAATTGACTGTATTGCACCTTCGATTGGACAATTTGCCTTTAAAACATCATAGATCGAAAATACATCAGCTAATGCTGCATTACTAATACGTGAAAGATTGCTTGATGGATCCAAGTCAACCTTTAGAACTTTGCATTTTTTCTCTCCAAGATTAAAGGCTATTTCATTTGCAGTAGTCGTTTTTCCAACACCGCCCTTTCGTAGCGCAATAGCTATGATTTTTCCATTTCTATTTGTCATTTTTTCTCCTCTTTTCGTTCTCCGTGCTAACATCCTTATAAATGATAAAATTCTGGTTTGTATATGCTGAATGAATTAAAGCTCTTTTATAGATTTCGTACGCACGTCCATATGAGATATGTATACGAGAGTCATAACCTAATCGCAGCTTGGACAAAGAAATACCAACCACATGTACGAAGTAGATAACTTCTTTTTCTTTTCCATGCAGGTGAGAAATGCTCCATAATAGTTCTTCAACAACTTTGTCATACTTTGTATGTACATTTATACTTAGATTTTCGTTAAATTTGATCTCATCTGTGATTTGGTGCGGTAAAAGCAATGGTACCTGATAATATCCAGATTGCATTAAAACAGTTAACGTATCTAAGTGATTTCTTACATTTTCGATCGTTTTCTTTGATATATATGGACAAAAAATCCTCATATTCTGTCCTCCAAATAATTTAGTGAAAGATCTGGCATTAAATCACCTTTATTAAAACTTCTCTGATGCATCATTGATTAACAATTTATCAGGCAGCAAAATTGCAAGATCAATGAGTCCTTTTGATTTAAGCTTTCTAACATAATCAATAGTGCAATCCAATGATACCGAAATATCTTTAAGGCTTATTCCAATCAGGTAATATGCGTAGAGTACATGTCTTTCTTTTATGTCCAGATATTTCATATAAGACAATATACGATTGATGTACCACTCTTCATTTTGCGATACCGTGATAACATCAATAAGTTTTTTGCTATAAGCATTATCATCACCGTTTCCAGTGAATTTAATAATTGATGTACTAGAATACATTTTTGATGCAACATCATCGTCTAATGTATTAACCTCAAGAGATATGGTGTTTATCAGCACTCCTACTTGTGAGCATATACTTTTCATGTAATTCACTGTTGCTGATAAAGCCTTAGAATGATCGTTAAGCTCAACTATAAACTGGAACCTATTGGACTGTAGTGTTAAGCCTAGATAAACGAGTAATTCATGTACTTCCTGCTTTACCCTTTTCCTATCAATATGCAGCATTACATCACCTCCAATCACGTTGTTACACTTTTATAAATCAGGATACATTTCCTCTTCGTCCTGATTCTCCATAGATTTAGCTGCTACAGTTTCTCCTACCGATTCACAAAATCTGCTATAATCACTTTGAAGTACGTTTAAAAGACGTGAAGTGAACAATATCTGATTGGAATCATGCGTAAGATGCACATCAAGCTCCTTCTGGACTTCCGGCGAGGATAACAGGCTAGAATCTGCTTCAATTCTCATATTTAAATCTTTCATTTTAACTGAATTTTGTTTACGAAATTCTTTATGTTGATGTATCACTTTATCTACGAGAGATTTGTACCCTTCCACTGCATCTGTAGGTTTTACAATAACAAGTTTCATCTTCTGATTGTAGTTCATTTTCATAATGTCTCTATCTATGGAAAAACTGCTTATTAACTTATCCAAATATTCAAGACCTTGTTTTGCGTAGTTCGTTAGATCAGAGGTGTTTTCAGCTTTCAGCTTGTCACGCTCAAATGCATATTTTGTTTGCTCCTTAATGTCTTTTAGATTAATCAGCGCTAAAGCATAACCAGCTTTATAAGACAAACTTTTTTCTATGTTATTCTCTTTTTCTTTTATCACTTTAGATAATGACTGCATATTCATGTCTCTCCAATTTCGTATATTTTTTAATTCTGCAGTAATCTCGATGGGCGTTCCATGTATTCCACTAATCATTTCGTGTTCAAAATCTTTTATATATACAGAATAATTTTCTACAGAATCCTTATAAGCTATCATGAATTCTGGATCTTGTAAGCTATCCGGATTTTCTATTATTTCAGCCTTTAAATCGAGCAAAAAATCATAATCCTCGATAAATGTTTCATAGCAATTATTACGAAACAAATATGATAACAATGTGTCGGTTCTCGTAAAGCTATACATTTCGTCATACCAACGACCAATAGCCCTAGCTCCCCTATCTTGTGAGTTTAAATTCATTGAAGAGGTATCCCGAATAAATGACTTAATCAATTCTCCAGGTTCCGAATTAAGCTCTCCTGCTTTTGCAAAAAACGATTTTGCTTCTGATTCTGATAATTCAACAGATATGTTATATACATAATTGTTTTCTTCATTGGACATTATAAATATTCTCCTTATTCAAAAATTTAATTTCATATTCATGTATTGTAGAATAATCTTCTTCTATCACTATAACTCTTGATCTACCTGTATCATCGGTAACTTTTATAACATTGGCCGCCCATAATTCAACTTCACAAATTGATTCTCCTCGTTTTTTAGAATACTCCAGACAAATGTATTGTTTTATGTTGTCCTTCTGTTTACAAAAATTCATAGAAGTCTCCTTTCTTATATCGTCTACAACGATTTATCAACATAATCTTTTACTTCATCTAAGTCTTTTGTTAAGAGTCCATTGCTCATAAGTGTTTCAAACGCTTTGCGTACTTGCTCATTCAAATTCGTAAAGGTTGCCAAGACTTCAATAGGATAAACTTGCTGTACTCCGTTCTTAACTCTATATTCTTTAAGTAAAACTGTAGCAACCTTTTTAAAATCTTCATTTTCTAAATTTTTAGCAAGTAGCACAATCGCTAACCTTGCAGCACGGGCTTCACTTATCTTAAATGTTGTTGCGATTGACAATAATTGTGATCTCTCATAATCTGAGATCATTAGAGGAAATCTTTTCCTTGGCATCACCTTAACCTCCTTCATTAAATTTGAAAATGCAAAAAAGCCCATAAACATCAGCGTTTAAGATGTTTAGGGTATCCAAAATATTTGGGGGGCTAAACTTTAGGGGTCAATTTAGGGGTCTGAA
>OAUK01000145.1_pt1 | contig 42806 bp, 19 predicted proteins | sample 1495131 | NCBI WGS metagenome assembly OAUK01 (sample SAMEA2580009, study PRJEB22360) | human gut metagenome | biome: human gut; feature: human-associated habitat; material: faeces | place: Denmark | collected 2008/2010 | reverse complement strand
AGGCCGTCATTGAACGAGGCGGCCATGCCCACGGGCTCGGGAAACACCGTCACGCCGCCCATGTTGGCCGCTCCGTGGAGCGCTTCGCTCCACCAGAAAAACCTCTTGATGCCCAACCGGGGGATGGCGGGCGACTCGTCGAGCATGAGCCGGGCTTTCTCTTCGAGGGTGAGCCGGGACAAAAGGTCTCGGGCACGTTCACGGGCCGAGAGGTCGGGATTGCAATAGGGCAACAACTGGGCGGTCGCAGAGAGCGACAGGCCCAGAGAAAAGAGGATGGATAGGAGTTTTTTCATGTTGTTGTGATTGATGAGTTAGTATCTGAAGGCCACCTGTACACACGGTCGGTTCCGCATTCCTGACGGCCGGTTTTCCTGCACTTTATTCCTCGCAAAAATAAGAAAAAAACGGCAATTCCACCTTGCGATATGTCTCACAAACTTCTCGTTTGGTTTCATGTTTCCACTATTTCGAGGCTATAACTTCCGACTACAACTTTAAGGGGAGACCGTAAGGTGAAAGATTATGACCCCAACTGCTTATTATTCTTAATTTTTTCATGCTGTTTTAAGCTTTTACCACATTTCTTTTCTATCTTTGTGTCGGCAACAGCTGTAAGCATCTACGCCTACGACATGGCTACATAAAAGTCAACTCTCTGAAAATTTAACGACTATGAACAAAAGAATGATTACCTCAGTGCTCTGCTGCCTGCTCATGGCAACGGGGGTATCGGCACAGGAAAAACTCTTCAATGGTGTGAATGTACAGTCGCCCGTGAAGAACGGCGACGGCACCGTGACGCTCAATCTCTTTGCCCCCGAGGCACGGAAAGTGACGGTGAGCGGCGACTTTCTGCCCGTGCAGAAGGTACAAACGCCTATGGGCGAAGTGGAACAGGCGGGTGTGGCCGAGCTCACTAAAGACGACAAGGGTGTCTGGAGCATCACTTCGGGCAAACTGGCACCGGAACTTTACTCCTACACATTCAATGTGGACGGCATCAACATGACCGACCCGGGCAACGTATATCAGAACCGTGACATCGCCACCTACTCGAGCATCTTCATCGTGAGCAACGGGAAAGGCGACCGGGGCGACCTCTACAGTGTGAACGAAGTGCCGCACGGAAACGTTGCCAAGGTGTGGTATCCAAGCCCGACACTCAAGATGAACCGCCGCATGACGGTCTACACGCCGGCCGGATATGACGAGGGCAAGGCCTATCCCGTGATGTATCTGCTGCACGGGGCAGGCGGTGACGAAAACGCGTGGAGCGAACTGGGACGCGCGGCACAAATCATGGACAACCTCATAGCCACCGGTAAGGCTCGGCCCATGATCGTGGTGATGACCAATGGCAATCCCAACTGCCAGGCGGCCCCGGGCGAATGGTCGTTTGGCATGTACACGCCTTCATTCATGGGCGACACCGGCCCCAAGCAGCCGGCAGTGGCTTCGATGGAAGAGAGTTTCATGGATGTGGTCAAATTCGTGGACAGCCACTACAAAACTATCCCCCGGCGTGAGGGTCGTGCCGTGTGCGGACTCTCGATGGGGGGCGGCCACACGTTCGGCATCGGACGCCTCTATCCCACCGTTTTCGACTACTACGGTCTTTTCTCTGCCGGTCTGCAATTCAACGGTCTCCGCGACATTCAGTCCAACGTGTCTTTCTATGACCGTCTCAAAGCCAATGCCCAAGCCCGGCAACAGCTCAAGACGCTCTTTGACAGCAAGCCCAAACTCTACTGGATAGCCATCGGAAAAACCGATTTCTTATACCAAAACAATGCCGACCTGCGCCGCTATCTCGACGAGCAGGGCTACAAATACGAATATGTGGAGACAGACGGTGGACACATCTGGCGCAACTGGCGCATCTATCTCACCGACTTTGCTCAAAAACTGTTCAGGTAATGACCGCCGAGACGGGAAGAGGAAGTGCATTTCCAAGGCTGTCATGACAGACAACGGCTATATGACAAAGCACCGATATAAACGTAGAGATGACATGAGGCGGGATTGTTTTACGACAATTCCGCCTCTTTTTTCTCAAAAACTATTCTTTTTTGAATGATTCTGGGCCGTATGGTTTACGGATTATTGCGTAACTTTGCACCACAAACAATCTAAAAACCAACCGATGAAAATGAAGAAATCGTTACTCTCCGTCGTGCTTATGACAGTGCCATTGTTTTCCCATGCCAAAGGAGAAATAAGGTCGGGAGAGCTGTGGCCCGACAATCATGGCGTGCATGTGAATGCTCACGGTGGCGGAATACTTTACCACCGGGGCACCTACTACTGGTTTGGCGAACACAAGGCCGAAAACACCAGCAATGCGATGGTGGGCGTGACGTGCTACTCGTCGAAGAACCTGACCGACTGGAAAAACGAGGGAGTGGCACTGGCCGTGAGCGACGAACAGGGCAGCGACATTGAGAAAGGGTGCATTCTGGAGCGTCCCAAAGTGATATACAATGCCAAGACACGCAAGTTTGTGATGTGGTTTCACTTGGAACTCAAGGGTCTCGGCTATCGGGCTGCACGGGCCGGCGTGGCCGTGGCCGACAAAGTGACGGGGCCCTATCACTTTCTGCGATCCCAACGGGTGAACGCCTACCGCTATCCACTAAACGTCACAGAGAGCGAGAAGGCTGCCATGGCAAAGCTGCAGCCCAAAGACTATGCCGAATGGTGGACTCCGAAGTGGCGCAGGGCGATAGAGAAAGGCCTCTTCCTGCAACGCGACCTGTCCACGGGACAGATGGCACGCGACCAGACGGTGTATGTGGATGACGACGGAAAGGCCTATCACATCTTCTCGTCGGAGGACAATCTGACACTGCAAATAGCCGAACTGTCGGAAGACTACACCTTCCACACGGGGCGGTTTGTGCGTGTGGCGGCCGGCGGACAGAACGAAGCGCCTGCCATTTTCAAGAAAGACGGAACCTACTGGATGATAACCAGCGGATGCACGGGATGGGAACCGAACAAGGCCCGCATGTTTTCGGCCCGCGACATCATGGGGCCTTGGAAACAGCATGAGAGTCCGTGCGTGGGGCCCAAAGCCGACCTCACCTTCGGAGGACAAAGCACCTACGTGCTGAAAGTGGAGGGCAGACGCGACGCTTTCATCTTCATGGCAGACATCTGGCGCCCCAAACACCCGAGCGATGCACGGTATATCTGGTTGCCCATCGACTTCAAGAACGGGCTTCCGGTCGTGGAATGGCGGGACGAATGGACATTGGAGTATTTTAAAGTAGACAAGTAAACGAGTGAACGAGTAGACGAGTGGACTGTTTTAACGGCAAAAGAGTACGAACAAATGCTCATGCAAGCAACTTGTCTACTCGTTCACTCGTCAACTTGTTAACTCAAAAGACATAAGGAAAAATGAAAAAACAGCTATTTATCTTATTGCTCGCAGCGTTGCTGCCCTGCGGCATCTCGGCCAAGAAGAAGGCTAAAGTGCAGCAGACCGACCGCGAGTATTGGACGGCGCTGGCCTACCACATGGCCCGGCCGGTGCTCGAAAACATGGCCAAGGGCGAACTCCAGAAGAACATGCTCACGGAGTTCAGCCCCAGTTTTGACAACCGCAACCGGAAGGTTGTCTACATGGAGTGCTTCGGAAGACTGATGGCCGGCATCGCTCCCTGGCTGTCTCTGCCCGACGACGACACACCCGAAGGCCGGCAGCGCAGACAACTGCGCGACTGGGCACTGGCAAGCTACCGCAATGCCGTAGACCCCTCCAGCCCCGACTATCTATGTTGGGGAGTCTCGGGGCAGAATCTTGTCGACGCGGCCTATATCGCCGAGAGTTTTCTCCGGGCCTACGACAGTCTGTGGATGCCGCTCGACGAGACCACCAAACAGCGCTACATCAAGGAGTTCACGGCCCTGCGCAAGATAGATCCGCCCTACACCAACTGGCTTCTTTTCTCTTCCACCATCGAGAGTTTCATGGCCAAAGCCGGCGCGCCTTACGATGAATTCAGGGTGAATACGGCCTGCCGCAAGGTGGAGGAATGGTATGTGGGCGACGGCTGGTATGCCGACGGGCCTACTTTCGCTTTCGACTACTATTCGAGCTACGTCTTCCATGCCATGTATCTTGAGACCCTTCAGGCCATGACCGATGCCAAGGCCAACACCCGCATCGACTACCCGAAGTATTGGGACCGGGCCTTGAAGCGGGCACAGAAATACGCCATTGTCCTCGAACGCTTCATTTCGCCCGAGGGCACCTTCCCCGTCATCGGTCGCAGCACGCCCTACCGCATGGCTGCCATGCAGCCGCTGGCCCTCATGGCTTGGTATGAGAAGCTGCCCAAAGACTTGAGCAACGGACAGGTGCGTGCCGCCCTGACGCAGGTGCTGCACCGCATGTTCGACACGCAAAACAACTACAATGAGAAAGGGTATCTCACCATCGGCTTCTGCGGACACCAGCCCGAGACGGCCGACTGGTACACCAACAACGGTTCGCTCTACATGACCTCCCTTGCCTTCATGCCGCTCGGACTGCCTGCCACGGCTCCTTTCTGGACCGATGCGCCCCAACCATGGACACAGGTGAAGGCTTGGGGCGGCATGCCCTTCCCGAAAGACCACCACTGGAGCGACGACATCAAGACAAAAGACAAATGGTAAAACAACCCTATCCACAACAAAAGACATGACCACAGACACAAAACCATCTTCCGGCCTGCTTTCCCGGGCCGCCTCTTTCCTGCCAAAAGGCATTGCCAAGTGCCCGCTGCTTCTGTTCCTGTTCTTGCTTCCGATGGTCTTGCAGGCTCAAAACCAGAAGGTGGAAGCGGTCACAGCCATTATAAATAAGGTAAACAACTATTGGCAGACCCACAACAAGCCGGAGGTGCGCGCCTTCTGGGACAATGCCGCCTATCACACGGGCAACATGGAGGCCTACCGCCTCACGGGCAACCGCGAGTTTCTGCAATACTCCCTGCGATGGGCGGAGCACAACCGCTGGCAGGGGGCCACGGAGACAGATCCGGCCAAGTGGCGATACAAGAACTATGGCGAGGGACAAGACTATGTGCTTTTCGGCGACTGGCAAATTTGTTTCCAAACCTACATCGACCTCTACAACATCGCCCGGGGAAGCGGCAACGGTGAGGCCTATCGCTACCGCATAGCCCGTGCTTTGGAGGTGATGGGCTACGAGGCCCGCTCCCGGGCCAACGACTATTGGTGGTGGGCCGACGCGCTCTACATGGTGATGCCGGTGATGACCAAACTCTACCGCCTCACGGGCGACGAGATCTACCTTGACAAACTCTACGAGAACATCCTCTATTCCGACAGCATCATGCTCGACCAAGAGACCGGACTCTACTACCGCGACGGCCGATATGTCTACCCCCGCCACCAGACCAACAGCGGCAAGAAAGACTTCTGGGCGCGCGGCGACGGCTGGGTGCTTGCCGGACTGGCCAAAGTGCTGCAAGACATGCCCCGCAGCTACCGCCACCACCGATTTTTCGCCGATAAGTTTGTGCGCCTGTCACGCGCCGTGGCAGCCCTCCAGCAGAAAGAGGGCTACTGGACTCGCAGCATGATGGATCCCGCTCAAGCCGAAGGGCCCGAAACCAGCGGCACGGCCTTCTTCACCTACGGCCTCCTTTGGGGTATGAACAACGGCTATCTGTCGGCTAAAGAGTTTGCCCCCGTCGTCAAGCGTGCGTGGAAATATCTCACCGGCACGGCTCTGCAAAGCGACGGCAAGGTGGGCTACGTGCAGCCCATCGGCGACAAAGCCATCCCCGGCCAACAGCTTGATGCCAACTCGCAGGCCAACTTCGGTGTAGGCGCTTTCCTGCTCGCCGCCTGCGAGTATGCCCGCTACCAAGGCTTCGGCAAGGCCAAAAAGCCCCGCAAGCGCACCGCCGGCAACGGCTGGGTTTTGTTTGCCCGGGGCGGGGCACGGGGGATGTGAGGCAACGGCTGGTTTGTGTCTGCCGGGGCCGGCATCGGAGGATGAGAAAGGACAAAAGCCACCAACCGGGAGGCCGACAACGGTATAAGACTATCTCTTCTTAAACAACCGCTCAAACTCCGCTTCCGGCATGAAGTGCGACAGATACTGCCCCACGTATTGAGAGGTCACATCGTATGCCACCTTATCTTCACCGTAGGCACAATTCCAAGCACCTATCGGTTCTTGGTTATTGTGCAGGCGGGTGATTCTGAAGACGAATATCGGCATGGGACATTCCTTCGTGCCATACCGCACATCGTTCCACTGGGTGGTGTTGGCATAGGCCAGAATCGTGGGCTGCGCCCTGTAGATACCCTTCCGCGAGAACTCCCGGTCGAACGGCTTCCGGGAGAAATCGAAGTCAAAATTCTTCACCTCATCCATCCCACTGAACGACACGACGGCCATATATTTGCGGTATTTGGGAGCATAAAAGACAAGTTGCCGGTACTCCCTCCGTGTAGCAAACCTCAAAGCCCAGTCCACCTGATAATACACCGACTTCTCTTCATACCACTCTGGAATGGTCACTCTGACCACCTTCGACCGCCGCAAGTAAGTCTCCGCATAGTCATAGCCGTCACCATTGATGTGGCTTGAGAACGAAAAATAATCCCACGCCACAACCACCGCCACGACGATCGGCATCGCGATTTCGGCCATTCCATAGAGCCGGTGTCTATCTATCTTCATTTTCTTTGCTTACACGTTTCCGATTGACATTGTTACTTCTTCCCCGCGACAGACCGATAGCATCCCTGTCGCCCGTTTCCATTCCTCTTGCAGGAATGCCGCCGGGCCTCTCTCGTTTTGGTGCAAGGCCCATGCACCATCTGTGCGGAGGCCTTGCACCACTTGTTCGGCAGCCATGCACGGGCGGTGCAAAGCCCTCGCACCGATGTCTGCAAATTTAAATGATTCTACCGATATATCCAAACAACTTTCCGCCAAAAGCCATATTGCGGCAGGGACGAGCCTTTCTACGCCCAAAAACTCCGGTTTATTCATATAAAAAAGGGCGTTTTTCATCATGGCGAAAAATACATTCCTCATCATTTTGAAGCTATTCCATCTTTTCATACTTTTGCAACATTGAAGCAACATCTATTCTATCAACAACTAAAAACTAAAAGTAAGTTTCATGAAGAACAAAGCATTTAAACCATCGTACAAGCGTTTCATGCTTTTATCGGTTTTGGCTTCCGCATGGGTGTTTTTCACCAATGTGCCATGCGCACAGGCCGGCACTCACGGCATGGATGCCGTACAACAGAACCGAACGGTGAAAGGCCGGGTGTTCGACAGCACGGGCGAACCGATTATCGGTGCCACGGTAAAGGTGGCCGGAAGCCAGACGGCCACGGTCACCGACCTGGATGGCAACTACTCCCTTTCCATCCCGCCATCGGGCAAGAGGCTGCAGGTTTCCTATATCGGCTTTACGACACAGACCGTCACCCTCGGCAACCAGTCGACTGTAGACGTGACACTCGTTGAAGACAATAAGACCCTCAACGAAGTGGTGGTTGTGGGCTATGGCACCATGCGCAAGAAAGACTTGACGGGCTCCATCGTACAGATACGCCCCGACAAGTTGGCCAATGAAAATCCGGGCACGGTGCAAGACATTCTCCGTGGCACGGCGGGCCTCAGCGTGGGCTACAACGCCGATGCCAAAGGCGGTGGCTCCCTGCTGCTGCGCGGACAGAACTCCGTCTATGACAAGAGCAGCCACAATGCACCACTCATCGTGCTCGACGGCATGGCTTTCGACGGCGAACTTTCTGAAATCAATCCCGATGACATCGGGCAAATCGACGTACTGAAAGACGCTTCGGCTGCAGCCATCTATGGTTCGAAGGCTGCCAGCGGTGTCATCATCATCACGACCAAAAAAGGAAAGATAGGCAAGCCCACCATTAACGTAAGCGTCAATTTCGGTGTCAACACCAAGAGCGATTACCGGGGAGATGTCTACGATGCTGCGGGCTATCTGAAATATCGTGAGGACTGGTATAAGGCCACCACATACGGCACCAATCCTGCGACAGGTGCCTACGAGGCCTATCAGGCCAGAGACAAGAAAGGCAACCTGGTGGCACAGCCCGGCTATTTCGACACGGCAGAAAATGCGCAAGCACTCTATGGCGTGGGGGCCGATGCCTGGGCAGCCTATTCGAAGAATGAAAGCGGCGAGTCGCTTGCAAGCATCTACGGGCGCCGGCTCAATCTGGAAGATGCCGTGTTGGCCAACTATCTCGCTGGCAAGACAGTGGACTGGGCCGACCACACGTTCCGCACCGGTTTCAACCAAGACTATAATGCCAGCATCTCGGGAGGCAGCGAAAACATGAACTATTATATGTCGGCCGGATTCCTGCACAACGAAGGGGCCGTCAGGGGCAACGACTACAGATCCATACGCGCCAACATGAAGCTCTCGGGCAAAGTGACCAAGTGGCTGGAAGTGGGTGCCAATGTGAATTTCCAAGACCGTTCCGATGGTGATATTGCCGTGGGACTGGGCACCAACTACTGGGACTCGAACATGCTCCGCAACAGTCCCTACGCCGACTATCGCTACGATGACGGCTCCTATGCCCAATACCCGATGGGCAAAGGCGTGAAACGAGGATACAACTACGACTTCGAGCGGCAGTATCTTGACTTGGAGAAGGGCTATCAGGTGCTCAACACGATTTTCAATGCCAAAGTGATGCTGCCCTTCGGCATCACCTATTCGTTCAATGCCGCCCCCCGCTTCCAGTATTTCTACAACCGCTATTTCACGTCGGCTTCACATCCCGACAGTTCCCCTATAGACCGTGGTGTGGACCGTGGGTGGGGCAAGACCTTCAACTGGTCGCTCAACAACACCATCAACTGGGACTACACGCTGGCCAAGGTGCATCACTTCGTCGTGACCTTAGTGCAGGAGGCTGAAGAAAAGAAATATTGGAGCGATGATATCAAAGCCCGAAACATCTTGCCCAGCGACGCGCTCGGCTTCCACAACACCCAGAATGCCACGAAAGAGAACAGTTCGTTCAGCACAAAAGACACCCACCAGACAGCCGATGCGCTGCTGGCCCGCCTGTTCTATTCCTACGACGACCGTTACATGCTGACAGCATCTGTGCGCCGCGACGGCTATTCGGCCTTCGGAAGTTCCAACCCCTACGCTACATTCCCGTCAGTGGCGCTGGGCTGGTCGTTCACCAACGAGAAGTGGTTTAAATGGAAACCCATGAGCATGGGCAAGCTGCGCCTCTCATGGGGTAAGAACGGTAACCGCTCGCTGGAAGACCCTTACATCTCGTTGGCCAACCTCAGTTCGGGCGCGGGGGCCACGATGGGCTACATCACAAAGTCGGGAACGGTTTTCGACATGAAGTATCTGGGGGCCGACCGCTTGGCCAATCCGGGCCTGCAGTGGGAGAAGACATCGTCTACCAACATCGGACTCGACTTCGGATTCCTCAACGATCGCATCACCGGCACCTTGGATCTCTACTGGAAGCAGACCCACGACATGATCATGGCCGAGCGCCTTCCGGGCTTCAGCGGTTTCGGTTCCATTACCACCAACCTCGGACAGGTGAACAACAACGGCTTCGAACTGTCTCTCAACAGTATCAATATAGACACCAAAGACTTCACTTGGAACACGGCATTCACCTTTGCCTATAACCGAAACAGAATCAAGCATCTCTACTACGAGTATGAGAACATAACAGATTCGGAGGGCAACATCATCGGATCGAAAGAGAAAAACGATATCAGCAACGGTTGGTTCATCGGACAACCTATCGGTGAGATATGGAACTACAAAGTGCTTGGCATCTGGCAGAAAGACCAAGTGGAAGAGGCTGCCAAGTACGGTCAGAGGCCGGGCGACCCCATTGTGGAAAATTCTTACACCGGAGACGACATCGTGAATGCCGACGGAACCGTGACACCGGTGTACAATGACAAGGATAAACAATTCCTCGGTGTGAAGCAACCACCCGTTCACTGGTCGTTACGCAACGATTTCACACTGTGGAAAAATCTCACATTCTCGTTCTCCATATACTCCTATATGGGCCACAAGAGTCTGGAGACCTACTATCTGAACAATGACAACGGTGGCAGCATGGTCTCCTATGGCTTCAACATGTTTACGAAAAACTATTGGACTCCGGACAATCCCACCAACACATACGCCCGTCTCGATGCCTCCGGCCCCACGGGAGCACAAGGCGCAGGCCGTCTTTATAATCGTTCTTTCATCCGATTCGACAATTTCTCCATCGCATATACAATCCCCAGACAGTGGATTGCCTCCACCGGAATAGAAAGGCTGAAAGTCTATTTCAATATCAAGAATTTGGGCACATGGAAGAAAGATTGGGAATATGGAGATCCTGAAACGAGCGGACTGGCCACTCGCACTTTCACTTTCGGACTCAATGTCACCCTATAAGAATCAAAAAGAATCAAACATGATAACTTTTAAACATAGCATCGATATGAAAACCAAAATATATAAGGAACTGTCCAAGGGTGTCTTTCTCCTTGCGGGGATGGCCGTGCTGGGAAGCTGTTCAAGGGATTTTCTCGATCAGGATCCCCTGTCTTTCTACGAGCCAAAAAACACCTACAGCACAGAGTCGGGTCTGCAAGCCACACTGGCCATGGCCGATCGCCATACCCGGCTCTACTGGACCAACTTTGAAAAGAACAATATCAACGTTCCCATCACTACCGAATATATGTTCTCAGAACTGTCTGTCTATGGAAAGACGGATGCCGGACGTGGACTTTGGGACAATATTGCCGGCAAGTTCACCCCCACCAACGGCCTTGACAATAATGATACAAACCACACCAAGTATTTCTGGGACGAGAGCTATAACGGCATCAAGCATGCCAATACGGTGCTGAGCTACGTAGACGGAGTGACCGCACTCAGCGAAGCGAAGAAAAACGAATACAAAGGGCGTGCCTATTTCCATCGTGCCTTCCGTTACTACAACCTCGTGTTTCAGTTTGGAGACGTGCCGCTGGTGACGAAAATATTGACCGTTCCCAAGCGCAACTACCGTTCCACCAAGAAAGAAGCCATCCTACAGATGCTGGTTCAAGACATGGAGAAAGCCGTGCAGTGGGTGCCTGAACAGAGTGCCATGGAATACTATGGCATGGTGAACAAGGGAGCCTGCCGGCAGTTGCTGACCAAACTGTATCTGGCTACCGGCGAATGGAAGAAGGCCGAAGCACAAGCCGACACACTCATCAACAACGAAGGCTATGCACTGATGGAAGAAGCGTTTGGAGATGCAGGTGTGGCCAACAGTGGCGAACCCAAGACTTGGAACATCACACGCAATGTCATCTGGGATCTGCACCGTCCGGAAAACAAAATCATTTCGGCCAACAAGGAGTGCATCATGAGTATGCCCAATAATGGCGACCAGACACATACCGACTTCCTCACAATGCGAATACTGGGGCCTTTTTGGAATGACGCACAGCTGAAAGCACCCGACGGCAAACAGGCTGTAATAAACTACGCCCGAAACAACAAAAACTATCGGGACACACTCGACTGGCTGCGTGTGGCGGGACGAGGTATAGGTACCGTCAGACTCACCTACTTTGCACAACATGCGCTGTGGAACGTGAATGGCATTGAGGACACAACCGACTTGCGCCACAATAGCAAGGTGGGCAACTGGATGCGCATGACAGACTTCAAATGCAACAATCCCGGTTCCGCATACTATGGCAAGAAACTCTCCCTGCACGATCCCGCAGACGGAAAGCTGCTGGTGGGCGACACCATACGCGATTGGTTTGACTTTCCACTCTACAAAATCTATCTGAAAGATGCCGTGGCCGAAGCCAATCAGGGAGCCAATCAGTTCAACGGAGCCACGAAAGGAAGCAATGCCAACTGGTATCTATACCGACTGGCCGAAACCTATCTGCTGCGCGCCGAGGCCCGCTTCTATCAAGGCAATACGACCGGAGCCACAAGCGATGTGAACGTGGTGCGCAAGCGAGCCAAGTGCTCGGAATACTACACCACAGTCACCATTGGCGACATCGCCAACGAGCGGGCCCGCGAATTGTATTTGGAAGAATGGCGCAACGTGGAACTGACACGCATTTCGTATGACCTTGCGTTGAGTGGAAAACCTGATGAGTGGGGAAATACTTACAGCATAGAGACATGGAACAAGCAGCAGGGCACGGATGCCGCCGGAGGCAGTTACTGGTATCAGCGCATCTACCACTACACGCCGTATAATCATGGCACGATCATTTCAAAGGTAAACCTGAATTACACCATGGACAAAAAGAATGTCTTCTGGCCTATTCCCAACGATGCCATACAGGCCAACGACAAGGGGCAACTGGCACAGAACTACGGCTACGACGGCTATGATCCGTCCGTCCCCGTATGGACGGATTGGAAAGATGCAGTGGCCGATGAGGAGAAGACCAACTGAACAAGAAGAGGAAAGAAGGCACTTTCGAGGAACAAGCAGGAAGTGCCTTCTTCCGATTTGACTGACCTATATTTCTAATTTTAATCTTAACTTTTTGACAATCATGAGAAAAGCAATACCCTTACTATTGCTCTGGGGATGCCTTGTTGCCAACAAAGCCTTTGCACAACAGCAACCGGCCTTCCCCAAGAAAAACGAGTTGCCCGTGACGCTGCTTCAAAACGGACGATACAACGGCCGGGAAGTCAGCATCACGAAACTGACCTCGCCCAAACCGGGCAGTACATACACCTTAGAGGTAAAGGGAAAAATCAATTCCGGCACGGGCCGGGGACTGGACATCTCTGCCAACGACGCGTCGGGCATGGGCTTCCGCGTGGCCATGGATGCCGCCTCGCTCAACTGGAACAATCCGCTGGCTACACTCTCATCACTATCTTCCACCGACAACACGAAACTGCGCACACTCCGCTTCGCCGTGGCCGACAAGAAAGTGACTGTCTATGAAGACGGTTATTTCGTGGCCACCCGCCCGTTGGAGACCATCAAAGAAGCGATGAATCCTGATGGCCCCAACATCAATCCCGAGGTGATTCCGACCGGCGATTGGGGGCAGAACAAACCCACTCCTGCGTCCAAAGGCTGGTTTTTGGTCAACGAGAATAAGGTCATGACCCAGTGGCCTATGAACGCCCGCTTCGAATCTTCACCTAAAAACACACTCTACAACAGCGACGGAACCCAATATCACGGTAATTGTCTCTTCATCAGATGGGATGCCAATTCCTACAAGACTTACAACTATGCCTACGAGGTGGATTTGGCCGCCAACACCACTTACAGGTTTTCCATGGACTGTGCCTATTGGGCAAACGGGCACGCATCGACCATCACAGCCAAGGTCTCGGACAGCCAAACGCTCAACACCACACTGGCAAGCCATGTTTTCAAGACCGCAAAGGAAAGAGTGCTCGTGCCCGGAGAGTTCACTTTCACGACCCCCCATGCCGGCAAGTACTACATCTCCTTTTCCAGTACATGGGCCTTGTTTGCCATAGCCAATCTCCAACTGGTCGAGGCCGGCCTTTCTGCCGAGCCGATGATCATCATCGGCAAGAACTATGAAGGGGAAGCCGACATGGAAGTGGCCGCCGTCACTTACGACGAATCGGGGGGCTACGCTCCCGAGACGACTTCCGGCGAGCCCACCGTGGTCAACCTGGACAATGCAGGCGATGTCAGCAAAGGCTATCTTTTCAATTCCGACCTGCACGTGAGCGGCACCACTAACCTGCATTTCACGGGCCGGCCCGCGCCTTTCTCCAACACAACAATCGACCTAAAAGGGGAAGATGCATGGCTTTATCTCGACTACGTGAAGCCAAGCAAGACCATCAAGGAGTGTCTTCCATCGGTGAAAATCAACGGGGCGGCAGCCGAGAACGGGAAAAACTGCCGCGTCTCGGTGTGGGCCAACGGCACCGTGGTGATACCCAACGGACAGGCCTACGACCATAAGGCACTCGTGGCCTACGACGGAGAGGACTTCACCGGCAAGTCGAAAACGTTTGAAATCAACATCTATCACAACAACTTGGGCGAGTGGGACAACAAGATACGCTCCTTCAAGCTCAAGAAAGGCTACATGGCCACACTGGCCAACAATGCCAACGGTACGGGCTACAGCCGTGTGTTCATCGCCGACGATGCCGACCTCGAAGTACCGGTGCTGCCCGAAGGTATGGAGCAGTTTGTCTCGTTCGTGCGGGTGTTCCGCTGGAACTGGGTCTCCAAGAAAGGCAAGGCCAACGGCTACGGGGAGAAAAACCAACTCAACATCACCTGCAATTACGACTGGAATGTGGGCGGCATGAGCACCGATCCCGACATAGAGTATTCGCCCATCCGCCAAAACTTGTACTGGCCGGGCTGGAACGACATCAACAACAAGCCGGGAGTGACCCACCTTCTGGGCTGCAACGAGCCCGACCGGCCCGACCAGTCGAACGCCACGGTGGATCAGATAGTGGAAATGTGGCCCGAGATGATGAAGGGCGGCTACCGTGTGGGCTCTCCGGCTCCCTCTTCCGTGTGGGCATGGAACGGTGCTTTCTTCAACACCATCGACTCGCTCAACTACCGGGTTGACTTTGCCGTGGCCCACATCTACGAGAGCACAGGGCCGGAAACGCTCGTGAGCCGCATTAAGACGCTTTCTGACAAAGGCAAGGGGCGGCCCGTATGGATCACTGAGTGGAACAACGGTGCCAACTGGACCAACGAATACTGGCCCACGGCCTCGGGCCCACGACGCGACGCCGACATGAATATCATCTATGGTGAAGACGGTTCCACAAAGACGGTCAACCGCCCGCTTTCACCAGAGAATGCTGAGAAACAGCGGGCCTACATGGCTGCTGCCCTGCCCGCCCTCGACCAATGCAACCTCATCGAACGCTATTTCGAATACGACTGGGTGCAAGACTGCCGTGCACTCATGCTCGGTGGAAAGCCGACGCCCGCCGGCAAACTGTATGGCGAGCACAAGGCGGCACTGGCCTACCGCAAGGCCAATGCCTACAACCATGTGTGGAAGATAGCGCCGCCCTTCCCCTTGATGACCATTGACGGGGAGTTCAGAAACATCACTCTCAAATGGTATGACCACAACGGAGAGACGGGAAAGAAGTATATCCTTGAACGCAAGATGGACGGCGAGGCCGATTTCGCGCCCTACAAGGAATTTGTGCTCGGCCAAGACTACCGGGCCGGCGAGACGGTGACATTCACCGAAGCCATTCCCTGCCTGTCCAAAGTGGAATATCGCATCAAGGCGTTGAGCTATAAGGACAAGGAGTCTATCTACTCGCGCGTGAAAGCCTTCACCCGCGACGCTGCCGTGCCGGCCCCCACGCTGCGGGGCGAGGCCCTCTCCACCTCCATCATCAAGCTCTCTTGGGATGCGGTGAAAGGGGCCAAAGCCTACCGCATAGAGCGTGCCGAGACGGAGACGGGTGACTATCGGACTGTCGCCGACAATCTCACCGCCACGACCTATCAAGACGAGAAACTGCAACCGGCCACCAACTACTACTATCGTGCCTATTCGCTCAACACTGCCGCCGAGCACCCGGCATCGACCGTGCTTGCCGTCTCCACCAAAGCACTCACCATTCCGGAGCCCGTAACGGGTCTGCACATCTCGGGCGGAACCGGCAGCGTGTCGCTGAGATGGGCCTTCGCCTACGATGCGCAGTACAGAGTGGCCCGGGCGACAAGAGCCGATGGTGAATACACCGTCGTGGCCGACAAGGTGGAAGCGACAAGCTACGTGGACACCGGTCTGACAAACGGACTCACCTATTATTATAAGGTTCAGCCCTACAACGGGGCGGGCTTTGGAGAGGAGTCTCCGGTGCTCTCGGCCACGCCGGCGGCCGGGCGACATCTGCATCTTGCCTTCGACGAACAGGAGGGCCACACGGCCTACGACGAATGGGGCGGCTACGATGCCGAACTGCACAACGGAGCTTCGTTTGTCGAAGGGCGCAACGGCGGAAAGGCCGTGAAGCTGGCGAAAGGCAGCCGGTCATACATGGAACTGCCTGCCGGAGTCGTGAGCCGGCTGGCCGACTTCACCATTGCCACATGGCTCAAACTGCCGGGAGGCAAGGGCCGTGTCTTCGATTTCGGCAACGGCACGGGCACCTTCATGATTGGCGCAGCCAACAATGAAGGGCTGAGATACAAAATCACTTGCGCCAAAGGGGCTTTCGACATCACCGTGCCTATGAAGTGGTCGGCCGATGAGTGGAACCATCTGGCCATCACCCAAAACGGCACCGATGTGCGTTTCTACCTCAACGGCGAGGAAGTGGGCAAGGGCACTAACGCCTCCGGAATCCAACCCAAGGACATGGGCCTTACCCGACAAAACTGGCTCGGCCGCTCACAGTGGGCCAACGATGCCTATTGCGACCACATCTACGACGACTTCCGCATCTACGATTGCGCTCTCAGCGAGACCGATGTGCAGGCTCTCTATGTTGATAGGGAGCCGGCCATCGACCCGCAATATGCAAGAACCGTCAGGCCCGGCAGCTGGAACACCATCTGTCTGCCCCATGCAGCGATGCCCGCGGAGGGTGTGACGGCCTACAGCATCAGCGGCATCAACGAGGCCCGGAGCGTGCTCTACCTCTCACCCGTGGCCACAATGACGGCCGGTGTGCCCTACATCTTCAGGGCGGAAGGCGACTTGGCCGTGTTCCGCGAGAGCGGACTGCCGGCGGAAGCCCCCGCAGACGGATCCAACGGACTGCGAGGTGTGTTTGAAAGCAAGACGGGCGATGTGGCCGATGGGGCTTATATCCTGCGGAACGACGTGTGGTACAGGGTGGACAACCAAGCTCAGTTCAATCTCGGCAACAACCGGGCCTACCTCCCGAGTCTGGATGCCGTCACACAGACCTTGCCTACAGGTGCCAAGAAAATGAGTATCGACCACACCGGCACGACGGGCATCGACACACCGAGAAGTTCCGCCGAAGCCACCAAGGCCTACACCATCGACGGCATCAAAGTGCAAAAGCCCCACAAGGGAGTATATATCATCAACGGTAAAAAACAAGTGAAAGGAAAATAATCATGGAAAAGAAGTATATCAGTCCCTGCATGAAAATGAAGTGTATGGAGCCGGAAACAGTCTTGGCGGCAAGTCCGTCGACTCCCATTTCGGGCGGTTCCACTTCCGCCCCCGGCAACGGTGAAGCCCCCATAACCTCGGGCGATGCCAAGCAGAGTCGCAGCATTTGGGAGGGAGAGTGGCAAGATTGAGGCAAGAGGCTGAACACCTGCCGGGGGCTCCGGCCCCTCTCTCCAACCATCAATTCCCAAGTTATAACTCCTAACTCCCAACTCTCAAGCGTGTATTGGCCTTCCTGAAAGGGGCAATGCACGCTTATTGATTCTCCGGCAGGCCACGCCTGCTTTCGTGCAAGGCCTTTGCACGCCCCGTGCGGAGGCTTTGCACCATCCGTTCGGCAGTCATGCGCGGAGTGTGCAAAGGCCTTGCACCAAACCACGGGCATCCTTCCTGTAAAACCGAAGGGGCCGAACAACAACCTGACTGGGCCGTAAAGAGGGGAAAATACGGAAAAAGTAGACGGAAAAGATGGCAATATCGAATATTTTAGCTACCTTTACAGCGAAATTGAAACCGACTGAATCAACAAACTAACATACATGTAACCTTATGAGAAAAATCATTTCTACAGTGGTCGTGGCTGCCGTCATGACCTTGCCTGCCATGGCGCAAAAGACATCAGACAACGGCTATCCCTTCACCCAAGTGCCTTTCACGAGTGTGAGGATTGCGCCCAACACCTTTTGGGGCGATCGGTTGAAGGCCGCCCGCGAAGTGACGGTGCCTTTGGCTTTCAGCAAGTGCAAGAGCGAGGGGAGATACGACAACTTCGTCAAGGCGGCCCGGCCCGACGAGAAGTACGACGTGAGCAAATTCATGGGCTTCTCCTTCGACGACACCGATGTCTACAAGACCATCGAGGGGGCGAGCTATATTCTCCAGACCTATCCGGACAAACGGCTGAAGGCTTATATCGACAGCGTGCTCGATGTGGTGGGGGCAGCCCAAGAGCCCGACGGCTATCTCTACACCGCCCGCACCATCAACCCCAAGAAACCGCACAAGTGGTCGGGCTCCAAGAGATGGGAGAAAGTGGAGGTGCTGAGTCATGAGCTCTACAACCTCGGCCACATGGTGGACGCGGCCTGCGCCCACTATCAGGCCACGGGCAGCACCAAGTTTCTCGACATAGCCAAACGGTATGCCGACTGTGTCATCCGCGAGGTGGGCCCCGGACAGGGACAGGCCACCGTGGTGCCAGGACACCAGATAGCGGAGATGGCTTTGGCCCGCCTCTACACCGTCACGGGCGACAAACGCTATCTTGACGAGGCCAAATATTTTCTGGACTACCGAGGCAAGACACACATACGCGACCTCTACAGCCAGAGCGACAAGCCCGTGACCGAGCAACGGGAGGCTTGGGGACACGCCGTGAGGGCGGGCTATATGTATGCCGGCATGGCCGATGTGGCGGCTCTGACCAAGGACTCGGCCTACATCAAGGCCATCGACCGGATATGGAACAACATCGTGGGCAGGAAGTATTACCTCACGGGCGGTGTGGGGGCACGCCACTCGGGAGAGGCTTTCGGGGCCGACTATGAACTGCCCAACATGACGGCCTACAACGAAACTTGCGCTGCCATCGCACAGGTCTATCTCAACGAGCGCATGTTCCTCCTCCACGGTGAAAGCAAATACATCGACTGTCTGGAGCGCACACTCTACAATGGAGTCATCTCGGGCATGAGCATGGACGGCGGCCGCTTCTTCTACCCCAACCCCTTGTCGAGCGACGGCAAGTACAAGTTCAACGCTGACGGCACCACCACGCGCCAGCCGTGGTTCGGTTGCGCCTGCTGCCCGAGCAACCTGAGCCGCTTCATCCCGTCGCTGCCGGGTTATCTCTACGGCGTGAAGGGCAACGACATCTATGTCAATCTCTTTGCGGGCAACACATCCACCATCAGTGTGAACGGCAAGGAAGTGGTGCTGGAGGAGACCACCCAATATCCCTGGGAGGGCGACATCAGCATCAAGGTGGCCAAGAGCAGCGCCAAGATGGCCAATCTGCTGATCCGCATTCCGGGATGGGTGCGCAACCGGGTGGTTCCGAGTGACCTCTATCGGTATAGCGACGATGAGAAGCCGACCTACAGTGTCACTGTCAACGGCAAACGTGTGGAGGGCGATCCCGATGCCAACAAGGGGTATCTGCCCGTGAGGGGCATCCGCAAGGGAGACGTGATACGCATACATTTCGACATGCCGGTGCGCACGGTGGTGGCCAGCGACCGGGTGGCCGACGACCGGGGCAAGGTGGCCGTGGAGCGCGGTCCGCTGGTCTACTGTGCCGAGTCGGCCGACAACGGGGGAGCAGCTGTGCTCCACGCCGTGCTCAACAAGAAGCCGACTTTTGCCGTGGTCAACGACTACAGCATCGACAACACCGAGGCTCATACCGCCCCATTCACCGTGAAGGCCATCAAGACGCCGGCCCAGATACTCCGGGAGTCTGCCGACGGTGGCATGGAGGTGGAGAAGCTCGACCTCACGCTGATTCCTTACTACGCGTGGAACCATCGCGGTGCCAACCAGATGAACGTGTGGTTTGTACAGAACTTGTCGTTGCTGGATAAGTAAGGGAGTGGACGAGTAAACAAGTAGACGAGTAGGCAAGTTAATAGCAAGGCCCTTTTCATGCAAACCTCAAGAATGCAGGCAAACAACTTGTCTACTCGTCCACTTGTTTACTCGTCCACTTTTTTTGCCCCAATGCTTGTGCGATTGGAATTTTCTGCGTAAGTTTGTAGGGAAATACCAATGTAGCATGAAACCTTTTGACACACAACTATTCATTAAGACCGTCTGCGCCGTGCTGTTGTCATGGCTTCTGTCGGCGACCCCCGGAGTCGCGGAGAAGTTCAGAGTAGTGGACAACAGCATGGGACTGTGCAACAACTCCGTGAACGCGATATGCCAAGACGGCAAGGGCTTCGTGTGGATGGGCACAGCCGGCGGTCTCTGTCGCTACGACGGCCTTTCGTTTTCCACCTTCCTACACCGCTCTTCCGACTCCACATCGCTGGCCGACAACAACATACACTGCCTACTGCCTATGAAAGACGGTCTGTGGGTGGCCTCCAACAGTGCCTTGCAGTTTTATTCCTTCAACAGCGGACGATTCTACCGTGCCCGGGCATGGGTCGACGGCAGGCTCGACGACATGACCGAGCAACAGAACGCAATGGTGGAGGCGGGCGGCCACATACTGACAGCCGACCACAAGGGCAGGTGTTTCGTGAAGAAAGACGGCGACACCTATTTCACCGCCCTGCCCCACCGGCTCTACACGCTCTGCAAGATCAGTGAACAGGCAGTGGTGGGGATAGGGCGCGGAGAAGCCCTGCTGCTCTCTGCCAACGGGCGGCGGGTGATGAGCCGCTGCCGCATAGACTTCACGCCCACACTCAGATGCTCGGCGTCGTACAGCAAGATGACAAGACTGGTATATGTGGGCAACGGCATAGGACACAAAAGTCTGGCATTGGCCATAGACAAAGGGAGGCTGAGACTTGCCAATGTGCCGGTGCCCGACAACCTGATGGCGACAACCGACAGCCGTGGGGCCGTGGTCTTCGGCATAGACGGCGGGGGCATCATAATGCAGCGAGGTGGCGACATGCAGCAGTTTTCACCGGCCAATTCCAATCTGAGCAACGATGCCGTCTACGCGCTGATGAGCGACAGCAACGGCAATCTGTGGGTGGGAACTTATCGTGGTGGCGTGAACTTCCTGCCCGTCCACAACGAGCGTTTTGAGTTGCTTGCACGCAAGAACGGTGCCATACCCTACGACATCGTAACAGCCGTGGTGCGTGATGGAGACCGGCTCTACATGGGGCTTGATGGCGGAGGCCTGTGCTTCTACAACCTCACGAACCGCACCTCCCACACGCTGAACACGGCCAACAGCAACCTTCCGGGCAACAATGTCATCTCGATCGTGAACGACGGACGGTCGCTCTGGATGGCCATCTACACCAAAGGGCTGGTGGAATACTCCCCGTCCACCGGTGCATTCACGCAATATCCCATGCCGACAAAGGAAACCACGGGCAACAACGTGTGGGTGGTGTGCGACGACGGGCGCGGAAGGATATGGGTGGGCGGGCCCAATCTGGCGGTTTTCGACAAACAGTCACGGCGTTTTCTCGCCACACCCGAAACATTCCGCAAGATGGAATGCTCGGCCCTGCAAGACGACGGGCGGCATATATGGGTGGGGACTAACCACCGGGGCATCTACAAAATAGACAAGCGCACACTGCGCGTGGCTGCCCACTACACTGCCGACTTCGGACAGGTGCGCCTGCCGGGCAATGAGGTGAGATACCTCCGGCTCGACTCCCACGGGCGGGTGTGGTTTGCTGTGACGCAAAACGGCACCTACTGTCTGGACGAGAAGGCGCACAAGACCATCCACTACGGTGAAAAACAAGGACTGACCAACGGTGACCTCATGACACTCGTGGAAGACGCACAGGGCATCTTGTGGATGGGGACAGCGAACGGACTGTTCAAGTTTGATCCACGCAAGCAGACGTTTGTGCGCTTCGGGAGCGACGAGGATATACCCAACACCTTCACCTACGGCACAGGACTGCTCGCCGGCGGCACCATCTACATGGGCAGCACGAAAGGCCTGCTGATGTTCAAGCCCTCAAAAGTGTTTTACCAACAGCCCTATCGGGGTGCAAGTCTGCTGTCACTCGACCTGCTTAACGGCAGTGGCGAACATTTCAACCTCTACGGCGACTCCATCCGAAGCGTGGAATTGAAGCACCACCAGAACTTTTTCACCATCCATTTTGCCGTGCCCGACTACGAGTCGCCCCATCGGGTGCAGTTCTCCTGTCGCCTCGAAGGGCTCGAAAACCGCTGGCGCGAACTGGGCGACAAGCGCGAAGCGGCCTACACAAACGTGCCACCGGGACACTATACCTTCCATGTGCGCTGCACCGATGTAAACGGCCAGTGGGGTCGGGCCACGGAATTGGATGTCGTCATCACCCCGCCTTGGTATGCCACGTGGTGGGCCTATCTGCTCTGGGCCTTGCTGTTGGCAGGTGTGGTATACGCCGCCCTCTGGCTCTATCTGCACGAACTGGACGTCAAGCACCGCATACAGATAGTGGATGTACAGCGCAGCACCATGCAGAAACTCAACGAGGCAAAGATGAACTTCTACACCCGTATCACGCACGAACTGCGCACACCGGTGTTTCTCATAGGGGCCCAGATAGAGGAACTCAAGGAGCAGAAGCAGTCGCCCGTGACGGTGCCGGGCTCGTTTCTTGATTCCATGTACCGCAACTCGCAGAAACTGAACAACCTCATCAGCCGTATTATTGACATCCGGAAACTGGAGGCGAGCGAAACGAAGCTGAACTTGCAGCATAAAGATGTGGTGGAATTTTGCCGAAACCTCACCGAAGACTATCATAACCTCTGCGCACAGAAGCGCATCAGCTATGCGTTCCGGACGACAAACGCTCCCATAGAGTTGGATTTCGACCTTGACAAGCTGGAGACAATCCTCACCAATCTGGTCTCCAATGCCTTCAAATATACCCGCGAAGGGGGCAACGTGGAACTGGCCATAGCCGACGAGCCCGACAGGGTGGTCTTCAGCGTGACGGACAATGGTATCGGCATATTGGAGAAAATGCACGAAACCATCTTTCAGAACTTCTTCCGCACGGAGCGGGGCGAGAGACAAAACCGGGGCGACGGCATCGGACTCTCTACCGTGAAAGAACTGGTGGAACTCCACGGGGGCAGCATCCGTGTGGAGAGTGAGGTGGAGAAAGGGGCGCGCTTCGTCTTCCACATACCCAAAGGGCTATCGGGCGAGGCACAGACGGCAGTGGACGAGACGGGCGAAACAGGCCGACAGACACTGCGGATAGCCAATCCGACGGCTCCACACACCATCCTCGTCATCGACGACGAACACGACACGGTGGAGTTGCTGGAGCGCAATCTGGCAGCCGACTTTAAGGTGATCAAGGCCTACGATGGCCGACAAGGACTCGAAGAGGCTGCCCGCACACTGCCCGACATCATCGTCTGCGACCTGATGATGCCCAACATGGACGGCATGGAGTTTCTCCACACGCTGAAAAGCGACAAGAAACTGGCCCACATCAAGGTCATCATCTTCACCGCCAAAACCTCGGAGGAAGACATGATAGAGGCCTTCGACCAAGGTGCCGACGCCTATCTCACCAAGCCCATATCGCTGCGGCTGCTGCGGAAACGCATCGACCGGCTCGTGGCGCAGAGCAACACGGCCGAGCTGACGGCTTCCATTGCACAGACAAAGAACACCTACACGAAGGAGGAACAGATATTTCTGTTGCGCTGCAGGGAAGTGATCGACGACAATCTGCGCAACGAGAACTTCAACATAGACTACATTGCCGACAGTCTGGCCATGAGCCACTCATCACTCTACAAGAAGATCAAAGCCATGACGGGCATGTCGCTCATCGAATTTATCAACGACTATAAAATCTACAAGGCCGTGGAATTGTTCAACCGGGGGGCCACCAACATCGACACCGTGCGCGAACAATGCGGTTTCAAGGATGCCAAAAACTTCCGGGAGATGTTCAAGCGCAAGATGAACGCGACTCCCAAGCAGTATGTCCAGAACCTGTAGACACGGGCTCCGGCCCGTTTGCGGCCAATCGTCACAAGACACCGGCCACCCATTATCCAAACTTTTCAACATTCATTAAAACCAACCATCATGAGAAAAAATCTTGGAGCAAAGCCTTTGAGCTATCCGCAACCGGTATTTATCATTGCCGCTTACGGAGTAGACGGTGTGCCCTCAGCCATGAATGCAGCCTGGGCGGGCATCACTAACCATACGGAAATTACAATGTGCCTCGACAGACGGCACAAGACTGTGGAAGATCTGCGCAGTCGCGGAGCTTTCACCGTGAGCATGGGCACAGCCCCGCAAGTAGTGGCCTGCGACTATGTGGGCATCGTCTCGGGCCACAAGGTGCCCGACAAATTCGCCCGTGCGGGCTTCCACGCCACTCCCTCCGAGTCTGTCGATGCCCCTCTCATCGACGAACTGCCGCTGGCCTTGGAGTGCCGCCTCATCTCCTACGATGAGGAACGCGAACTGCTCACAGGCGAAATCGTAAACGTGAGTGCCGACGAGTGCATCCTCGACGAGCGCGGCAAGGTGAATCCCCATGCCCTCCGTCCCATCGTCTTCGACCCATTCAACAACACCTATCTGGAGATAGAGCACGAAGTGGGCAAAGCATTCAAGGACGGTGCGCAGCTGAAATAAAGCTGAAACGGAAAAAAAGATGACGACCGGAAAAGGTTCAGTCAATACCTTGATAAGGAGAAAACCGGATAGAATAATTGTCAAACTATTTATTCGTTTTCGGCCTCTCTGCTTGCGATATTTGCAACCGACACCCCCTCCGGCGCAAATACGCGATTTTTGGCGACATTTCCAAAGCTCTGATAATCAACTGTTTGAATTTTATTGACACAAAAACAAGTCAAAAAAAGAGCTTGAAAAGGCCCAAATGGGCTTGCAAAAGGGCCACAGTTGCGATGCAACTGTGGCCCTTTCAACTCTCAAGTGTGGCTCTTTCGCAAACTCGGAGAGCCTGAATGAGAAAACCGATGGACTTTTGCGATGTTATGAAGCCGACTTTTCATTCTGGTTGGAGAGTTTTGGCGGATGCATTTTTGTTGATATTATTCGCTACAATCCGGCACCTTGCAGAGATATCCTTCACCGATTTTTTATTGGTGGGTGGCCAATACGTACGCCAACATTTACAGTTCCCAAGAAAAGGCCTGTCCCCTTATGCGGAGACAGGCCTTTAAACATGTAGCTTTCATCAAACATTTATGCAACGTTTCTATTCATAAACGCCCTTAGGTCAATAGCCCGGATTCTGCATTTCTTCTTTTTCCTTAGCCGTAAGACTCGCCCCTGCCGAATTGGTGATGCCGTCAAGGAACGACTGCGGAATAGGACGGTAATAGTGCTTGGCAGGGTCGAAATTGCCGATGCCTTTCACTGCACCGTCGTTAAAGGCATGCCAACGGGCATCGAGCGTCTTCGTGCGGCAAAGGTCTTCCCAGCGCTGACTTTCGCCAATCAGTTCGCGTGTGCGTTCGTTGAGCAGGAAACACATCATCTTCTGACTGTTCGTGGTACACTTCAAAGCCTCATAAACAGGGCTGTCTGCCAAAGAGTTATACACATCGTCTACACCATTTAAGTGCATTTCGCTCTTAGTGGAAGCCGTCGTTTCGGCCATATTGTTGGACTCATAATAGGTATTTTCATCCGTGTAAATAGCCCCGTCGGCAGAAAAGCCACCGCCTTTCCCCGTACAATAAGGATTGTTGAGATAAGCCTGTCCGCCATCCACACTCTTTGAACGGTCTTCTCCGGCCGCGTATGCCGCACGGTCACGCACCATATTAAGATAGGTGATGGCATCGGCACACGACGACTCACCCTTGCGGATATAAGCTTCGGCCACCATCAACACATCGTCGGCCGAACGGGCAATGATGGCATCACGTGTGCCGAATTGCGAAGCAATGGAGTTGCGATAGCCGTCCCGGAACTTGGAAAGCGCCACACTGCGGTTGTGCGGGTAGATGCGATAGTAGTTGCCGGTGGTGGTAGAAAGATTCCAACTGAACTTTTCACCCTTAAAATAGCGCACAAAAGTATGGGTGTTCATCAGTTTCCCGTCTTTGAGCACCTCATCATAAGACGTGGAACCGTTCAGCCCTTCAAACCGTGTGTCGCCCGGGTTGTTCACAATGTATTTGATTCCGGTCTCCCCAGCCTTGAAACGCTTCGTCTCAGCGTCTACCCCTGCGGGCACGTAAGCAGCCGCATTCTTCACATAATCTCCCCAGACGGGAGCGCCCTTGGTGTCATTGGCACCGTAGCATGTGATGAAAGACTTCCAAAAGCGCGAATCGTTCACACGGTCAAACACCTGCATGGCATATTCCGTGGCACTGACATAGCAAAATTCCCGGTCGCCGGAAATGTCCCGCTTGGTACCGGCCAGATTCTGATAGACGGAAGGATAGTAAAGGTGCATCTGGTTGCCGTAACGGCCCCAAGTGTCACTGTCATCGGAAAACTGTGCCGCCAATACCACTTCTGACACTTTTTCATTGTCGCCATTGGCCTTCTTGTAGTCCCACAAGGCTTGGAAGTTGTCGCACAAAGGGTGCGCCGCAATGACTTCCTTGCCATACTTGATGACAGCATCGAGGTCGGAAGCCACATATTGGGCATTCCAACTGCTATAAAGTTCGGATGCTCTGAAGAGATGTACCTTGGCAAGGAAATGTGCTGCAGCCGACTTGGTGACGCGTCCGATGCCCTCGCCCTTCTCCGGCAATAGTTCGTAGGCTTTTTCAAAATCGCTGATAATCTGTGCAAAGCATTCCTCTTCGCTGTTACGGGTGAAATAGGTCTCCACCACACCCGAAGGCTTCAACCGCAGAGGGATTCCTCCAAATTGCTTCACAAGCTCAAAATGCCCGTATGCGCGGAAGAAATAACCTTCTCCAAGACGCGTGTTGTAGGTATCGACAGCAGTGCCGTAATACTGCGGCACGTTCTGAATGATGATGTTGGCCGGTTCTATCAGCCCATAGTAGTTGTCCCAAACCGGTTGCAGCGAACTGGTTTCACCGGAGTTGAGAGACGTGCCATAGTGATTCCACGCGGCCATGTCGTTGGCACCGCCGGTAAACTCATCCACGCCCATGTTATAGCAATTGATGGCCCACACATAGTTGAACTTGAACTTCAGTTTCTGATAGGCACCTGTCGACAAGTCGTCCAAACCCTTCCGGGTGGTAAAACACAGGGTGCTCTTATCTGTTATCAGGTTTTCTTCAAGGAAGGAATCGCTGCAGGAAACAGTTATGCTTGTTGCGATAGCGGCTACGAAAGCCGATGCTAAAATACGATTAAGTCTCATGATTGTTCACATTTTAGAATCCGATATTCAGTCCAAAAACCCAGCTTTTGATAGTAACTGCCGAACCGTAACTCGTGGTGTTGTTGTCATAGCTCAGCAAATCGGTATCCAGCCACTTGCATTTCTTATAGATGCTGAAGGGATTCATGGCCTGCACATACACCTTGGCAGAACTGAGCCCCAAGCGTTTGAGCACCTTCTTGCTGACATTATAGCCGAGCGAGATGTTCCTCATCTTGATGTAGGAACCGTCTTGATAGCCCATAGAACTTGCATACGGGTCAGCTGCCGAACCATTAGAACCGGGCGAATAGTACTCGGCATCTTCGTTGGTTCCGGCCACCCAATAGTCCAAATCGCGCATCATGTACATTCCGCCAAGCGTCTCCGCTCCTCTTGGTACCGTAAACTTCCACCGGGAATAGATGAAGAAAGAGAGTTCAAAATCCTTGTAAGAGAACGTGTTGTGCCATCCGGCAGACCAGCGGGGGCGCCGCTTGCCAACTATCCGGCGGTCGTTGGCATCTATTTTTCCATCCTCTTTACAGTCTTTCACCCTTATTTGGCCCGGCTTGGCACCATATTTGGCAGCCGTTTCGGCTTCTGATGTCTTCCAAATGCCATCATAGACATAATCGTAATACACCCCGATTTCCTCTCCCACAAACAGCCGGTTGTTCACATCCTCCGTTTTTCCGTTTGCCAGTTCTTCGATTCGGTTGCGATCCATCGACCACGTAAGTGACGTGTTCCACTCAAAGTCGCGCTTCTTCACGGGAATGGCATTGAGTTGCAAGTCGATTCCCCATCCCGAAGTGCGCCCCACATTTGCGTAGGTAGAGGTATAACCGGTGAGCGAAGGGATGGTCATGGCCAAAAGCAGGTCTTTGGTTTTGGTTTTATAAATATCGAAACTACCCCCTATCCTGCCATTCATAAAGCCGAAATCAAGGCCTAAATTATATTGGGTGGTGCGTTCCCAGCCCAGCCCTTGGTTGGCCATCATAGCCGGTGACTTGGACGACGGGTCGGAAGGGACATAGCCCAAGGCAGACGGATTGGTTCCCCAGTTGTAGTAAAGCGACTGTACAGCCCCTTTCGTGGCGTATGCGTTGATGGCTGCATTGCCCGACACACCATACCCCAGGCGCAGCTTCAGCTGGCTGATCCATGCCAGAGACTTCATGAAATCTTCCTGATCGACACGCCATCCCAATGCCACAGAGGGGAAACTCGACCATTTATGTCCCTTGGAAAGTTGCGACGCACCATCCCAACGCATCGAGGCCGTGAGCAGATACCTGTCTTTGAAGCTATAGTTACCACGAATCATGTAAGAAGCCATCTGCGTCTCGGTAAGCCCCGTAGTATATGCCAGAGGGTCTCCCAAAGAGCCGATATTGTACCACAGCTCTTCTGCCGAAGCCACATTGGCCTTGATGTTGCCGGTCTCATAATGATATTTAGAGGCACTTTGCAGCAAAGTGATGCCTATGCTATGCTCCTTGGCAATGGTCTTGTTATAATATATAAGGTTGTCCAAAGTCCATGCCACCCGCTGATAGGGATTATATTGGGCCACATTGTTGCCGTCACCGTTGATGCCGTCGGCCGCATTCGCCACGCCCAACCGATAATACTGCAATTCGGGGCCAAACTGGATGCGATACGACAAGCCGGCTAAGGGTTCCCATATTTTGCCGAAATCGAGCTGTCCGTACACACTTCCGTTGATGCGGAAGTTCCTGCGCTTGTTGGTGTTATACCTCAACTCGTTTATCGGATTGATGATATTTACATTATAGCTCCACGGATTACGGATGTAATTGCCATTCTCGTCGTAGGGCACCGTCCACGGAAGCATGCTCTGCAAGGCACTGTAATAATCGCCGGAGCCTGTCACCGACTTGGTGAAACTGTACCCGTAGTTCTGGCTTCCGTATGAAGCGTTCATCGTCATGCCAAGCGTAAAGTACTCAACAGGCTTGGCCTCAAAAGAGGTGTTGAGTGTAAAACGTGAATAACTTTGTCCCGGTTGGGTGCCTTTTTGGCTGAGATAACCGAACGAGCCATAGCCCTTAAACTTATCCGTGCCGCCTGAAGCACTGATGGTGTGCTCGGAAGTGACTCCCGTTTGCTTACCTGCCGATGTCCAATCATACGAGCCCACCAACTCCGGGTGATAGACACCGTCTACCCATGCCTGCTCGATATTGTTCCATCCGGCCGTACCGCCAAACAGCTCCTTGTCACTTGCATAATCAGGGGAGAAGGCAGCTTGCTTTTTCCCGTAACTACCTTGGTTGTAAAGTGCCAGGCGCGCATAGTCTATCCATTGTGATGCCGACATCATCTTTGTCACTTCGTGGATGTTGGAAAGGGTCACAGTGCCTGCATAGTTAAGGGTCACTCTTCCCTCCTTGCCTTTCTTGGTGGTGACAAGCACCACACCATTGGCTCCGCGAGAACCATAGATGGCCGTTGCCGAAGCATCCTTCAACACCTCAATAGACTCTATGTCTTGCGGATTGAGATTGTCAATGCTGCCATTCTGGATAATCATCCCATCCACCACATACAGAGGGGAGTTGGATGCGGTAATGGAGCGTTCGCCACGGATAATGATGCTGCCCACTGTTCCAGGCCGCTGACTGTTGGTGATGTCTACACCGGCTGTCTTGCCCTGCATGCCTTCAAGCACGTTTTTCACCGGCATGGCAGTCAACTGCTCCGAACCTATATGGGCCAAAGCTCCCGTAACGTCGCTCTTGCGTTGCACACCATAGCCGACAACCACCACTTCGGTCAGGTTCTGATGGTCTTCCTGCAAAACGATATCGAAGCGGGTGCGCCCGCCAATGGCAATCTTCTGTGTCGCAAAACCAATGTAAGAAATCACGAGAGTGCCCTCTTTCGGGGCATTGGAGATGCTGAAGTTGCCGTCAAGGTCGGTCACGCTGCCATTCGCCGTGCCCTGTATGGCTACGCTTGCACCGATAACCGGTTCACCCGAACTGTCTGCAACCTTGCCTGCAATCCTGTTTTGTGCATAGGCAAAAGACACACAAAACAAGAAGACGGATAGGGCGATAAACTTTAAAAACCCATTCCCGGAGGCTTGTTCTTTTGTTTTTTTCATGTTTTTGAGATTAGGAATGATTGATTTTCAAGTATGATGTACGCATGATAACTGTTATCGACTTCAACGACATTGCCCGTTTCTGTCATGTCCTCATGGCGTTTTCATTGTTTTCAGGTAGATTTATGTGGGCAAAAATATCCAAACTATTCAACACACGCCCCTACTTTTTGATTTTAAGACCATTCTTTTTGAGAAACCGCCTGCCCAAGCCGCAAGACACGGAACATGGCGGCACTCTTACGGGCACAAACGAAAAAAAGCCATATCCCTCTTTTTCAGAGCTGGATATGGCTTTTCACTTATCACTCAAGAGGCCCGGACAGGTCTCAATTTACAAGCCGATACCGAAAAAACAGGAGATAGAGTCTCCTCGCCTTCTTTGTTTTTTTTACGCCTACCGTACAAATTCGTAATGTCCTGCTTTCAATTCCTGTGGCCTTTCTCCCATCAGCAGAAGGGTAGCAGAGGTTCCTTCCGGTATACTGAAGCGGTATACCATCTTGTCGGGATGTTTTTCCCAACCACTTTCTATGCGTCCGAAGATACTGTCGTAATGGCCGCGGGCATAGGTTATAGAACCTGACATGTCGGGCTCAGGTGCCAAGAAGAAGTGCCTGAAGCCCGGCTGTCGTTCGTCACGCCGGATTCCCAAGGAGTGGCTTATCATCCAGTAGCCAACAGCACCGAAACTATAATGATTGAATGAATTCATCCGGTTATTACCTCCAAACCCATCTTCCAAAGTATAGGAGTTGAGCCGTTCCCATATCGTAGTGGCTCCTTGCGTAACAGGATATAACCAAGAAGGATAGCTGCGCTGCAACAAGAGTCTGTAGGCAGCCCCCGACTGTCCGCTTTCACTCAAAGCCCTATTGATCCAACCAGTACCTATAAACCCCGTGAGCAGTGACCAGGGAGGAGCTGTCTTGCCATCATCCATTTTGTTCTCGCGTTCCATGACGGTCAACAAGTTGACAATCAGGCTGTCTCTAAGCCCTCCTCTGACGACTTCAAAGGCCAATGGCATGACATAACTGGTCTGCGTGTCGACCAATTGCCCTTGCCGGTTGCCCATAAAAGCCGATGCAATGGTCTTGCCCGTACCGGGACGGAGATAAGTACGGCAAAAGAAACTGCGGCGGTCTTCAGCCAACCGACTGTACCGGGACGCTTCTTCCAACCTCCCCAATACTCTCGCCGTCTCAGCCATGATATCAAGGTCGTGTATCAAGAATGTTTCCCAGATAAGGCTTTTGTCATCCTGACCGTACACAGGACTTAGCCAATCGCCCAAATCGCCCCACTGTCGTTCCTGCACGATGATACCCGACGACTTGTCGATATAATTCTGAAAAACATAATCGATATACTTCCGCATGGCCGGATAATGCTCTTGCAATACAGTTGTATCGGCCCACTGGGCATACATCTCCCAAGGTACGGTGATGCCGGCAGACCCCCACAGCAAGCCTCCGAAGCCTCCACCCAATGGAGCCACGTCGGGGAAGCGTCCATTGACATGCTGCACATCCCGCATCGAACGTAGATACCGTCGCAGCAATGCGTGTGAGTGGGTCAAATAAGTCACCGTGGGTGAGAAAACAGATATATCACCGGCCCACCCCAACCGCTCATTACGCTGAGGGCAATCCGTGGGAATAGACATGAGATTGCCCCGAGTAGACCACACGATGTTTTCCCAAAGCCTGTTCACCATGGCATCTGATGTCTCATAGTGGGCCCGTATGCTGTCTACGGAACTAAGCACCACTCCCTGAACAGACTCCAATGGCAACGGCCTGTCTATCCCCGTAATTTCGAGAAAGCGATAACCATGACAGGTAAATCGGGGAGTAAAGATTTCCTCGCCGCCTTTAGCTATGTAAATATCCTGTGCCATCGCCGCCCTGATATTTTCCGTCATGATCATTCCTTCCTGCCCTCGGTAGGCGGGCAATGCGGGATTTTTCACTTCGGCATAGCGCAAACAAACTCTCGTGCCGGCTTCCAGTCCCCGGAGAACAAGCCGGGGCACCCCCACCATGTTCTGTCCCATGTCGTAGACCCACACTCCGGGACGCGGCTCTTCCACTCCAACAGCCTTCAGAGTCATGATACTATCGATGCCATTTCCTTCGTCTTCTACAAGCTGCCATTGGCTATAGTCATCGGGAGCAGGGCCATTGCCCCAGCTTTCATGACTGACATGCCCGTCAAGTGGAATTTCAACGGCTGGCTTCCAACGCCCTGCATCAAAACGCAACCGGTTGCATGTTCTGTCCGCAGACTCGTTTCGGGCATCATACACTTCTCCTTGAAACAAACTGCCTGCTATCACGGGAGACTCCGTTGAATATTGCCATGTCTTCGGCTCACTTGCCACAAATTGACGAGTTCCATCCTCATAGGTAATGTCCAACAGACAAAGCAACGACATCCGGTCACCAAAGTAATTCCAATTTCGACCTTCATAAGTGGCCGCTCCCATCCACCAACCTTCCGCCAGCTGGGCCTCTATAACATTTTCTCCATCTTGCAAGAAATTAGTTACATCGAAAGTCTGAAAAAGATGAGTCTTGTTATATTGAGTGATACCGGGATTCAGATATCCTGAGGAAAACCGTCTGCCATTGACATAAGCTTCATAAACACCTCGGGCTGTCATTTTCAGTATTGCTCGTTTCACTTTTTTGCATAGTGAGAAAGAATGACGCAACAATGGCATAGAATTGCGACTTGGATCTATGATTCGCATACCGCTTTCCATCACTCCTTCCAATAGTGTTATATCAGCAATCTTCCCCTGTGGCGACCGATAATTGAAAACGGCCATATCTGCAAATGAGGCCCTCTGTCCCTTGCCCACACAAACGCCAACCTGTGCAAGTACGGGAAAGGCTTGGAAGTCTCCACCCCTACCCAAGGGATTAAGATTAAGGTCACCTATGTCTTTGTCGTCCACGATAAAGCGACTGTCTCCCAAGCAGGAAGCTATTTCCAGCCTGTGAGGATCATGCGCATTTCTGTGATTCACAATTTGCCGATTGATTCCCATTGTGGCCAATGGACAGTCCGTCCGGTCAGTAGCAGCGTAACCTACCCGCCAAATACGGAGACAGGCGGAATCGGCAACAAGGGCAAACTCAACTCTTATCATTGAAGAGTCCCTGCCACTCCGCAGTCCACGACTGTTTTTGTCGGTAGACATTAATCGTTCATCATTGGCCCCATAGATCACGGAAGCAGCCGTTGCCTTTCCCTCCAGCCGTATGGTACACTTCAATCTGAACGCAGCCAGATACGGACTATACAACGGTTGGTCTTCCGCAGTCGTCCCAATCCACCGTGCTGTCTCCCAACTCGTTGCCATCAACAGGTTAGGTAACAGTAGCAACAAAACTATCAAAGTTTTTCCTATTCTCTGCATCATCATGCCATTTACCTATAATTAGAAATAAATTGTCAGTGCCGCCTCAGAAGCAGGAAGTGGAAATAATGTGCTGATTTGATGAAAACTCTGAGGAGCAGGGCCATATCCCACCGGAAAGTAATAGCTCTGTGGATTTGCCTTCATGCGTTCTCCAAAAGATTTCATGATACTTTCTGCTTCACCATAACGGACGATGTCCAACCAACGTTTATTTTCAAAAGCCAACTCTACACGGCGCTCTCGCTCAATGGCTATACGTATATCCCCCTGTGAGGAAAGGGCAACATTGCCTAAATTCGCCCTATTGCGCACTTGATTCAAGTATAAGACTGCTTCTTGGGTCTTCCCTTGTTCGTTAAGTGCCTCTGCCATATAAAGCAAAGCTTCACTATATCGATAAACAGGCCAATTATCATCCGTATTCCCTGTCAATTCATGGCTATGACAATATTTTTTAATATAAGGATACGTTACACCATGTGCTTTCAAAAATCCCACACTGGCATCTTTGCGCAAATCTCCATCTTCATAGGCTTTGATAATATCGGGTGTGGGGATATTATAGCCTTCCACGATACGGGCTATTTCAGGTATCCCTGTAATGGCCGATACTTCTTCGGCCGTGATGGGTTGTGCCAGAAAAGTATAGAAGAAATTACTGTTTAAGCCTTCATTTCCTTGCTTATACTGAATTTCAAAAATGGATTCTTGGTTATTCTTTTTAGTTGGATCAAATACATCCGTATAATTTGGCATTAGGGCATAGCCTGTTAATTGACGGAGTTCTTGTTCTGCTTTAGCCCACAGCTTTAAATTGATATAGACATTGGCCAACAGCATGTGGGCAGCCCCGGAAGTGGCTCTTCCAGGCTCTTGAACGGCTTTACCGGGTAACAACATTGCAGCCTGACTGGCATCGGCAATAATCCGTTGATAAACAGAATCTACACTCATCAAAGGCTGTGCCGCTTCACCCAAACTCCTCACAGGGACAAGATGCATAGGGACACGTCCAAAATATTGTACCAAATCAAGATATGCCAAAGCCCGAAGGAAAAGTGCCTGCCCTTTGATATTATTACGGGAGCTTGCGTTAAAATCAGCTTCCTCGATAGGTTGCAACAAATAGTTTACATTCGAAATGATACTATAATTTACCACATATTTATGGAGAATGGCTGTGTTGTTTGCCTCCTCCAAAAAATTCTTAATAAATTCAGCCTGAATTGTACCACGGTCATTAGGGTTATAGGCATAAGTAGTGTTGTCTGAACGCAACTCTCCCATTACCCATGCACCGTCAGCACCTTGATAAAGATTGCGTAGCAAGGAATAAGCTCCATTGATTCCTTGCATAAAGTCTGATTCTGAACGATAATATATATCTGTACTCAATGTCGTTTTTGAAGGAATATCCAAAAAACCGTTACATCCGTTCAATGTCAAAGACAAGAGGAATAATGTCATTATCTTTTTCATGATGAGTTATTTTTCGATTATTAATATTTATTTTATTAGAAAGAAAGATTGAGTCCCAATGTAAATGTACGTGGGACAGGGTATGAGGTGTAGTCTATGCCTTGAAGCAATGAACCGGCTACATTCCCATCGTAGTCAATTCCCACCTCCGGATTTCCATAAGGATAGCGAGTGAAGACAACTGGCTGTTGTACACTGAAATAGATACGCAGGGTATTAATATGCTTTATTGCATTTTTCGGAAAAGTGTATCCTAATGTTATATTTTTGACAGCAAAGTAACTTCCATCTTTGATATATCTGCTATGAAACTGGTCGCGTTCCCGACCTGTTCCAGAAGTGGTCTTTCCATATTTACCAGCACCGGGATTATCCGGTGAACGCCAACGTTCCTTGACATCTGCCAAAACATTGAACAGTCCATCCAGATTCGTCATACCTTGTTCCATAGGAGTCGCAATGTCATTACCCACTGAACCGGTCGTGACTATGCTCAAATCAAAATTTCTCCAATAGAAGTTATTAGTAAAGCCAAACGTGAAATCCGGAAAAGGATTACCGATAATGGTTTTATCACCATCCACGTCGTCATAGGTTATTTTCTTATCCTTATTAACATCATGGAACTTAATGGTACCCACTTCAGAGTCTATGGCCTTAGGAGAGTTGTCATAGTCTGCTTGATTCGTATAGACCCCGTCCTGAACCATACCATAGAACTGACCAATACGTCCTCCTACTTTCGTGATGGTCGAAATAAAGCCTGTCCAAGCAATGAGCTGATTGCTCAAACCGGAAAGTTCCAATACTTTGTTATCAGAAAAAGAAATATTGAAGTTAGTATCCCATTTGAAATCGTTCGTCAGATTATGGCTTATAATATTAAACTCATGTCCCCAAAATTTAAGTTTCCCGACATTCCCCATAAATTTTGAAAATCCTGACTCCCGAGGCACAGACAAGGAATAAAGCAAATCTCTGGTCACTTTATTATAATAATCATAAGTGAAAGTGATGCGATTGTTAAGAAACGAAACATCAAGGCCCAAGTCGAATTCGCCCGTTCGTTCCCATCCCAAATCCACATTGCCGAGATTAGTAACAAGGATGCCACTCGCAGTAGTATTGCCAAATACAGCATTGGAATTGGAGAGCACATTATATTGGGTGTAATTGCCGATGTTGTTATTGCCAATAAGACCATAACTGGCACGAATCTTCAACAGCGACAACCAATCTTTTGAAAACGACATAAATTTCTCGTCATTGACAAGCCACCCTATGCTGATTGCAGGAAAGTTTCCCCATTTGTTGTTAACACCAAAACGGGAGCTGCCATCACGACGAATACTTGCAGACACCAGATAGCGTCCCAAATAATCATAATTCACACGCCCTATATAAGACAGCATGCTCCATTCCTGAATATCTTGGGTAGGGCTATTCTTAACCAATGCTGCATTTATTGTAGCAATACGGTCATCTGCAAAGTTGCTACCACTGATGGCACTGTAATCACTACGGAATTTCTGTGCGGTATAACCTGCAAGCAATTCCAAATTATGAGCCCCAAAAGAATGTTTCCATGTTACCGTATTCTCACAAAGCCAACTCCAATAGCGATTATTAGCATCGCTCAGATAAGCATTGATACGATTAGCGGCGGCGGCAAAGGCCCGACCAGCCGTAGAAGGCTGGAAGTAATTATGATTTTCGGATCCAACATCCGCTCCCAAATTCATTTTGAACAGCAATCCTTTTATCGGAGTATATTCAAAGGAGCCGGTAGCCAATAAGCGCTTGATGGTATGTTTGTTGCGGGTATCTTCGATAGAACGTACCCAATTAGGGGTCTCTACCTGCGTGACTCCGGGGGTATTGATATTAACAGGCAGGTTTCCCTCCTTGTCTTTATAATCAAGAATGGGAGGAACTAAGGTTGCATTAGCCAACAACCCTCCCCCACTGAAGAATGCCCCGTTAGACGACGGTCGATCCTCCCAACTGTAACTTGGCGCTATGCTGAATCGCAGGGTCAATGTAGGAGTTACCTTGTACATGGCATTGCCACGCATTGTAATACGATTATAGTCGCTGTGTCGCAAAACACCTTCCTGCCCATAGTAGCCAATCACGACAGAAGTAGAGAACTTGTCATTTCCGCCACGTATGGCCATATTGAGATCTTTGACCGTTGCCGTACGGAGCATTGCATCATACCAATCAACACCCTTACCATATTGTGCCGGATTTTGATATAGCTGCGGAACTTCAATGCCCAAATCTTCATAATTCTCTTTGCGAAATTGGGCCCATTCTTCACCATTCATCATCTTCGGACGCCCTTTTTGAGGAACTGTCTGTAAACCCATATAAGCATTTATGTCTACAGTTGTCTTTCCTGCCTTTGCATTTTTGGTCGTTATCAACACAACACCAAAAGCAGCCCTCGAGCCATAAAGCGCCGTTGCAGAGGCATCTTTCAATATAGACATAGATTCTATTTCATTAGGGTTTATATTATTGATGTCACCTACTATCGGAAAGCCATCGACAACATAAAGAGGATTGGCCCCGGTCGATAATGAAGCTGCACCGCGCACTTTCACACTCATTCCACCCCCGGGAGTACCCGTACTCTGATTGATTTGCACGCCGGCTATCTGCCCTTGCAACTTTTGGGTAAACTGACCTCCGACAATATTCTTAAATTCATCAAAATCAACTGTTTGCATAGCTCCTGTCACATTCCTCCTGGTTTGTGTTCCATAAGCTGTAACAACAAGTTCGTCCAACTTCTGCACGCTTTCTCTCAGCGTCACATCTACCTGACTACGGTTTCCCACATTGACAGTCTGATCATCAAAACCTATGTAGGAAATAACCAAGGGAGAGTTTCCATCTACATCAATAGCAAATTTCCCATCCACATCCGTCACGACTCCTGTATTAGAACCCTTTACTTTGACACTTGCACCGATAATGGCTTCCCCGCTCATATCACGGATAGTTCCTTTCACCTGATGCTGCTTCGGTTTATTCTGTTGCAAAGATGAAGTCTTACGCGCCGGAGTAATAATTATATAGTCACCGTTCACCGTATAGGTGGAATTGGAACCAGAAAGGAGTTCGTCAACAATCTGTAGAATCTCTGCATCTTTTTGATTGAGTGTCACCTCCCGATTGACATCAAGAAGAGAACTATTATACTCAAATTTATACTTGGAAACTTTCTCGATTTTTTCCAAGGCTTTCTTCAAGGTTATTCGCCCATGACTGAATGAAAACCGTTGGGCATTGACACACCATGTACTTGTAAGCAGCATGAAGCAGATTCCCAACACTCGCCTGAATTTCATGTTCATAATTGTTATTGATTAGATAGATTTTGGGTAATTTTCTATCTTAATGACAGGAATAACATAACCGACACCCAAACGTTTAGTGCTAATAAATATCAAAAACATGTTCATTTGATATAGATATCTTGGCCTTTCCACTCATATTCCATGCCAGGAATCAAATCTTTAAGCACACCCAATACGTTTTTCAACTGTTCCTCTTTATTAAAGTGTACACGAAGACGATGATTATTATAGCGAGATGTAGCCAAATGAATCCTTACATTATACATGCGCTCCAATAACAGGACGGCATCAGCTAATGGAGTATCATTAAAATAGATACCTCCTTGCTTCCAATAAGAATAATGGGATGCCGACACTTTGTTAATATGGATACTACCATTTTTTGGAGAATAGACCAACTGTTCGTTAGGCCGCAAGACATAGCTGTGCTTTTTGTCGACAGCTATGCCAAGACACCCTGTTTCCAAAGTCACCCGCACATCGGTCTCATCAGCATAACTTGTCACGTTAAATGTCGTACCAAGTACCCGCAAGTCCATGTGGTCTATGCTTACAATGAAAGGGCTGTCTACGCTATGCTTCACTTGGAAAAAAGCTTCTCCGACAAGAAATACTTTTCGTTCGTTATCCAAAAAGCGGGAAGGGTATATCAAGATACTGCCAGAGTTGAGCCATACTTTCGACCCATCTGGCAATGTAACCCTTTCCCGTTTTCCCTGAGCTGTAAATTTATGCAATATTCCCATGCGAGCCATCTGTTCCCGTTCGCGGCTAACCTCATTCATCAACCAGACAGAACCTCCCAACATGATCAGAGGCACAATCCATAAGGCTGCTATACGCAACCAATGACGACTCCGCGCAGAAAAGCCTCTTGCCTTGTCATGTGCATCCAGTAGGGGTTTGACCTTTTCATAGGCCCTTTCCACCTCTTCCTCTACTCCATCTTTTAGCTCAAGCTCTTTCCATATACGCCATAGCCCTTCTTCCGTTTCTTTATCTGAACCGTGTTCTAAAATCCGAGCCCACATGCGCAACTTCACTTTCTCAGAAGTATGGTGATGGAAAAAGTAATTTATAAGTTTTTCTGATAATTCCATTGTTATTCCCCTTTAAATGATTAGACAGGCATAAATGTCAGTACACCCAACCTATTAACAATAAATAAAATAGAGTGACAACCTTCCTTATTTGTCGAAGAGCTATGTTTAAATGGTTTTCAACTGTCTTTTTAGTTATTCCCAAACGAGAGGAAATCTCATCATTCGTCAATCCATTCTCCCGACTTAGCCGATAAACCTTTTGCCGCTGTTCGGGCATCTCCCCCACTACCATGTCAACCAGCAACTGCAAGTCCCGCGCAGTCAGATCATCGTGAGGAGACTCGGAAGAACTCTTGCTCACAGACACTTGCTCCAATGAAATCATCGCAGCATGATATGTGGCCATAAAATTAAGAACCATGTTGCGTGTCATCGTATATAGATAAGCATCCAAACTCCGTATATCCGAAAGTTTCCGACGCATACTCCACAGCTTGAGAAAGACGGTCTGTGCTATATCCTCCGCATCATCTTCACTCTTCAACAATCCTAAAGCAAAGGCTTTCACTTTTGCATAGTTCGCTTTGAATATGCAATGAAAGGCCTGTTCATCTCCTTCAGACAGTCGCAATATCAATTCTCGTGTAATCGGCATGTACTATTAGATTATCGGTTGCAAAAATACAAAAAGTTTCCATAACTATCAAGATATGCGGAAAAAGGTTTCAACTTTTCGAGAAGGGATTTCCATGTGCTGCAGAGAAAAGCATCTCTCATCTCCATTATCCACACAAAAATGTCATAACAATTCATCGGGCATTTGCAAACGGACAGAAAATGTCGTATCTTTGCATTAGCAAGGGAAGCGCGAGAGCGTTTCCTTTTTTATTCCTAATCCCCCAAAAAGCCCCCCCTGAAGGGCCTTTGTACCGCAAGGCACTCCCCTCCTTCGGAGGGGCCGGGGGAGGCCCTTATTTCCTTCTATCTCCTGCACGGCGACTCCTCCATCATGAGATAACCGGGCTTATAGCCTCCGGCATCGACCAAAACTTTCTCAAACACGATGGCAGGATCGAGCGGACGGATGGTGAGTGTGTGGTAGCCGTCGGGAGAGGGGGGCACGGGGAGTGTGACCACCGACTCCACCACACGGCGGGCCACCGTGGGATAGTAGACCGTGTAGATATTCTCCTTGCGCTCGTTGAGCCGGGCGTTGAAGTTCACTTCGCGTTCCTGACCGCCGTCGAGCGACACCGTATAGCGCAATCCGCCACGGTTGAGGAAGTCGAGCGTGGATTTCACCATCACACGCACGTTCACTTCCGAGGGCCGGAGCGCGCCCAACGAGAAACGGTAAGAGAGCGAAGCACCGGCCACAGGGGCAGTGTTGGGCATCAGCGTGAGTCCGCTGCGGGTGCGCCCCATGTAGGGTATCACCGTCCATCGGGCCCCGGAAGACGGCAGGCAGGCAAAGAAGTGCTCGGCCTCCATCGCCACCACGCTGTCGCGGGCCTCAAAGACAAATCCGCCGGGCTGTCCATCGGTCTCCACGCGATGCACCTCGGGCATCTTGTCACGCGGAAAATCGTCGTTCCATGAAGTATAACCGATGTGCTTCTGGATCATCATACCGTTCCATTTTCCACCCGCTATGTCGTGGTTGTAGGCCGCGCAGAGCAGCGAGTCACGACGGAAAGCCTCGGCCACACGGTCGGCCCAGAGGTTGGCATCGGGGTCGTTGCGCTCATACAGGAAGTGGTTCATGGCTTGGGCATAGTACATCTGATAGACATTCGACATGGCCTGCAAGGGGAAGAGCACCAGTTCCCGGTAGGCATCTCGCTGCTCGGGACGCAGCGAGAGATACTGCCGCAGGGCCTCGGCCTCAAGGCGCATGTAGTCGTCGGCCACCCGCCGCCATTCGCCCGTGGCCACATTGTAGGTCGAAGCGTCGAGCATCTCGGCCGTGATGCGCCCGTTGTACTTGCCCACAAGATTGAGGATGCGGGCCGCCTCGGGAGCCTGCTCCTCGCCAAACTGCTCACGGCAGAAGCCGAGCGTGTGGTCGGTGAGCGTGGCTGCATCGTAGCGACGGGGATTCCACGCCATATCCATGAAGAGGGAGATGGGATATTCCATCGGTTTGAGACCGCCCCCGTTGAGTATCCACAGGCGGTCGATGCCATAGTTGTAGGCCAACTGCAACTGTTCCCACATATTCTGCGTGGGTGTAACGTTGAGCCACTTGCTGTTGCGGGGCGCACCCACATAGTCCACATGGTAGTACAGTCCCCAGCCTCCGGCCCGGTTGCGCTCTTTGGCGGCAGGCACACGGCGCACGTTGCCCCAGTTGTCGTCGCAGAGGAGCATCGTCACGTCGTCGGGCACGCGCATCCCCTTGTCGTAGTAATCCAACACCTCTTTATACAACGCCCACACCTGCGGAGTCTCCTTGGCCGGCCGGCGGGTCACGTCGGCGATGATTCGCCGCTGATTCTCCACGATGCGTTGCATAAGCCGGGTGTCGGCCTCCTCGCTCATGGCCTCGTCACCGTCGCCGCGCATACCGATGGTCACGATATCTTCCGTCCCCTTCATGCGCTCGATGCCCTCCCGGAAGAAGCGATCAAGCACGGTCTGGTTGGTCTGATAGTTCCACGCCCCGTAGTCTTTGCGCCGGCGCGCCCACTCCTGATGGTTGCGTGCCATGGGTTCGTGGTGGGAAGTGCCCATGATGACGCCCATCTCATCGGCTGTGCGACTGTTTTCCGGGTCGTCGGCATAGAAGGCCCAGCCCCACATGGCAGGCCACAGCATGTTGCCCTTGAGGCGCAGGATGAGTTCAAACACGCGGGCATAGAATCGGTGGTCGCCATAATCGGTGCCGTAGGTGTGCTTCACCCACGAAGTGAGACAGGGAGCCTCGTCATTGAGAAAGAGCCCACGATAGCGCACAGCCGGTTCGCCGTCGGTGTAGATGCCACGGGAGATGTAGATGCGGTCGTGGCGGGCCACGGGCACATCGGCCCAGTCATACCACGGCGAGACACCCATCTGGCGGGAGAGTTCGTAGATGCCGTAGATGGTGCCCCGCCGGTCGCTGCCCG